>Ga0115029_1001972_pt1 | contig 13025 bp, 11 predicted proteins | sample SidtaG_3_FD_87297 | JGI IMG/M metagenome (GOLD analysis project Ga0115029, IMG submission 87297) | Marine algal microbial communities from Sidmouth, United Kingdom - Sidmouth_Asex1 metaG | ecosystem: Host-associated > Algae > Red algae > Unclassified | place: Sidmouth, United Kingdom | collected...
GAAATTTATACGTCGTTATCGTATGTTCGAGTAGCTAGCTACACTTCACATACTCTGCCTTGTCTAAATATCAAACACCTTGCTGTAAAAATAACCTCGAAAGATCAACAGACCCTAATATTTACGCAAGATCTATTTTTTTATTCATATTTTATATGTTGGCTAAGAGTAAAGTAATAATGCAAAAGAGTAGATTAGATAAATTTATTAGTGTTGCGCTTATAAAAAATAAGCGGGAAGTTAAAATACTGCTGGCGCAAAACAAAGTTAAAGTAAATGGCGTGGTTGTTAACGATGCTAGTTTTCAAATAAATAAATTTTCGAATATAGAAGTAAATGATCAATCTTTGCAAAGTAACTCACCTATTTATATGATGTTAAATAAACCTATTGGCGTAGTCAGTGCCACCAAAGATAATATTCATAAAACCGTATTAGATTTAATCACCATTACTGAAAAACACACTTTGCACATTGTTGGGCGTTTAGATTTAAATACATCAGGGTTAATGCTGTTAACCAATGACAGTAGTTGGTCTGAGCGTTTAACGTTACCCAACCGGAAAGTGCCTAAAACCTATCAAGTAACTTTACAAAATACGCTTACACCCGATTATATTTCGGCTTTTAAACAAGGTATGTATTTCGAATACGAGAATATAACCACAGCGCCAGCTAAGTTAACAATTGAATCAGAGTATGTTGCCCACGTTACGTTAATGGAAGGGAAGTATCATCAAATTAAACGTATGTTTGGTCGTTTTAGAAATCCGGTTGTTAAGCTGCATAGAAGAACCATTGGCGATTTACATTTAGATCCTAATTTACCGGAGGGTGCCAGTCGTTACTTAACGCATGAAGAAGTTAGCAATATACTTTGTAATGCCAATGAATAACCCAATGATTAAAGGCGCTGACTCGTTCAAAACCTAAGCGATATCATACTCATGTAGTCTGATCATAACTTATTAAGAGCCATATATCGGTCCATTTAATTCCAATTGAGTAAGATAAACCCTTAATTCAAATTCTAGTTGCTGATAATTAGGCAACATATGTTCGCAAAGTTTATAAAAGGCTTTGCGGTTTACTCATAATAACAAAATCAATTAAATAAATTTAAGTCATTGTTTTAAAATTTAAATAAAGATAAGGTGATTTTTGATTGAAAACAGTCAGTGTTGATGGGGTTCCGGTTTATTATACAGCACTAAGGGTCTTGCATTTTTAATATAGTCGTTATTAATCATTAATATACGTGCAAAAAGTAATATCACAAGCCTTAAAATATTACTCTCAGATAACGCCCCTAAACGATGTGGAGGTGGGGTAGCGAACAACTATACTGGCTTAATATTATGATAACACTATTTTCTTACGCTTTTGAGTATCTATAATAGGCAGCGAGTTAAGGGCCTTCTTTTAGGGGTGGTCACTTACTTCTATATCCTCTAACACCTGCGCTAATTCAAAAATTTTTTATAATTAAGAAAAAACCTGATCATTTTGACGAGAGTAAATTAAGTTTTTAAACCAACTCATCATCGTCAATATAAAAGATTTCTGAGCACTTTTCATGAAGTTTCATTTCGTTTACTAATAATTGCTCCAAACGTAATTCAAGGTGTTTTTCTTGAGTGTGAATAATACTTTCTAGTAAGTTAAGGCTACTAATATAGCTAGGTTAAAGCCATCCCTTTTGCCTAGCAATGTGCGCAGCATCCGTCCTGTTATTAGCATTTAATTTAGCAATCGTTTCTGAAAGATAATTGCGCACGGTGCCTTCTGACAAAAATAGAGATTGTGCTATCTCTTTTGTTTTCATGCCATCGCTGGCCAGTAAAAGAGCTTTTCGCTCTTTATTGCTGAGGGGGGGGCATCAAGGGCCATTACGGCCAACTCAAGATTGATAATTCGCTCACCTCCCATAATTTTATAAGCTATTAACTAAGTAGTTGCTGCTGGCTTCTTTTAATATAAATCCCGCAACACCTAAGGCAATTGCCCGTTGAATGTAGCCTGGCTTGGCAAAGGTTGGGGTATCGTTAGGGTATGTCAATAGAGTTTTGTGCATTTCAGTTAGCCACTGTGTAACTCGTATGGACCTATTATTGAAGAACGGCTTGCGAAGAACAAGTGACAAAAGTCAACAATTAATGAAGTTATGCTTTTTGTGCTTGCGTTAAGTTGGAAGTGAATTATGAATAATACCGTTCGACCAGTTTATACAGTGATGTGAACTCCGTTAGGCGGCGTTTATATTGTGGCGTTTGCTAAACTACCAGCAACACTGTCAACCTAATTGATCTTATCCAGATTATGAAATATAACTGATCAATACAGCCCGTTTAAGTGTATATATCACATTAAAACGGGTTGTATTTATCAGTTACTCACAGTAATTAATATCAAATTTTGATTGTTATTAATTAGGGTCTGTTGATCTTTCGAGGTTATTTTTACAGCAAGGTGTTTGATATTTAAACAAGGCAGAGTATTTGAAGTGTAGCTAGCTACTCGAACATACGATAACGACGTATAAATTTCAAACAGGTGCTGCCCTCTGGGTTCATTTAAAACGAATTTACTCATTGCTGTTCGCTTCTTTAATAGAATAACTATTAGACAAAGCTGACATCGCGATTAAATTCGTTTTAAATTGAATAAAATTTAACCCTGAAAGATCAACAGACCCTAGTAAATTTGACCTTTTAACTCTACCTGAGTTAGATATAAACGCATCTCAAACTCTAATTGATGGTAGTCGGGTAGCATATGTTGGCACAATTGGTAAAATGCCTTATCGTGTGGCTTTATCCTGATGTGGGCTAACTCATGAACAACAATCATTTCTAAGAAGACTTCAGGTGCCGTTTTGAAAATATCACTAATCTTTATCTCATTTTTACTTTTTAACTTATTTCCTTGAACTCTTGAAACAAATGTATGCAAGCCCAAAGCATTATTTACAACATGTATCTTTTTATCGTAAATAACTTTACTTAATGGAGAAGACTTTCGTAAATAAGTATTCTTCAAATCCATGACATATTCACGAAGCATTTTATCGTTGTTAATACTATGTACTTTGGGGTGTTTCTTAAGTAAAAAATGACCTAATGTATCTTGTTCGATCATCGTTCTGATTTGATCTTGTACTCCAATTGAATATGAAGATAAATACTTTAACGGAACTGATTGAACTTTTGAAGATGGCATTTTCGTTGTTTTTAGAGCTTAGATAATCGAATAAAGAAAATTGTACCTTACTTGTTTTTATTCTGATAGTGATTAAATCTCAAGTTGAAAATACATAGAAAGGATACTTTCTTTTTTATGTGAGCTAAATAATTAGCGATGTTGGTCTATTTCGCTATACATAAATTGACAACATTTAGCCTATAATTGGTTGTTAGGAATACTCGACGTTTTTTCTTTTAAATGCGCTAATTCATGTACCACAATCATATTTAAAAATGGCTCTGGTGCAACTTTAAACACGCTACCAATACGTAGCTCATTTTACTTTTTAGTTTGCTGCCTTGTACTCTTGAAACATAAGTATGTAAACCAAGCGCATTATTAACTACATGGATTTTATCATCATATTTTACTTGGCTTAAGGGATTAGATTTTTTTAAATATTGGTTTTTAATAGTTAATACGTATTCTCTTAAGGCTTTGTCGTGATAAATGGTATGTGGGGCAGGGGCAGGGTATTTATTTAACAGAAAAGTTTTTAATGAATTTTGATCAAGCATGGTTTGAATTTTATCGGTTAGCTCAGTTGAATAAGCTGATAAGTATTTTAAGGGCGCTGTCATAATGATTAAATGTTAAATATATAGTGGGATCAAAATCATTATAACGGTAATTTATTTAGCTACCTAATTAGCCTCTAACAGATTAAAAATTTACATAAAGCCTGATCTGTTTTCATATTAAATTGGGTATAATCTTCTTAAGACAATGAAGCCTTAAATAAAGAATAAAATAATAAAAAAGTACTTCTAATAAAAAATAAAAACAATGAGTAAATTAATGAGTAAAAATAATTATGCATGCATAGGCTTATTTAATCCTAAATCACCTGAAAACGTAGGGTCGGTTATGCGCGCTTCAGGTTGTTATGGGGTACATTCAGTTTATTACACGGGTAAACGCTACGATCTTGCTAAAGCTTTTTGTACTGATAAAAATAATGTACATTTAACTATTCCATTAATAGGAGTTGAAGATTTAAAAAACACCGTACCCTTAGGTTGTGTACCCGTTGGCGTTGAATTAGTAGAAGGCGCTAAATCGTTGGTTAACTATAAGCATCCGCCACGTGCCTTTTATATTTTTGGTCCAGAAGATGGAACCTTAAAAAAACATATAACAGATTTTTGCAGAGAAACTATTTATGTACCAACACAGGGATGTATGAATTTAGCGGCTACCGTGAATGTTATTTTGTACGACAGAATGGCTAAAGGTGATAATTTTTCAAATCATTAATTGGTGTTCAAAGCTCTTAATTTACAACTTTACACCTGTTAGGTTAAAATATTTTATTAGCCCAGCGGGTTAAACCAGCCGTAACACTTCCAAAATTATCGCCTAATACCACCGGTGTATCGTTAAATTGCTGTTTAAAAAACTCATTAAAGATCGGTGATTGTGCCGTACCGCCAGTAACAAATATTACATCAGGTTGTTGACCAGATTGAGAAACGGCTTCATGCATTAACGAGGCAATGCCTTTTAACTCACGTTTAATACCCGTTAATAAAGTGTTTTTAGTGACCGTACTTTGCAAGTTATCATCTAAATCTGATAAATCTATAATGTACTGCTCGTTATCGGTTAAACTAATTTTAGCTTGTTCTGCGCCATTTACGATACGGTAGCTGAGCTTTTCTTGTTGAACTTTTAGCAGCCTATTAATTAATTCAGGTTGTTTAGCATCACGTACGAGTTGTTGTAAAAAACGCGTATTAGTATCGCTGTAAAATTCGCTTTGTTCATTAATTTTATTAATGGCAACCGCCTGATAAAAAGAATTAACCGGCATGGGCTTACCAGAAGCTAATAAGCTATTAATACCTAACTCTGGCATTATTCCGCTTAAAGCTAAACCAATATCAAAGTCGTTGCCGCCAATTCTTTCACCGCTATGCCCAAGTAAATGCTGAGTTCTATCATCAATAGCACTAAAAGTTGGTCCCATCAGTAACATCGAACAATCGGTCGTGCCACCGCCAATATCAACTACAAGTACTTTAGTTTCTTTTTTTAGGGTTGATTCAAATTCAAATCCAGCTGCTACGGGTTCGTATTGAAATTCTACGTGTTTAAATCCAACGCGTTTTGCTGCATTTGTTAGAACGGTTATCGCTTGTTGGTTGCTTTCTTTGCCCCTCAAACCTTGAAAGTTAATAGGTCGTCCTATAACCGTTTGCGTTATTTCTTGGCTTAACGATTGCTCAGTTAAGTTTTTTATATTTGCCATCATTGCCGCAACAATATCTTCAAATAGCTGCACTTGTTGAGGATGTAACCCACTTGCGCCTAAAAAAGATTTAGGCGACTTTATATAATAGCCTTCTTCGGGGTCAGCTAAATAAGCTTGTAGGGCTTTTTTACCAAAAAATAAATCTGACGAAATACCTTCTTGTTTAAGCTCTCGTAAAACATTATTACCTTTTTGGAGTTGTTGTTTTCGTTGTTCTTGAAATAATTTTTGCTCTTTTAAGTTCAACTGCTGATGTAACCAGTTAACAATAACTTCTCTACTAGGAGCATATAACGTTGAAGGGACAAATTTTCCGTGATCATTTAAAGATATTATAGAGGGAAAACCGTTTTGCATTACGCCTACTGCGCAATTTGAGGTACCGTAATCAAAACCGATCATAGCTTTATCCATAGGTAAAAAATCGCGTAGAATACTCATGAAAACCTTTTAGCGCAAGTGAGAATTTTAGTTGAGTAAGAGAGAGTTGTTGTAGGTAATGTCACTTTATCATTTAGCACCGTACTTTTGCTGCGTACTTTATGTAAGGTGTGCTTTATCAATAATGACTCATGCAATATAGTTACTAAAGTTATTATTTTATTCATTCTAACAAAATATACAGGTCAAAAAATGCGTTTATTACTTATATTATCTATAATTTTTACGGTGGCTGAAGTTCAGGCCTTTCAAGAAAAAGCTATCAGTTCGATAGAAAAACCTAGCAATTCCATAAAAGCACATAAGATGGAAACTCAGAAAAACAGTCAAATAACAGAACAATATCAACAAGCGATGGATCAAAAAATAGAGAAGATGAAAGCAAAAAAATCTTCTTGGACCCCACAAGAAATACAAATGATGAAAGACGCGAGCGATAATTTAGCCAAAGCTTTACCTAACCCTGGTATTCAAATTGGAGAAAAAGCTCCTAGTTTTTCGCTAACAAATGCTCAAGGTGAAATGACCACTTTAGCCAATACCTTAAAAAAAGGTCCTGTTGTTTTAGTTTTTTATCGTGGTGCTTGGTGCCCATATTGTAATATGCAATTGCGCTCATTAAAGCAAAATCTACCTGAATTTAAAAAATATAATGCGCAGTTAGTTACCATTACTCCTCAAACCCCCGATAAATCTGCAGAGCAGTTTGAAAAAGAGGGTTTCCCTTTTGAGGTATTAACAGATACCGATTACCAAGTAATGAAAGATTACAAACTTTACTTTGAACCACCACAAAACCTCGTTGCCTTATATAAAAAACATGGTTTAGATTTAGAAGCATTTAATGGTAAAGATCGCACCGCATTGCCTGTGCCGGGTACTTTTGTTATTGATACACAAGGTGTGGTAAGAGCGATGAAAGCACAAACTGATTATAAAATTCGTATGGACTCTGTTGATATCATTAAAGCTTTATCTGAACTTGAAAAAACAACTAATTAGCATTTAATTTTAGGGAGTGTTGAACTTTCAAGTGTGATTTTTGTTCAATAATAAACCTTAACGAGTACAATGAAATATTTATATTTATTACTTATATTCATCAGCTTTTTCAGTTGTAGTGCTAGTACATTAAAACCCTTTAAAAGTGATGGTTGTAGTGTTTTTCCTAATGGTACTTTTAAGCAGCAAACACTTTGGTTGTCCTGTTGTGAAATGCATGATTTTTCCTATTGGAAGGGCGGAACATATAAACAACGTATGATTGCAGATTTGGAGTTAAAGCAGTGCGTTACTAAATTGGGGGAACCGGAAATTGCTCTATTGATGCTTTCGGGAGTTAGGGTAGGAGGAACACCTTATTTACCCACTAGTTTTAGATGGGGATATGGTTGGTCCTACCCAAAAGGCTATAGCGTACTTACCTTAAATGAATTAAAGCAAATTGAACAATTATCAAAAGGATTATCCTTTAAAGCAAGATCTTCTATAAATTAAATACTTTATTTAAATAGTATATAGTAAGATAAATTCAATAATAAAGGTCGTACATATGGAAAAGTTTACTTATTAAAGGCAAACCTTTATTAAAAACTATGACCCATCTTAAGGAAATGCTAATTATAACTTAATTAGTGATAGAGATTTAATGACTTATACAACAAGAAAGCTTTTTTATTTTTGCTCACTATTATACCTCTGCTTGAGTAGTTACAGCTTTGGTGAACCGGTTAAAAAGTTGACGGTAATTTATCCAGATGTCGACGCTCCTCATGACACTACTTTCTCCCAAATTATTCAGGGTATTAGGGCTGAATTTAAAGGGCAGATCATTCCATTAAAGCTTCCTCGTAATTTTGATGTTAAGCAAGTATCTAAAAATGTACTTACATCACAAGTTATTATTTTGGGCAAACGAGGTGTGAGTATCGCGAATGAAATTTATCAACAAAAATCAGTGGTAATAGGAGCATTACCGTTAATACCAACCCAGATGTCGGGTGTAAGTTTAATGGCTTCCCCTACTGTGCTTTTTAAAGCATTAGGTGAGTTAGCTCCACAAGTTAATATCATCAATGTTGTTTATAGTGCTTCATCAGCCTGGCTAATTGAAGATGCTAAAATAGTTGCTAAAAATAGAGGTTACATACTTAAGGCTATTTTAGTTGATGATTTAAAAATGGCCGTTAAAACTTATAATAATCTGTTTGAAAAAAATACCAGTGAAAATGTTGCTATTTGGTTGCCTTTAGATCCCATCACAATCAATGAAAAAATTATTTTACCAACACTGCTTGAAAAAGCGTGGGAAAAGAAGATTGTTGTTTTTTCAAGTAAACCGACACACGCAAAACGAGGGGCATTATTTTCAGTCTTACCAGATAACAGGGGTTTAGGTAAGCAGCTTATAAAATTAATGAGTTTACTTAATTCTGATGATGCCATTAAAACCTCAAAAAATAATAATTTGGTAGTGGTTAAACCGTTAAACGCTTTAAAATTGGCTGTTAATTTAAGAACAGCTTCTCATTTAGGGTATAACTACCAGCCTTATATGCTATCGAGTTTTTCTCAAACTTTTCCTAAATAACTTTCATATGTGAATAATTTGAACCGATTAAAAACATCTGAACGCAGTATAAAAGCGCAAGTTATCATTTTTACAGTAATAGCGGTTACTTTAATGATTTTTGTATTGAGTTTAGTGACTTCTTCATTGGTAAATAAACAATACCGTCAATTAATGCAAAACAATGCACTACAAATTACTGACGGTTTAGCCAAACAAGCCGTATTTTCTGTTTTATCGGGCTCAGAACAAAATGCTAAAGAGGCTATGGACCAAGTGTTGGGGTTTGAGTCAGTTGTAGCTGCACGGATTATGTTAGACAATGAAGAACCTTTTATCAGTCGTGGTGTTTTTCCAGACACTATTAATGTCCAGCATACCCATCTACTTGGTACTAATATTTCAATTGAAACAGATAACTCCTGGTTTATTACGTCTCCTATTAGTGTAAAAACTGATCTAAATAACGATGAAAATAACGAGCTAAGCTTTCATAGCACGCAAATTGCTAACGAAATTATTGGTCATGCTGAAGTTATATACAGTAAATCTTTACTGATTGAGGCGCAAACACAGGTTACTATTCTAATAGCATTAGTGGGTTTAATTTCAGTTATTATTTTAAGTATTATTATGTACTTAGGGTTAGTTAAGTTATTCATCCCGCTGCGTGATTTGGCAATTACCATGCAATTAGCTGAAACAACTGGAAAATATTTTTTTGCTGAAAATACAGGAGCTAAAGAAATTAAAAGTATGGCACAAGCTTTTAATAACATGATGAGCGTATTAAAAAAACAAGAAAATGATATAAAGTTGCATCGAGACAGGCTTGAAAGTGAAGTAAAATTAAGAACATTTGAGTTAGTTGAAGCTCGAGATACCGCATTAGCAGCAAGTCGCCATAAGTCTGAATTTATTGCAAACATAAGCCATGAATTACGTACTCCAATTCAATCTATTATTGGCTATAGTGAATTGGTTTTGGAAGAGCTCGAGTTAGAAGGTCAATATACCTTAGTAAAAGATATGGATCGTATTGTAAAAAACTCTCAACGATTATTAAATATGATTAATAATTTACTTGATTTAGCTAAAGTCGAATCAGGCAAAGTAGACGTAAATGTTACTGAAGTTAATCTTGCTTCCCTCATCTTAAACATTAAAGATACTATTCACCCTTTAGCGTCAAAAAATAATAATACTTTTTCTATTGTTCAACATTATCGAATCAAAACCCTTAAAACAGATAAAGAAAAAGTTGAACAAGCTCTTATTAACCTATTAAGTAATGCTTGTAAGTTTACTGAAAACGGACACATTACGTTCACTGTTAATAACAATAGCCATTTCGTGGAGTTCAATGTTAAAGATTCAGGAATTGGGGTAACTAAAGCGCAGCAAAATTATATTTTTGAAGAGTTTAGACAAGTAGATTCTAGCCAAACTCGAAAATTCAGTGGCACGGGTCTTGGTCTTGCTATTTCAAAAGAGTTTATCGAACTCCTTAATGGCACAATAACCATTAAAAGCCAACTTGGAAAAGGCTCTGAATTTATTGTTACATTGCCGCTTAGCTTTATAGCAGTTAAATAACGTAGATTTACTATTAAAAATAATAAAACTTTTATGATAAAAACAGAACGTGTAGGTGTTGTTCATTTAGTCTTTATTTTTACTAAGATCCTTAATACATTTTGGCTTAGCGATATAATACCCTTGGGCAAAATCAACGCCGAGTAGCTCAAGCTTTTTTAGTGTTGCTTCATTTTCAACAAATTCAGCAATGGTTTTTTTATTAAGTGCTTTAGCTGTTTGGTTAATAGCTTTTACCAAAGCGGCGTCTGTAGAGTCATGTATCATGTCCCTTACAAATGAACCGTCGATTTTTACATGTGCTGCGGGAATTTGTTTTAAATAGGTAAATGTACTAAAACCTGTGCCAAAGTCATCAATGGCAAAGCTACAACCAATTTCATTTAGGCGATTAATGAGTCGTTGTGTTCCGGTGATATTTGATAGGCTGGCGCTTTCAGTCAGCTCAAAAATAATGCGTGAAGGTTGAATATTATATTGAGATAGTTTTTCTTCTATATATAACACTAAGCGATCATCACTAAAAGCTTGAGCAGATAAGTTTATTGCAACTTTTTCTAATAGGCTGTGATCATGCATGAGTTTTATGGCTTTACCTATGACATGGCGATCTAATATATTCATATCACCCGCTTTTTCTAAATAGGGTATGAACTTATCGGGATAAACGAGAGAGTCATCAACAATAAGCCTTACTAGTGCTTCATAACATTCTACTTTACGTTTTTTTACCTCAATAATGGGTTGAAAATGCAATGTAATGTTATCTTCTATGAGTGCTTTTTGTAATTTTTGAGCCCATTCAAAACTTTGTTTTATTTCATCTGTAAGTTTATCTTCGTGAGTAAAGGTATGCACTCTGTTGCGCCCACTATCTTTAGCAACAAACATGGCAATATCAGCCTGCTGTAAATAAATGTCGCTTGAGGGGGCTTTGCCATCGATGGCTGAAATGCCAATACTACAACTTACTTTATAAACTTTGTCACCAAAACTAAAGTTAGCTTCTTCAATAGCTTTACATATTTTTTGCGCTAGTTTTTGCGCTTTATCAATAGCGGTGTTTTGTAAAATAATAGCAAATTCATCGCCACCAATTCGGCATAAATAATCACTAGATTTTATTTTTTCAGACAATAATAATGAAATTTCTTTCAGTACAAGATCGCCTTGTTGGTGACCTTGAGAGTCATTAATTACTTTAAAGTGATCTAAGTCTACATAGAGTAATGCATTAACATTGTTTGCGAGTTTAGATGCTTTGGCTATATTAACGAGTATCTCATCAAAATAATAACGATTATGTATACCGGTTAAAGTATCGTGAAGGGCAACGTGTTGTAACTTTTCTTCAGCAACTTTTCTAAGTGATATATCATCAATGGTGCCTGATATGCCCATAAAGTTACGATGTTCATCTTGATAAGATGTTAATGTTAATTCACACCAAAAAAATGTGTCTGAAAAGGTTTTTAAAGTAAACTCTACTCGTTTTTTTTCAAGTTTTCCTCGTACTAATAGTTGGTAAGTTTCATATAATACTAATTTAATATCACTACTTAATTCATGAACATAATCAGTTAATGGTTTACCCATACTTTCGGAAATTAAATAACCTGTAGTTGCTTGCCACGCATTATTTAAAAAAGAAATGTTACCCTCTGCGGTTAGCTCAATAACAATGTTATTTAAACTATTTAAAATGCGGTAATGAACTTTTGATAGTAACTCAAATTTTTCTTGCTCTTCAATTAGGGCTTGAGTTTTACGTGAAAATTGTTCATTTGCTATAATAAAATCTTCGCGCTTTTCTGCAATACCACACACTTTTCTTAACTGTTCTGCTTTAAAAGGTTTTTGAATATAATCAGAAGCTCCATTATTTAGAAGTAATTCGGCTAAATCGGCATTACCGTGGGCAGTCATTGCAATAACGGTTTGATTTGGGTTTAAAGCCATAATGCGATCTAGAACTTCGTCTCCAGACATTTCTGGCATCATAATATCTAAAAGTACAATATCGTAAGATGTTAATTTTAATTTTTGTAAACCAATTAAACCATTTTCGGCTAAGTCAAGATCATAGTTATGTTTCAACATGCGCTGAATCAACTCAGCGGTGTCCTGAGTATCTTCAATGACTAATATTTTAGTTTTTTTATTTAAGTTGTTTTTACCTAAAATAGTGTCTTGAACAATCGTAGCAAGTAAGTTTATTACTTGAAAAGAGATCACTCTGTTTACATCAAAAATTTTTGCAGTTGTTTCTGCAATTCGTTCACTATGATTTTCTGTTATTAATATGACCGGAACTTTAGTGTCAACAGGTAAAATACCAGAACGAATGAGTCGGGTTAACTTCCAACCATCTACCTGTCCTATGGCAACTTCGGTAATAACGATATCAATACATTTGGTGCGAAAAATCTCGACTGCTTCAATGCTATTTTTAGCATAAATAAGCAATGTTCCATTTGTTGAGAGGTGTAAATTAACTTTATCAATAATAATGTCATTAGCTGAAATTATTAAAAACGTTAAGAATTTATTACGAGGAGTTTGTGTTTTTTCTAATAGCACTATTTTTGTCAAACTACTTGATGGCAATTGCTCTATGTTTATATATTGCCTTGATTAAAGCAATGTATTAATTGAAAAAAAATTCAAAGGTAATGAGATATTGTAAAGCGGCTTTAAAAAACATTAAAAATACATAATTACTTACGAATAATAAGCAGGTAATACATTTACTGGTTGGTAGGCTATGAGGATTGTGAATTTATCTAACTTTCTTTAAACATGTTAGGGTCTGTTGATCTTTCGAGGTTATTTTTACAGCAAGGTGTTTGATATTTAGACAAGGCAGAGTATGTGAAGTGTAGCTAGCTACTCGAACATACGATAACGACGTATAAATTTCAA
>Ga0115029_1001985_pt1 | contig 12934 bp, 8 predicted proteins | sample SidtaG_3_FD_87297 | JGI IMG/M metagenome (GOLD analysis project Ga0115029, IMG submission 87297) | Marine algal microbial communities from Sidmouth, United Kingdom - Sidmouth_Asex1 metaG | ecosystem: Host-associated > Algae > Red algae > Unclassified | place: Sidmouth, United Kingdom | collected...
GATTTTAAAAAGTGTAAGCCATTGTTGTGGTGTTCGTCGCATGGTGATCTCCTTAAATAATTAAAGTGATCATAGGTGAATGTTATTGATGGGGGAATAATGCGGTTTATAAGCTGCTTACTTAGTATTAGTACTATTACCTGTAATTACATCGAATTAACTTGATAAGTTCTCATTTTTATATTGACGTAGATATGAGAAACACAGGCACATTTTAAAGGGCTTATATTTTTTAGCGCGATTAGAGCATATGTTCTAAATTAATCTAAATAACAAGAATGTATTTAAAATATTTTAAAGGAATATAAAGGAGAAATGAGGCCTCATAAATAATGAGCCATAAAAGTAAATATAAAAACCTTCTTAAGTGTTAAGTCAGCTTAAGGATGCTTGTAAAGTAGAATAAAACGTTCGGGTTATAGTCAATTAATAATATATACCCATTAACATTCAAGATGCATGTTTTAGAGTGCTTGAGCGATTTCAATTTAAGGCGCTGTGATGAAATAAGGGTTATTCCCTTGTAAATCTTAGCAACGACGAAGTGATATTGCTCAAGCCCTTCTTCGATGGGTTTAAAATGACTTTAAGCCGCGGTCAATAATCAAAAAATAGAGTAACTATGCCACTTCAGTTTGAATTATTCTCCTTGAGTAAAGTCATTTTAATTCCAACTGAAATCGAGCAGTTTGAATGGTAACGGGTATATAGCAGTTTTTAAGGGGAATATTCAATACCCAATACAGTCTCCTTGTAAGCTCCCGTTACTGCTGGAATATTACCTGGAATTTTATTATCAAACGCGTATGCAAACCAAGCAAAAGCAGAAGCCTCTAACGCATCGCTACTAATATTAATAGCATAAGTGCTTGTCACATTAAAATTATTAAGTTTTTGTTTTAGATGGTTAATAAGTGCAGAATTTAAAACTCCACCCCCGCAAAGATAGACACTACCTTGGTGGCTTAATAAAAGTATTTGATCTGCAATAGTTTGAGCGGTTAATGCGGTTAATGTTGCTTGAATATCTTCATTTAACAAGGGTTTGTTGGGTGTGTTCTCAGTTAAAGGCAGTTCATAATATTGCGTGAGGTAATGGTTTACCCAATCTAGTGTAAAGTATTCTCTACCCGTACTTTTAGGTGCTGATTGTCGTAAATAATCATCAGTAAGAAATTGCTGCAATAAAGCGGTATTAACTGTGCCTGATTGAGCCCATTTACCATTATTGTCAAATCGCCCATTTTTATGGATTTTATACCAATTATCTATTAGGGCATTTCCTGGACCTGTATCAAAACCAAGAATAGAGGTTTTTTTATCAACAGGGAGATAGGTGATATTAGCTATACCACCAATGTTAACAATAAATACATCATGGTTTTCACGAGGAAATAACGCTTTATGAAAAGCAGGAACTAACGGAGCTCCTTGGCCACCCAGCACCATATCTTTAGTTCTGAAATCACCAATAACCCTTAATCCTGTTAAGGTGGCTAAGGTTTGATTACAACCAATTTGTAACGTAAATGGGGACGTTATTTCACTGGTAAAGTTTGGTCTATGACGAATAGTTTGTCCGTGATTACCAATAGCACAAATATCGCTAATATCTAATTGCTCTTTGGCAATAAACTGCTTAATAGCATGTGCAAATTGTTTTGCTAATAAAACATCTAATGCAAAAGCGTTATCTATTTCGTTAAAGGTAGGTTGATAAAGTGCTGTAATTTTTTGATAAGTAGCTTCGTCATAAGCTTGGTAAAAACTTGCAATTAGCTCAAGCTTATTTGATGAAAAATCAACTAAGGCTAAATCTATACCATCAGCACTTGTGCCAGACATTAAACCAATATAGAGCTGTGTTTGTTTATTGTTGTTATCAGCCATTAGGTATTTAACATTCAGTTATTAACATGAGTAAAATTCATTAAGTATAGAAGTTAGGTAGTAGGCGCTTGCAATAACCATTAGTAATTTAGGCTTAATGGTTAAGTTTTAGATGCAGATTTTTGCATTGCTAACATAGTTTTTTTCGAGTTTTCAAGCTCAGCCATACGCTTTTCTGCTAGGGCGGCAAACTCATCTTTGTGTTTTTTAGGTAATGGATTAGCGTTAGGAAGTTTTACCGTTCTAGGGTTACGGTGCACGCCATTAAGTAAAAATTCATAATGTAAATGTGGGGCTTCAGACATGCCGGTAGAACCTACATAACCAATAACTTGGCCCTGTTTAACTCGCTGACCAGCTTTTACTTTACGTTTTGAAAAATGTAAGTATTTAGTAACAATACCATTGCCGTGCTGAATAAAAACATAATGTCCGTTGTATTTATTATAGGTAGAGTGGGTAACTTTACCGTTACCTGCTGCTACAACAGGCGTTCCGGTTTTAGCACTGTAATCAGTGCCGTTATGGGCTTTCCATCTTTTTTGAATAGGATGAAAGCGCTTAGGTTTAAAATTTGAGCTAATATATCTAAAGTTTACAGGTGCACGCAAAAATGCTTTGCGCATGCTTTTACCTGTAGCAGAATAATATTCGCCATCATTAAAACGTATGGCATGAAAAGGGTCGTTTTGATTAATAAACTGAGCAGCTAAAATTTTACCTGTACCAATAAACTCTCCGTCAATATATTTATTTTCAAATACTACGTGAAAACTATCACCTGATCTTATATCTAAAGCAAAATCTATATCCCAGCCAAATATGTTTGCCAAGTTAATAATTTGTGAGTCGTCTAAGCCCGCTTCAATCCCTGCGCTCCAAAAGTTTGATTTAATAATCCCATGGGTTGTTGTTTCTCTAATTTCAACCGTTTTAGTTTCAATATGTGATTCGTAACTTTCACCTAGCCAATTAATAAATAAAGTGTCGGTTTTTGAGAAGGGGTAAGTAAGTGCAACTAATTTACCCTCTACATTTTTGGCAATATGCAGTTTGTCACCTATATTAAGTTTTTTAAGTAGCTTGGTGTCTTTACCTTTAGCATTAATGACTTCGTGTGTTATACGCGGGCTATAACCTAATCGTTTAAAAATTTTAGCTAAAGAATCACCACTTTTTACCTTAGCTGTATCCCAAGTATAGTTTTTGATGGGTTCTTCTATCACTTCAACAGCAGAATTTTCTTGAGAATTTTGTACAAGTGCATTGTTTGAGATAAGCGCTGCTGTTGGTGCAAGCAAAATTTTATCGGTTGAAATTGAATTCGTATCTGACTTTTTAACTTCAGATACAACAACTCCAGCCCCATTTGAAGGTATGGATAGCTGATATCTTTTGCCTATTTCTAGGGCAGATTCTTGAAGTTGACGACTCGCAGTTGCCTTTTCTGAAGGCACCATCAATAATACCGTGAATATAAGTGCACACACACTAATTATAATTTTATGTTGTTTAGGTAAGGCTAAATAGTAATTCTTTATAATATTCAATTGCTTAACTTCTTTTCTCTATGATTTATGTCTTAGCTAATTATTAACTATAGCAAAAAATAATAAATACTACAGCTATAGGGTTTTGTACTAGCTAAAAAGTACAGTAGAATTCGCCCATAAAATACGACAATATCCCTCTATTTGGAGTCATTAATGACCGACGTCAGCCATGCATTTGCCGAAATTAAACGTGGTGCAGAAGAAATCTTGCTAGAAGATGAATTACTTATTAAGTTAAAGCAAGGAAAACCATTAAAAATTAAAGCCGGTTTTGATCCTACAGCACCCGATTTGCATTTAGGTCATACCGTACTTATTAACAAGTTGCGTCAGTTTCAACAATTAGGACATGAAGTTATTTTTTTAATTGGTGACTTTACCGGTATGATTGGCGATCCAACGGGTAAAAATGTTACTCGCAAACCCTTAACTAAAGCCGACGTACTGTCAAACGCTGAAACTTACAAAGAGCAAGTATTTAAGATTTTAGATCCAGCTAAAACCACGGTTGCTTTTAATTCCACATGGATGGATGAACTAGGTGCTGCAGGCATGCTAAAACTCGCCTCTCGCCAAACGGTTGCGCGAATGATGGAGCGTGACGACTTTAAAAAACGTTACGCTGGCGGACAAGCAATAGCGATTCATGAATTTATGTACCCTTTAGTGCAAGGTTGGGATTCTGTAGCGCTAGAGGCAGATGTTGAACTGGGCGGTACCGACCAAAAATTTAATTTATTGATGGGGCGTGAATTACAAAAATCTGAAGGGCAACGTCCTCAAACCGTATTGATGATGCCTTTATTAGAAGGTTTAGACGGCGTTCAAAAAATGTCTAAATCTTTAAATAATTATATTGGTATTACAGATAGCCCAACAGAAATGTTTGGCAAAATCATGTCTATATCTGATGTGCTTATGTGGCGTTATTTTGACCTATTAAGCTTTAAACCCCTTGCAGATATTGAAGCATTTAAAACTGATATTGAAAAAGGCGCTAACCCTCGCGATGTTAAAATTAATTTAGCAAAAGAGCTTATTTGTCGTTTTCATGATCAAGATGCTGCTGAAGCTGCGCATCAAGAATTTATTAATCGATTTCAAAAAGGTGCAATGCCAGATGAAATTCCTGAAGTAGAAGTTGCATGCGAAGAGGGCTCTATTGCTATTGCTAATTTATTTAAAGAAGCAGGTTTAGTCGCAAGTACCTCTGAAGCGATGCGAATGATCAAACAAGGCGCGGCAAAAATCGACGGTGAAAAAATAGTTGATAATAAATTAACTATTAATGCTGGCACAATCGCAGTATTTCAAATAGGTAAACGTAAATTCGCGAAAGTGACGGTAAATTAAATCAACGTAGTTGTAAACAATGAGTTTTATTGTTTTTTATATAAGTGTTAATGAATAAAAGTAAGGCTCGGGGGTATTGATCTTTTGGTCTGTTTTTACCGCAATAAATTTGGTGTTTGTTTAAGGGTACATGTATAAACAATTATATTATGGAACGTGGTTTTTTTAGTTGATAGATTACGATAACCATGTTCAACATTAGCATTAAATTTAGCGCATTCCCCTTGCCTCAAAGAATGCCAACTGCCATTAATAAAGTATTCCATCTCTCCCTCTATCACAATTAAATGTTCAACAACTCCAACATTATGAGGTACTGATATATGCTGATGCGAGGGCTCTAGCGTAAATATAAAAATTTCACTTTTGGTTATTGCATCAAAAGGAAATAATGTAGCAATAGTAATACTTTGTTCGGTAATAAGCTTTTCAGGTTGAGCATCACGTCTAGCAAGCTCCCCAAAAAAATAAGTTAATGGTAACTCAAATCCATTAGCAATTTCCCATAATTTACTTACGGTTGGGCTAGATTCACCTCGTTCAATTTGTCCTAACATCGCTTTTGAAACACCTGTATGCTTTTTTGTGGTATCTAAACTCCAGCCTTTATCTGTACGTGCAGACTTTAATTGAATGCCGATAATATTGTGAGGAATGCTGATCTGAACTCTCCTTGTGAGCTATAGCGTGCAATGGTATGTATAAAATATTATTATGAGATGCTGCACATGGTTAGTCAATCGAGTATTAAATTCTGTTATCGCTAGTTTTATTGCTTTTATTTATCAAACGGTTACTTTATCACGCAGTTATTCATTTAGTTGCTTGGTAAGCTTTTATACTTCAGGGCTTGTCGCAGAAATCCCCATTTTGTTGATTATAAAATTACGACAATAAAAGTGTCATATAGTGTGCCTAATATTGTCATGTTAACGTTTTATAATTGTTCACCTTTATATATTTGATATTACCTTATGATTAAGTATCTGTTTTTATATAGTATTTTGTGTCTTTTATTGTTTTTGGCCGCTTGTGAATCCTTAACGACTAAACCGCAAATTAATAATGTACAAGTAGGTTCTCGACCTTATTATTTAATTGATCAGCTTAATGAGGGTGATTTAAAAAATACGTTGCAAAACTGTCAAGAAGGACCGTTTTATAAAACTGATTTTTCAATTGGTCATCGCGGTGCACCATTGCAGTTTCCTGAGCATACTGAAGAGTCCTATAGAGCAGGCGCAAGAATGGGTGCAGGTATTTTAGAGTGTGACGTTACCTTTACTAAAGACAAAGAGCTGGTATGTCGTCACTCACAATGTGACTTACATGCAACAACAAATATTTTAACAATTCCATCACTTGCAAAAAAATGTACGATACCTTTTACGCCCGCAGATCTTAAAAATGGTATAGACGCTCAAGCCAAATGCTGCACTAGCGATATAACGTTGAGTGAATTTAAAATGCTCAAAGGCAAAATGGATGGCTTTAATACTAAGGCAACAACCATTAAAGAATATATAGCCGGAACACCTAAATTTAGAACCAACTTATACAGTAATACTGGCACTTTAATGACACATGCCCAGAGCATAACGTTATTCAAGCAACTTAACGTGAAAATGACACCCGAGCTCAAAGCCCCCCAGGTAAATATGCCTTTCAATGGATTTTCGCAACAAGATTACGCAGATAAAATGTTATCTGAATACGCACAAGCCAACGTACCGGCAGAGCAAGTTTTTCCGCAATCGTTTAATTTGAATGATATTAAACATTGGCTCAACACCTCGCCTAAGTTTGCTAAGCAAGCCATATTTTTAGATGAACGAGAAAGAAATAATTACTTCGATCCGATGAAACCTTCAACGTTCGAGCCAACTATGGATGAACTCGTTAATACCGGTGTAAATACATTAGCTCCCCCTATTTGGATGCTAATTACTACCGATGAGCAAAACAATATTATTCCCTCTGTTTATGCAAAAGCCGCAAAATTAGCCGGTTTACAAATAATTGCTTGGACTTTCGAACGTTCGGGCAATTATAACGAAGGTGGCGGTTGGTATTATCAAAGTGTTGAAAGTGCAATAACACATGATTCAGATCAGTTCGTGGTTTTAAACGTGCTGGCTCAACAAATAGGTGTAAAAGGGGTGTTTTCAGATTGGCCCGGGACGGTAACTTATTATGCGAACTGTATGAAAAAATAGTGGTATAGGCATAGAGGTATTTTATTGATAAGGAACTAATTTATAAAATTAAATAAGTTAATGACTGAGAATGGATATGTTGAGAGTAGCTAATTACTCATTTACGTTATTTAAAATATACTTGCACTTGTTCAATGTAATGAAAAGGTAAACAAGATTTTGTTAGTTTATTATTTATACGTATTGTTAAATATAAACCGCTGTGTTTAAATATAAATACAATAAGCGATTCACAAAGGACTGGAGAATCTATAACAATAAAGAGAACCTATGAAACTCAACAAATTAACTCGATGTGCTGTAATAATATCTTTTACTGTATCTGGCGGTATGCAACTTAGCCATGCGGCAGAAACCGAAGTAACAATAAATCCTAGCATTCAAAAATATATTGGTAACAACTCAATCCTTGACCGTGATAAATTTTTTAATTTGCATGCCTCACCAACTAATTCTGAATTTAGCCCAGCAGATATCCAAACCGTAACAGAAGAATTAAATGCAGGTTTTGGACGATCATTTGGTAGTCCTATTTCCGCGATTAGCGGCACTTCTTACCCTTCAACGGATTTTGCAATCACCAACGGTGCCGAAAATGTAGAGCAACAAAAAAATAGTTTATTGTATCCATATACAGATAAACGACTTATTGTTACTGATCACCCCAGAAATGTAATGAAAGATGGCAACGATCCTGTTGAAGGCGCACGTTGGGCTGCCGATTATTTTGAATATTATTATTCTGATGAAACTCGCCCGTTATTTTATGAACCGATGAATGAACCCTTTGTTCATGCAAGTGATTTTGTTGACGGTGGCTGGGATCCAGCTAAAAATTTAATTGTTCAAGATCGCATGACACAGTGGTTTAAAGAAATTGGTTTAGCTTTTGATCGCCGCGATATAGATACATATGTTATTGGTTATTCAGCAGCTTGGCCATCGTTTGAATTAAACGATTTTGCTCACTTTGAGGGTCGTCAAAAACGTTTTATGGATATGGCTGGCGATGCGTTAGATGCTTTTTCATTTCATCTTTATGATGGCGTTAATGTATCAGGGCAAGATAATAAACGCTCAGGCAGTAACGCAGAAGCGATTATGGATTTAATCGAAACCTATAGTCATTTTAAATGGAATACGGTAAAACCCCATGCACTTACGGAATACGGTGGGATAATTGATGGCTATGAAGGGGTTGATTATAGTGATGAAAGAAGCTCACAAGAATTACCCTCATTAAATCATTTATTATTTAGCGCGTTAGATCGTGAAGACAGAATATTAACGTCTATTCCTTTTATTACCGGTAAAGCTACATGGTTTTATCAAGCAAATAATTTTCAGCCATATTCAGCTGCTATGTGGCGACCTGATCCCACTAAAATTATTGGCGGTAAAGTTAATGGCTTTTTGCTAACAGAAAAAGCTAAATTTTTTCAATTATGGTCAGAAGTTAAAGGTACACGAATTGACGTACAAGAGCTTGATCCTGATTTAGCTGTACAAGCTTTTGCTTATGGACCCAAACTTTACGTTGCATTAAATAACTTTGAAGACACGACAAAATCGGTTTCATTAGACTTTGTTTCAACCATGGGTGAATTGGTTTCACTGCGAACTAAGCGTTTACATGTACCTTATGGTGAAGCTGCAATTTATAGCGATGAAGTGAGTAACTCAGCACCAAATGAATGGGTATTGGGTGACCATGAAGTAGTAGTTCTAGAATATGAATTTTCACAACCGTTTACACCCACAAGTATAGTGCGCAAACAAACCTATTACGCTCCAGAACATTTAGAATCTATTGTTGCTGATAAAACCATGTCATTTTCGATTAATGATGTGGAATTAAATCGCGATGATAATTTGTTTACTGATTATATCGCTAATAACTTTACGTACGATGAAGCAGCAGCAAAATCAGTTCCTTTGCAATTAGCTCCAATGCTTACAACGCTTATTACTAAATTAAATCGTAATTTTGCAATGATTAAAGCGCGATACCCTGACTCTTGGGAAACCAATAAACGCACTAAAGCATTAATAATTAATGCAACAACCAACCGCAATATGAAATTAGCATTAAATCACCATTTTCATAAAAATGGTTTTAATGCTGATCAAGGCATTGCCATGTTGCGCATGGGTATTGCTCGTAAGCATGACAAGTCTAAACAGCCTGAATTAAAAGTAAATGGACACATTGTTAACGTACCAAACGATTGGAAAGGGTATGATCAAGCCGTACGAGAAGATTTTTTTGGGGCAATTGAAATACCTGTACCAGCCAAGTTTCTAAAAGAAAATAATACGATTACAGCAACCTTCCCAGATAGCGTAGGTCGTGTTAGTTCAATGATTCTTGAAGTTGATAAAAATGAAGCATTTAGCAATATTCCAGTTACCGGTATTGTAATAAACAACTCTGAAATGACCATCAATAAAGATAAACAGCGACGTTTACATGCCAACGTTTTACCTGTTAATGCCAGTGATCAATATATTGTATGGAGTTCTTCAAATCCGTTGGTTGTTGACGTTGATAGCAATGGAGTATTAACGCCTAAACAACCAGGTTCAGCAACTATTACAGCAATAGCAAATGGTAATAATAACGAGTTAGTTACAACCAATATTGAGGTATTAGACAAAATATCTATCCCTAATACAGTAACTATTATTGAAGACACTAGCGATGAAATTTCAAGTGATACTTACTCAATAAATATTGCCTATTCGACTGATGAAGATAGAGATATTACGCTTGAAATGCGTTCACCAACGAATGAGTGGTTAGGGGAAGCAAGAACTACCGTTTTTGCTGGCGAAGGTGAAGCAGTAATAACGTTTAATTTACCTGAGCCTTTACCTGCTAGTGCAGGTTACCGCTGGGTTGCAGGTCTTAGAACTGTAGGTGGTAATTGGCGAACTAATGTTGACGCTCATAGCATAAAAGATATTATTATTCACTCAGAAGATTGGGTTCAAACTGATGATTCGCAAGTAGCAATCGTTTCAGACATTAATAATTTAGTTGTAGCGTCAAGTTACACAATAAAAGTGCAATATACTGCGCTTATTGAAAGTGATGTTACATTAGATTTATCTCATACCTCTGGATGGAAAGCAGGGGCGCGTAAAACAGTTCAACCGGGAACCGGTGAAGTTGAATTAACATTATTACCAACAAATCTTGTAGCTGATTCTGATTATCGTTTTATTACCGCGATTAGAGAAGTAGGAGGTAACTGGCAGACTAATTATGCAGATGTAACTGTTGAAAATATTACTATTTCAGATCCTAATGCAGAACCACAACCTGACACTAATTTACTACAAGGGTTAAATGCTGATTTTGAAGCAGGCGTAGCTACTCCTTGGGTTAATGGATTTGGGACACAGGGCAATGTAAAAATTTCAGCAGAAGCGGCTTATGAAAGTAGCTTTGGAGCAGAAATTAATACAACTAATGGTAAAGTCAGCTTATTAATGGACGGTACTAACCTTCCTCAAGATATTTATAATCCAGGTAAAAGCTTGAAAGTTTCATTTGATGCAAAGCGTGCTAGTTCAGGTGGTTGGGTAGGCGGTTATGGTGAGTTTTGGAATAACGCTAGTGGTTGGGTAAGTTCAGGTCAAAAATGGTTTGAAGTGAAAAACACATGGACACCGGTTGAGTATACTATTGATATATCTCACGACTCTGTTGAGTGGACACCGGGAAGTACAAACTTTCAAATCAACTTTAACAAAAGTGGTGAGCTCTTTTATATTGATAATATTGTTATTGAAGAAGTAACACCGTAATTTACGTTTACTCATTGGCAAGTTAAATCAGCATTACCGTCTGGTTCATTAAAACAGACGGTATATTTAATTAATTAAACCGTTACTTTATAGCTAATGTAACGGTTTACATGAACTCAGTAGTGGAAATATCATGATTAATATAAAAAACAGTTTGTTGTCGTTAATACTATTAGGAGCTTTTACTGCACAAGCTAGTCTTATAAACACCAGCGATGTAACTATTAGCGCATACGCTGATGACTTATCAGGTGGTTATTATTATACCGTCAATAACCAAAGCGATAGCGCTATTACTGAATTTGGCGTAACTACCGGAAACATGAATGGCATAGGCAGCATGCCTTGGATTGACGATTTTTATCCGTATACGAGTGATAATGTTGCGGTTGCATTTGCTGATGTTGGTTGGGATTATTATTTAGGTGATGCTTGGTCAGCAAGTTTTTATGATAAAACCTCTTGGGATGCCAATTTTTTAGGATCTCACGGTAGCTACTCAAGTTTATACGGGGAAGCCGATGATATAGCGGGTGTTAATTGGTTCTATTTTGATCAAGCGAAATTTGATGAGTTATGGATAAATGCTAATCAAAGCGATTTTTTTATAAATAATGGTGAAAGTCTGGGAGATGAATTTGGAAGTTTTTTTCGCTTTGACAGTGAGTTAACCACAAATTTTGCCGCCTTCAATTTACAAAGTGATGTGGCATTAATTGGTACAGGCTCAACAAATAGTACAACCTCATCCGTAGATGTACCAGAGCCATCAATATTAGGATTGTTCGCGATTGGTTTTTTATTGTTTTTACGAAAGCAACGTTTTGTATAAACGGATTAAATAAAATTATATTTGTAGAATAAACTAACCTGACTGTTATTGATTCCGATTGAAACCGCACCTTTGTGCGGTTTTTTATATTAACTGTACGTTAATTAAATTATTTACACGGTTTAAAATAGCATAAAATAATTAAATAAAAAGTAAGTTATTGATTTTATAAAAGATATAAAATTAATTATCACATCTAATTGAACTCTTCTAATCTTTATACCTCTAATAAATTGCACTTGGCTTAACACATTTTTCTTTAGCCGCTTTTTTCCTGATTTCTGCGTTAAATTTACATGCAATAGGCTAGCTATTGACGCGAAATTTTCCTTAAATTAAGAAAAACTATCAAGCTAGAAGTATAGTTAACAAAGTATTAGTTATTTTTCAGTTGGTTAAATACTTAATTCAGAGCGCTTGAGGGGAATATTTATAGAAAGGAGCCAAGGCAATGTTTTATTGGATTGTTCACCCATTATAAAAAATAATGAGTGCATTTTAGTCAGTACAGTTAACCAAAAATTTAATAAGCGCTAATTAAGCACAGTTATAAATTTTAACACGCTTAATGTCGATTTTTAGTAAAAATACATCATGCTATAATAAAGCACTCACAGAAAAAAGAGGTAAACATGAAAATTTCAAATGTATCCTATGTGACCATAATCACCTTTTTATTATTTCTTATTACCTGGAAAGTTGCCGCAGGTGAGTCTGAAGTTATATGGGAAAATACTGATAAATATACTGATGTAAGAGCAGGTAATGAGCATCGTAAAAATTTTAGAAACGGGGTTTTCGATAAGTTTGAAAAACACTTCGCCACACTATCAAAAAAATTACCAGACGGACAATTACTTAAAATCAACGTTACTAATGTTGATTTAGCTGGAGATGTTCGTTTTGACACTATGGATAGAATAAGAGTGATACGTGATATATATATTCCTCGTATGAAGTTTTCATATCAATTACTCAATGCCGATAAGTCAGTAATAGATTCTGCTGAGGTTGATTTGAAAGACATGACGTTTATGGTTTCTACTCCTTCGCGATATAAAAATAAAAGCTTAGGCTATGAAAAGCATATGTTAGACGAATGGTTTAAAGACACGTTTACTCAAAAATCCTAGCGCTTAAAAAGATTTAAAAAAAATGTAACTATTCAGCCTTATCTTCAATAAATATATCTGGAAGCTGATTTTTGAATAGTAATTCAAGGGCTAGGCTTGCAGATACATATTGTTTTCTGCAAGTCGATAAATAGCTTCTGATCA
>Ga0115029_1001991_pt1 | contig 12902 bp, 8 predicted proteins | sample SidtaG_3_FD_87297 | JGI IMG/M metagenome (GOLD analysis project Ga0115029, IMG submission 87297) | Marine algal microbial communities from Sidmouth, United Kingdom - Sidmouth_Asex1 metaG | ecosystem: Host-associated > Algae > Red algae > Unclassified | place: Sidmouth, United Kingdom | collected...
GATCTGTTCTACAAGTTCCAACTTTAATCCCAAATCGAATACTCGAATTAATCCTTTTTCTTTCATTACTTTTAATTGATGAAAAAGGGCAACCTATTCTAGGCTTAGTCAGGTTTCGGGTTTCGGGTGTGACTAAAGAAACTAAACTTATTAATTCCTAAACTTTTTCCATATCGTTATATCAATACTGTATCGAATAAAGAGATTCCAGCCTTTACTGAAATGAATTCAGCAAAAGCGCGGAAATGACAAAAATAAATTTAACAATGAAAAAAGTAATCAATACTCCGAATGCCCCAGCACCCATAGGCCCTTATAACCAAGCGGTTTTAAGCAGTGATACGCTGTATATTTCTGGGCAAATTCCAATAAATCCGGCTACGGGAAATTTAGTCGAAGGCGATATCAAAAAAGAAACGCGACAATCAATGGAAAATTTAAAGGCTATACTCACCGAAGCGGGAATGACCTTTGAAAATGTTGTGAAAAGCACCATCTTCTTAAAAGACATGCATCAATTCTCCGATGTCAATGAGGTCTATGGTTCGTATTTCAATTCGGAAACCGCACCGGCCAGAGAAACCGTAGAAGTTGCCAATTTGCCGAAATTCGTGAATGTTGAGATTTCGATGATAGCAGTTCGGTAAAAAAGTTGGCAGTTGGCAGTAGCAGTTGGCAGTAAATAATTTAAAGTTCAAAACTGCTTCGCAGTTCTGTTCAAGGTTCTAAGTAATTTTGTGTTTAATTTAGACTTTGAACTTTAAACATTGAACCTTTTCTCTTAACTGCATACTGCAACTGCCTACCGAACACTTGAATCAAAGCGTTTCTTTATGAAATTCCATCAAACCCTCTATGGGTCTTTGTCGAATTACGCCAACAATCAAATCATTGCGTTGTAACACCGTGGTTAGTTCGTCCCTGAGATAATGTGCAATACTGCCAACAAAGTTGATAGGCACTTTCGTAGCCAATTCAAATTGCATTATGTAATTGTTAACGAACTGCTGAAAGCCTTTATCGATGACCCCCTTACTATACGGATGATCTTTGTTTTCGATCAAAAAGCGGGCAAAAGTGGCCAAATAGGTATTCGGATTAGGCTGTTTGTACAGATTTTCTTTGATTACATCAGCATCCAAATCATAGCCCTTGGCGAACTGAATACTCAAATCTTGAGGCATTTTATGGAAATAATAATCCCGGATCAATTTTCTTCCGAAAAAATTACCGCTGCCATCATCCATAGGAATATACCCTAAAGAAGTTACTTTCTGGAACAATTGATGTCCGTCGTAATAGCTACAGTTAGAACCCGTACCCAAAATACAAACGATGCCCTGATGACCGATTTTTGTGGTAGAAAATATGGCCGCATAGGTATCCTCTTTTACATCTGCCTTGGCATTCGGAAAGAAGTCTTTAAAAATCTCACGTAAAAAATTCTTCATCCTATCGGTACCACATCCTGCGCCATAAAAATGCAAATGCGTTACCTTTTCTTTATTCTTCGAAAGTTCGAAGTTATTGGCCAAACGGTCTTCAATAACATCTTTGGTCAACACCTCGGGGCTCAACCCCAGGGTCTGGGTAAGAAAAAGTTGATTTCCCTTCTCGTCGAGAGCAATCCAGTCCGACTTTGTCGCACCACTATCCACTATTAAAATCATAGGTTCTATTTAAAAAAGAATCCTGAAAATAAGCAAATTTTTGCCCACTTTCAGGAATGTCTTTAGAATACTTAAAAAAAATTATAAACTGGCCACGTGCTGAGCCAAATCTACCATTTTATTCGAGAAGCCGGCCTCGTTATCGTACCAGCAAATCAATTTAAAGAATTTCGAATTCAATTCGATTCCGGCACCGGCATCAAAGATACTGGTACGTTTATCACTCACGAAATCTTGCGAGACAAGGGCTTCTTCGGTGTACCCTAAAATACCCTTTAACTCTCCTTCAGAAGCGGCTTTGAAAGCTTTTTTAATTTCCTCGTAAGAAGTCTCTTTTTCAAGACGAACGGTTAAATCTACTACCGAAACATCTGCGGTAGGTACCCTGAAGGCCATACCTGTTAATTTTCCTTCAAGTGCAGGAATGACTTTGGTCACTGCCTTCGCCGCACCTGTAGAAGCGGGAATAATGTTTAACATAGCACTTCTGCCACCTCTCCAATCTTTTTTAGACGGGCCGTCAACCGTCATTTGGGTCGCTGTAGTTGCATGTACCGTAGTCATCAAAGCTTCTTCAATACCGAACTTATCGTTCAACACCTTGGCCATTGGCGCTAAGCAGTTTGTAGTACAGGATGCATTCGATACAATTGTGTTCGATGCTTTTACATCTTTATGGTTTACGCCCATCACGAACATTGGCGCATCTTTAGAAGGGGCCGAAATGACAACTTTTTTGGCACCACCATCGATATGGTATTGTGCAGTCTCCAATGTTGTGAAAATACCAGTACATTCGGCGACGATTTCCGCACCAACGGCATCCCATTTGATACTTTTTGGGTCACGCTCCGCAGTGATTCGTACCGTTTTTCCGTTCACAACGAGATGACCGTCCTTTACATCGACCGTGCCTTCGAATTTACCGTGTACGGAATCATATTTCAACAAGTAAGCGAGGTGTTCAACATCTAATAGATCGTTGATGGCGACTACATCTACACCCTCTCTTCTTACCGTCTCTCTAAAGACCAATCTTCCGATTCGTCCGAATCCGTTTATTCCTATTTTTAAATCTGACATGTGTTCTTTGTTTTTAGGATTAAAATTATGTTGTATTCATATGTGTGCTAAGTTGTCATTATCTCTGAAACCCGAATGAGTTCTTTATCGATTTTCGTATGTCCTTTAATGGCCTTACTAATTGGCGTTAAGATAATTTTGTTGTTCTGGACACCTACCATGAAATTGGTCTGACCTTCTAATATGCTCTCAACGGCCTTTACGCCCATTCTGCTTGCCAATACCCTATCGTAACAAGACGGTGCGCCACCGCGCTGCATGTGCCCCAAAACGGAAACCCGCACATCGTAAATCGGCAGATGCTCTTCAACGTATTCCTTAAGCTGAAAAACACTTTTACCGATTTTATCGCCTTCGGCAACAACGACGATACTCGATGATTTTCCCGATTTTTTGCTCCGCTTTAAAGATTCTAATAGACGCTCGAGTCCTCGATTTTCCTCAGGAATCAAAATTTCCTCGGCCCCTGCTCCTACTCCAGCATTTAGCGCAATATGGCCAACATCTCGACCCATTACCTCAACAAAGAAGAGCCTATTGTGCGAACTGGCCGTATCTCGAATCTTATCGATGACCTCTACAACCGTATTCATAGCGGTATCGAAGCCAACGGTATTTGAAGTACCGAATATATCGTTGTCTATGGTACCCGGTATGCCTATAATCGGAAAGTGATATTCTTGGTTAAAAATCATCGCTCCGGTAAAACTACCATCACCGCCAATGACAACGAACGCATCGATTCCTTCTGCCTTTAATTGCTCATAAGCCTTTTTACGACCTTCATCAGTTCGGAAATCGTCACATCGTGCCGATTTAAGAATCGTACCCCCCTTATTCACAATATTATTGACGCTCCTGGCATCCATTGGCTTAAAATCGCCCTCGATCATACCTTGATACCCGCGATAGATACCTACACAATCAACCTTCATATAAGCGCAAGTTCGAACTACCGAACGTATGGCGGCGTTCATACCGGGGGAATCCCCACCGGACGTCAACACACCTATTTTTCTTATTTTTGAAGCCATTAAAAAAAACTAAGCTGCAAAATTAGTGAACTTATTCTAATTCAGGGAGGTGTTGCTAACCTAATTTAACCCTTTAGTAACGTATCAAACGTTTTCGGTAAATTATAGGGGCCTTTGTTGCAGAAAAATCACATTTTTGGTGGAAAACTTCATTTTTTTTTGGTTCCACTATTATTTCTGTGGAGAAATACCGGATGATATTGGAGTTGACAGAAAGACGAAAAGAGGAATGAGTAAAGACAGGAATTGTGAAGGATGTATTTTTACCGTTGGTCACCTCTTTGGCCGTTCAGGAAAGCTTATTTGTCCCTGCCTGTCAGGCAAGGCAGGTTTCTTCCTTGCTCCATTTCTCCTTTTTCCATGGTCGGACCTATCTTTTGAGACGGTCAGGTTTTGAGATTAAAAACAATACCTGTCTGCCGACAGCGGCCCTGTACACACAAATATTACGAAAGTATTTTACGGGCTTCTGAAATTTGTTCCGTATTGGGTAATGTTCCTTCCCCTTTCAAGGGGAAGGTGGCATCAATCTGCCGCAGGCGGAGAAGATGACGGAAGGGGTCCACGTACTGATATGCCGTACAGAGACTTAGCGTGATTCGTTATGAAGAAGATAATTTTCCAACTTAAACATTTTACCTCGAAATGCACGCCTTCCGCTTTTCCATCTGCCTATGGCGGAGAAAACCACCTTCCCTAAAGGCCAATGTCATTTAGTTAAGGAATAATTTATTGATAATCAGATATTTAAAAAATGGATGCCTCAATTTATAACAGCGATTAAGTTGGGCTAAAGCCCTTGGCGGCGTTTTTCACAATTCCACGGCTTAAAAGCCGTGGCAATTGAGCCTCGAAACAGGTCTTTCAATTGCCCCCGGATTTATCCGGGGGTCAACATACGCCCCGCACCAATGGGCTTTAGCCCAATAAGTAATGTCGGTGGTCAAAAAAAGAGTCAAAAACACTCAACATTTTTTTGATTTTCAGATTGTTATGGCTTAACTAAATGACATTGCCCTAAAGTCAGGGGAAGGAACACGCTTGATTTTCAACGTGTCGATTGAAAAACGATAGGCCATAAAAATGATATGTGTACAGGGTATCTACCTACAGGCAAGTTCTCGGTATAACCTTCTACCTAAGGCGCTTATCCTTTTGATAAAATTTCAACAAACTATCTTTCCCCATTACAGAAATTGGTACCGCATCAGGAGCTGGCAGGTCAATTTTTGGCTTCTCTTCCTTTTTTAAGATATTTCTAAAAAGGTCACGAAAGCTATTAAAATCGACTTCATATTGAATACCGACGCCCTGGGTATAGCCTAACCTATCGGCCAAATATTCTTGAATTTCGTTTTCACGGTTGAAGAATTTAGCACTTAACGTACCTTCTTCGTTCAGCAGTAATTGTATTTCAAAATTACCTGCGACTACGGTTTCGGTCGTCCCGCCGACCGGCACCCCTACCTTGCCGTTAAATAGCAATCGATCACTGATCTGTGTAGATACGGTAACCCCAACACGGCTCTCGGTTCTAAAATCGGCACTTCGGTCTAAAATACCCTGTTCATACGAGAGGCCAAGGTTGAATTTGTCGTTATTACCCAAGACTTGGTTTAAAAGGCCCGATGCCGATTGCAGCAGATTACCGGTAACCGCCTGTTGATCGATTCCCGTTTGATCATTTACAAACGAACCTTGCGCCAATAGAAACAGCGCATTTCGCTCTTCCACAGTAGGGTCTTGTAGCCGATATTCCAATTCGGATTGTATAATCGAATTCGAACCGGGGAAGTCAATATTAAACGCAATATCAGGGCTTTCAAGATCATCGGTCAACTGAATGACCACTTCGGTCGGTATTCTTCGCGTATAACCGGGATTGTCGAGCAACGGAGCGGGATTAGCATTCAAGGCATAAACTGCCTCTAAATCTAGCGTAGCTTTTAATGGTTCTCGATCCCAAACAATGGTACCACCGGGTTTTACATTAAATGTTTTATTAATAATACCCCCGAACTTAAAGTTGTATTCGCCTTCTACTACTACAAAATCTCCGTACATCTCAAATGCGCCTCGAGTGTTGATACGTATTAAAAGAATGCCTACACCACTACCTTTTAAAGTGCTTCCCGTTTTAGTGTCGGTGACAATTTGAATCTCTGCATCAGGTGTTACATCGAGGTCAAAGGTAAGTTCAAGGCCCTGAAATTCATCAAGAATCCGTTCTTCTTCAATGGTGTTCAATCCATTTTTTTCCACAAAATTGATAAATGAGTAATCACCGATAGAAGCCACATCGCTCAAAGGTATTTTTAACGAGGTGCCGCGCGCCGTTTCTCCCTCTACCTTAATATTCAAAGCCTTTGTCGGACCAAATATTCTACCTGTACCGTTGAGATAACCGGCGCCGTAGTACAGTACTTCTTCTTCGAATTCAGTATTGAGAATAAGCAATCTGTTGTTGTTCGTATCGACATTGAGATCAAGTAGCCAATTCTTGAAAAAAGAATGGCTTATCGTACCATCTAAAGTAGCCTTTGTTTTTTTGTCTGCATCAGTCAGCTTTATTTGGTCGAAATAGAAGGTTTGATTTGTAAGGTTGACCTTTGAATTTTGGGCAAAATTATAGTCTACATTGAGATAGGGTATTCCGAGACCGGCATTGTTCAGCGTTAGATTTCCACTAAAATCAGGGTTGTTGACGGGGCCATTAATCTGGGCGCTTCCACTAACATCGCCATGAATATTGCGCAGAATGTTTTCTCCCAAAGGAGCGAACGGTTCCAAATCGAAATTAGTAAGGTCGACCAAGAGACTTGCTTCGGGCATATCACCAGTATTATTAATATTACCGACGACACTTAATTTTTCTCTTCCCTTATCGGTAATCTGTGAATTGACCACAAAATCGGTCAAGTCTTTATTGCCGACAATACCGATAGCCAAATCACCAAGACGGATATCGTTTATGGAGAAATCTTCTATCCCTAAATTCGAAGATGGCAGATAGATATCGTCTTTTTGCAATATATTCAGCGTACCGTTCACTTCGCCCTGTAATTTAAGGCTATCAATAGCCGGCGTGATCTTGTTCAGCGATACAATCTTAAATTGCAGTTCAAGGTCTTTATACGTAGAATCGGCAAGTTCACCGCGTAAGCGTATCTGCTCTTGTTGGCTATTGTTCATCACAATCTCTTGGATGTTGATACTATCCAAAGTGCGGTTAATGATAACTTTATTTTTATTATCGCCTTCTTTATTTAAAACCCAAGTATTGCCCTTAAAGTTCACATCCGATGTTTTAAGGCCGATAACGGATTTATTATCCTGATTGAACGTATGGTAGAAATTGAGGTTATAGCTATCGTTTAAGTCACTACCGCCCTTAAATTCAGTACGAAAGAACAGCGTATCTTTTAAGGTGGTATTGATCAGGTTAAAATCTTTTACATCATAATAATTCGTCGATAGATCACTCACCGATATATAGGTATTGAATAGCGGATTTTTGTTATCGATTTTTACATCTATATTATCTGCTTCATTACCAAAAGCTACGATACTCGGCGATTTAAAATTGAGCTTAAAATCGCCCTCATCGGCGACAATGTTTCCTCTAATGAAGGTATTAGGGTCAAATTTCACTTCGGGAAAAAATACGTCGACGATCTTGTTATAAATCTTGAAATTAAACGCAAGCGTTTGTCCGCCTGATATATTGAATGGACGGTAGTTCGTGTAAATGCTACCTAGGGAATTCTGAACTAATCTACCTAGCTCACCTACTTTAAAATTGCCCTTCAAATACCCCGTGATGATGTCTGGTGAATTTATATCGATTACACGTAGCGAGTCGTTCTCGAAACTTGAAGAAACCTTGAAATCTTCAAAATAATAGGTGTCGTTCTTATTTTCGAAAATCGTTTTTGTGAATTTGATATCACCCACCAAATTGTCAAGGGTATTTCCGGTAACGTCCATATTAACATTTCCTTTAAAAATTGAAATGCTATCGTTAATGAAGTTCAATTTCTTCAAATCGGCATAATCGACAGATGCAATAAAATTAAAGTCGTTACGGTCTTCGGCAAAATCGGCCAATCCTTTAAAACTGAATTTTAGATTCTCATCGTTACTGATCAATGAACCATCAAAAAGTTGCTCCTTCAGAATACCCGAGACCTTGAGGTCTTTATATCGGTAATTATTAAAATTAACGGAATAGACCTCTCCGATAACTTCGGTATTCAACGTTTCTTTTGCAAAACCTTTGCCCTCTACGTTAAAATCAAGACTAGTTTTTCCTAAACGCTTGTTTTCGACAAAATCGCCGAGGTCAAAGTCAATAAGTGAAACAAAGCCTTTATACCTGGCGTTGTTGATATTATCGATATTGGTAAGCTCTAAATCTGTATAGCTACTACCTATGGCGGTATTGAGATTGACTTTAGCTTTAATGGAAGTTTCTGTAATTGTGGCCTTGCCCCTTAGCGTAAACTGCCCAAGCTTTTGAAAAACCTTTGGCGGTAGCGATTTACCGATGATATTGGGCATCAGCGAACGTAGTTCGTAGTAACTAGAGGTAACATTTTTCATATCGGCTTCCATTATAAATGGTGCCGACCTAGTGAAAAGGTTTTTAAAATTAAAATCGCCGCGAATACCTGTGTTATCGGATTGCAAGAACAATTGGTCGGTTTTCAGGTCATTGAGCACTCCACTTATACGAGACGAAAAACTTACTTCTTTGCCTTTGCCGAACTGATCGTAAAGCATATTGATTTCGTCGAATGCCACTGCCGATTCATCAAAATCGGCGGTAAGCTTGACTTTGTTTAAAAAATCGGCAAAATCTTTACGCTCATAGTCAAACTGTAAGTTACCTTTTAAATAAGATTCGGGCGTACGTATACGCAACGAATCGAATCGCATTTGCTGCTTTGTATACTTGAATTCAGTGGCCAGTTGTTCGACTTGTATACCTCTTTGGCTATTGAATGACATGTCGTTAATATCGGCAATTACCTCTGGGCCAAGAATCTGAAAATTGGTTGCACTTATATTAAGATTCTTAAAATTCAACATTTCTTCATTTTCACGGTTTTCGTCGATAAGCCGAAAGGTGCTATTGGCTATTTCGACATCTGAAGAAGAGAAAAAGAAAGGTGGTCTGCCGGCTCGACGGGGTTGTTTACTATCTAGCTTATCAATAAAAACCTCAAGGTTCGTGCTCTTGTTATCACGATAGGTCTTCAATTTAAAATTGAGTTTATCGATGTCGATGTCCCCGAATTCCAATTTCCCTTTAATGAGGTTTCGAACACTTAAAATAGATGTAGTAAGGCTATTGACGTAGAAAAGTGTGTCTTTTTGATAATCTTCAATAAGAACGCCCTCTAAATTAGTATCCCATGAAATAAGTGAAATACGAAGTTTTTCGATATTTATATGAGTATCAAAATCTTTGTTTATGGTATCGGCGGCATATTTGGCGAAACTTGTTTGAACAAACGGAAGAGAAAGTATAACTGTGCCCAAAACACAGATCAGCACAAGTACTAGAACAGTCCTAATCAGTATTTTTCTCAGTTTTTTGATAGGGCGTTTTATTTAACTTTCATGCTTAATGAAATTTTAATATTTTATTCTAAGAACGCTTTTGACGTTTGACGTTTGACGTTTGACGTTTGACGTTTGACGTTTGACGTTTGACGTTTGACGTTTGACAAAAAATAAATTTCCGTGTCTATAAAATTATTAACGGCTAAACTTCTTAACTATTTTTTCCTTACTCCTTTTAAATTCTACTTTAGCTTCTAATCCCAATTTGCCCTTAGGCAAGTTTGTGGTAGAACTAAACTTTAAATAACTTCGTCCCCAACTTTTATTCCAAACTTGGTGGAAAACGAAACTATTTATATTCTTGCCATAGAATCTTCTTGCGATGATACTTCAGCCGCCGTTTTAAACGACAAAAAAGTACTCAGTAATGTTACCGCGACCCAGAAAATACATGAGGAATATGGGGGTGTCGTACCCGAATTGGCCTCACGGGCGCACCAGCAAAATATAGTTCCGGTTGTGCACCAAGCTTTACGCAAAGCAAATATCGACAAAAAACTAGTATCTGCCATAGCTTTTACACGTGGCCCAGGGTTGATGGGATCTCTACTCGTCGGCACTTCATTTGCTAAGTCTCTAGCGCTAGGTCTGAACGTTCCCCTTATTGAGGTAAACCACATGCAAGCACATATTCTGGCTCATTTTATAGATGGACAGAATGACGGTGTTCCCCATTTTCCGTTTTTGGCCATGACCATTAGCGGAGGGCACACACAAATCGTATTGGTAAAGGATTATTTCAATATGGAAATCTTGGGCGAAACTTTAGACGATGCCGTGGGGGAAGCCTATGACAAAAGCGCCAAGATCTTGGGACTGCCCTACCCTGGCGGACCTTTGGTAGATAAAAACGCCCAAGAAGGAAACCCCAATGCTTTTCCATTTCCAAAACCTAAAGTCGACGGACTCAATTTCAGTTTTAGTGGCTTGAAGACCAGTATTCTATATTTCATCCAACGGGAAACTGCAAAAAATCCTGATTTCGTAGCGGAAAATCTACAGGATATCTGTGCCTCTATACAAAAGACCATAGTCAACATTTTGATGGACAAATTGAAAAAAGCGGTGAAGAAGACGGGAATCACCCAAATCGCCATTGGGGGAGGTGTTTCCGCCAACTCTGGGATTCGCAAAGCGCTGAAAGAAGCTGAAACTAATCTAGGGTGGACAACGTTTATTCCTTCATTCGAGTATTGTACCGACAATGCGGCGATGATAGGTATTGTGGGCTATTTAAAATACCAGCAGGAAGAATTTACCAATCAAGGGGTTACAGCAAAAGCTAGATATGTTTTGGACGGTAGAAGGTAGACGGTAGACGGTAGACGGTAGACGGTAGACAAAAGTATTTTTTTCTAAACTTCTAAACTCCTAAACTTTTTTCAATAAACTCCTAATACTTTAAACTCCTAAACTTTTTTTTGAGCTTGATACTTGCCTCGAAATTTCGGGGGCACTTGAACTTACTTTCGTATCTTAGTCCCTATGCAACTTTTCTATAATCCACACCTTGATCAAAGCGTTTCACAATTTACTTTTCCCGAAGAGGAAAGCAAACATATTGTAAAAGTACTTCGAAAAACATCTGGTGATATTTTGCAGGTAACTAATGGTAAGGGTGTTCTGTTTGAGGTCCAAATTCTATCTGCCGAGGCCAAAAAGTGTAAGGCCCAGATAATTTCAAGCGATAAAAAACATCAAAAAATGCATTGGTTTCACATGGTCGTAGCACCTACGAAAACCAATGATCGGTTTGAATGGTTTTTAGAGAAAGCAACAGAAATCGGCGTGAACGAGATTACCCCTATTTTTTGCGAACATTCGGAGCGAAAAACGGTTAAGAGGGAACGGTTGGAAAAAGTGATCCAATCCGCCATGAAACAAAGCCTACGTACCTACTTGCCTAAATTGAACGAAGCTATTGGTTATTCAGAATTTATCAAAAAAGAAAAAGCAGGTCTTTTGTTCATTGCCCATTGCGAGGATGATGAAAAAATGGAACTCAAACGAAGAGTCGCTCCAGATAAAGACATCACCATTCTCATTGGACCAGAGGGAGATTTCTCAAACAAAGAAATAGAAGCTGCGTACGAAAATGGGTTTTTGCCCGTCTCTTTGGGCGAAGCCAGGTTACGTACCGAGACCGCTGCCATTGTGGCCTGCACTACCGTAAATATGATTAACAACGGATAATCTTAAAACAATATGTTTATCTAGTCAACTTGCTTTTGGCCGCCCCAGTAATATCATAATCCGTATTTTCTAAAAGCAGCACCAAACTTATTTTTTCGTCAACATTTACTATTTCCGGAATCGAAAGAAAAGAATTTCCCCTTAAACCATCAACTGCAATTGTCTTTTCCGCCACTACGATATTGCTATTGGTCAAAGTTTTATTACGGTTTTCTCCGCGTTTCACCTCGGTGGTACGTTGATCCAAGACCAGTAGTACCCTCAGATTCTTATCTTCAATACTTCCCGAAATATTGTATTCGAAGGCAATACTCTTTTTATCGCGCTTAGTATTGATCAAAGTTATTTTGTTAGCGGTTTTCTCTTTACTGTAGTTACTTATCGCCCCATATAAGTTCGCTGAATTCGAACCTACGAAGTGTTCCTTGCCATTTACAACGATTTGGGGCGTGTAATTACTACGGTTTCTAAACTTGAGATTATAGGCCCTTTGTTTTTCTGCGTACTTTGATTCACTGAAAGGATCTCTCCAGCCGATATAGTTCCAATAATCAACATGATAGGATAACGGAAACACAGAATTAGCAAATTCAACCTTAACCTTCTCGAGAAGGTCATCTGCAGGCGGGCAGCTCGAACAGCCCTGTGATGTAAAAAGCTCTAAAACCACGATTGGCTCATAATTCTCGGTCTCCTTGGAAAGCATACTCAAATCAGCGGTTTGTTTAACTATCGATAAATCGGTCTCAAATGCCATTATTACCGTTCCGGTTAAAACAATTACTACGATTATTATTTTTTTAAACACCATAATCCATACATTTGAAGTGTCAAGTTTTGTTCGTTCATAATGAAAAACCTTACGGTCTACATCGCTTTTTTAGCTTTTTTATTTACAGTAGCTTTAAGCGCGCAAGAAATCGCCATTCTCAAATATAATGGGGGTGGTGACTGGTACGCCAACCCAACTGCATTACCAAATCTGATACGGTTCTGTAATGAGAATATCGGAACAAAAATGCAGGAAAAACCCGAAACGGTCGAGGCTAGTAGTAGTACAATTTTTCAGTATCCTTTTTTACACATGACCGGCCACGGCAATGTGGTTTTTTCAGATGAGGAATCTGAAAATTTGCGCAACTACCTTTTATCCGGAGGATTTCTGCATATAGATGATAACTATGGTATGGCTCCCTACCTAAAGAAAGCATTGGTAAAAGTGTTTCCTGATAACGAATTAGAAGAGCTGGGAAGTGACCACCCAATTTTCAAAAACGTCTATGGGTTTCCTGAA
>Ga0115029_1001992_pt1 | contig 12889 bp, 12 predicted proteins | sample SidtaG_3_FD_87297 | JGI IMG/M metagenome (GOLD analysis project Ga0115029, IMG submission 87297) | Marine algal microbial communities from Sidmouth, United Kingdom - Sidmouth_Asex1 metaG | ecosystem: Host-associated > Algae > Red algae > Unclassified | place: Sidmouth, United Kingdom | collected...
ATGAACCCAGAGGGCAGTACCTGTTTGAAATTTATACGTCGTTATCGTATGTTCGAGTAGCTAGCTACACTTCACATACTCTGCCTTGTCTAAATATCAAACACCTTGCTGTAAAAATAACCTTGAAAGATCAACAGACCCTAATATTAACAAGCTAAACTAAAAGTTACGGGGCCATCATTGAGTAAGCTAACTTTCATATCAGCTCCAAAAACACCCGTTGGAACCTTGAAACCTAACGCTCGTAAATCTTCACAAAAACAATGGTACAAGTTTTCACTTACTTCTGGGGGCGCGACATTTGTAAAACTTGGTCTTAATCCTTTAGAAGTATCAGCAGCTAGAGTAAACTGAGAAACAACTAAGATTTCACCCTCCACTTGTTTAACGTTTAAATTCATTTTTCCCTGAACATCTTCAAAAACTCTATAACCCGCGATTTTTTGAGCTAATCGCTGGGCTTTTTCATTGTTATCAGTAGGTTCAATGGCTACAAAAACTAAGAGCCCTTTATTTATTTCGCCAGTTATTTTATTGTCAACTTTAACACTCGCTTTAGACACTCTTTGTATCAATGCAATCATGAGCTTAATTATTTTCCTTTTCTTTTATAAATTCAGACATAGTTTCTGTGGCTTTACAAAAAACATCTATTGTTTGCGTTTCAAAACCACTATGCCCGGCATTAGGTAAAATTTGCAGTTGTGCATTATTCCAATGTTCGGCTAAATGATGAGCAATATTTAATTGGCAAACCATATCGTAGCGTCCATGAATTAAAATAGCCGGAATAGTTTTAATTTTATCAATATTATTTAAGATGAAATTTTCAGGAATAAAGCAGTGATTAATAAAATAATGACTTGAAATTTTAGCTATACACAATGCTTGATGAAGATCTTCTACTTTAAGCTTATTGGTATGTTGGTACTCAATACTTGAAAGTCTGAATTCCCACAAAACCCATTTTTTACTTGCTGAAATTGCAGCAATTTCGTTTTCTGAATGTAGCTTTTTATAAAAATAACTTAATGGGTCGGTTTGTTCGTTTTGATTCATTCCTTGGATAAATTCATTATAATATTCAGGAAAAAAACATTGGGCCCCATTAGCTTTATATAACCAGTCGTATTCTCTTTGTGATCCTAAAAATAAGCCCCTAAGTATAAATCCAAGTACTTTTTGTGGATAGTAAATACCATAAACTAGCCCTAACGTAGTGCCCCACGAACCACCGGCAACTAGCCATTGTTTTATATTTAAATGCGTTCTTATTTTTTCAATATCATCAACTAAAGTTTGCGTATTATTATTTTTTACACTTGCTACTGGCGTAGATTGTCCACATCCTCGTTGATCAAACAAAATAATATGATAAATATTGGGATCAAAGTAACGTCGATAATTTTCGCTTGAACCTCCTCCAGGGCCTCCATGTAAATAAACAACGGGAATACCATTAGGATCCCCTGATTGCTCTACATAAATTTCATGGCCATCACCTACTGCAAGCCATTCTTGTTTAAAAGCAGATATTTTAGGAAAAAGAGTTTTAGACATAATTAACCTTACTAAGTAGACAATTCATTATTTTCAATAACTTTTTGGTCGCTAAAATCTTGTATAGCTACTGTTAAAACCGCTCCAACTAAAGTGACTAACCACGAAAGGTATACCCATAAAAATAGAATAGGGATAGTCCCTAAAGCCCCATATATAGCTTGGTATGAAGGAATTTGAGTTACGTATAACGCAAAGCCTTTTTTAGCAAATTCAAATAATATTGCTGAGGTTACCGCCCCTACCAATGCATATTTAAATACAACGGTCTTATTAGGTACTACCATATATAAAATTAAAAAAGCCGCAATTGAAGTAAGTATAGGGAGCAATCGTAATAAAATACTCCCTACCCCGAAAGAATCGTAATCACCTAATGATACTAAAGAGGCAATATAGGAAGTAACCACAATACTACTACCTACTAATATTGGCCCTAGTGTTAATATCATCCAATACATTGAAAACGCAGTGATCATTCTTCGATGTTGATCTACACGCCATATTCGATTAAAAGTTTTATCTATGGCTGAAATTAATAATAGCGCGAACAAAAATAGAAAGGATATGGCAACCGCAGACATTTTAGAGGCTTTATTAACAAATCCAGTTAAATGATGCTGAACAATGTCACCAGATGTTGGTACAAAATTACTGTATACAAAACCCTCTACCACTTGTTTTATATCAGAGAATATAGGAAATGCAGTCATTACCGACAACATAACGACCATTAAAGGCACTAAAGACATTAGTGTAACGTAAGACAAATAACCAGCAATAACGTGGATTTGCTCTTGCTTGCCTCGATTAAATAAATAAAGCGTAAATTCTGCTAAAATTTTCCAGTGGCTATAGCCTCTAATTTTTTCATATAAATTCATATTTATTAACAATTCTATTTTAAAATTAGTAGCAGATAATAGTATGATAGACTTATTACCGATTACACGACATGTAATTGTAATTAGTTTACCAATTTTATGAACTTGATGTAATTAAATGATGGTAAGCTTTTACGTAATGCCATTAATTGAATTAATGGATTGGTGTAAGTATTTTTTTTTTGCTTTTCATTGACGTAAAAAATAATATAAATTCAAAGTAATCCATGTAATTGCAATGCTATGTTGTAATTTACTAACATTAGCGCTCAGCTATTTATTTCAAGGGAGGTTAACAATGGCAACTCAAGGTTCAGGCGGGAATGTAATAGCCGCAATTTGTAATATTTTTTTTCCAGGCTTAGGTCAACTAGTACAAGGAAGAATTTTATCTGCGCTTATTTTTGCTATTGTGTGTATAGGTGGTTACGCACTGTGGTGGTTAATCGTTCCGGGGATTATTGCTGCAATCTGCCACTTATGGTCGATAATCGACGCTGCAAGATATCGCTCTAGTTAATCAATAAATATTCCACTTAAAGTGTTCGTAGTCAGTTTGAACGCAAAAAAATATTGATTACATTTATGTTTCAACTTCGCTTATTTGTCAACTAATTTAGGTTACTACATAAAAGCATATGAGAGTGGCATATGGGAAATTAAAGGTAATTCAAACCAAGTCGGTTCAAAGTAGCGACTTGTTAAAAGTACTAATTTAGAAGTGATTTAAACATATTATTTGTAGAAACCTTTTTTTTCAATTCACGGTCTTCATCAATAAAAGCTTCATATAATTTTGTTAACTCACATTGCTCTTTAGTGTTTGCATTGTTTGCTACCATTTTTTCAAAAAGACAGCTCATCTTATTTAATTCAACTTGTTTCATTTTATTAACCTATCCATGTGCTATTAATGAATGTTCAAACGATGATATTTCAATTAATTGTATTTTGAATATTTCTAATTGTAGCTATATTAGGTTTACCTACTAGTAATAAAAAATATTGAGGTAATAATGACCTGTTATACATCAAGTAATTTTTCTTTAGATCGAGTTAAAAAACAAAAAACGCATTAAAAAACACAATAAAAACAATATATTAATGAGCATCATGATTAATAAGTAATAGTCTACCTAGAAATAACGTACATTCCCCTGAGAGATATCTCACAATACTTTATGAGATAACCCCATTATTGTTCAAGCTTTGTACTGTTCTTATACTTATAATTTTAACGAGATCTTATACCAATTGAAATAATGAATTAGTCACTTAGAGCTGCATTAGAAAACGTAGAACAAACAAAATAATTTAAGCATAGTGAGCTATGTTTCAATTATTTTGTGAAGTTATCAGTGTTCTAATGAGTTCCCAAGGGCGATTTTTAAAGGCTTAAAAGCATCGTTATTGATATTGATAAGGTTCCTACATGGATGTAGGATAATAGAATAACGCAGGAGCAGTTACCAAGAATAACGATTCTATCAATCAATGCCTTGCATACATGGATGTACTTAGATTTTGTTTGGAACGTAAAATCTGTGCTTATAAATCTTTAAATTATCGCTAAGTGATCAATTCATTAATTCAATTGGTATTACATATAAATTCATATTTTGGGATTAATTTGTCACTAAAAAAGCCGTAACTTATATAAGTTACGGCTTTATAATTAGTTTAGCTAATAGGTATTTAGCGATTAAAGCTAAAAAATACCTAAATATTATTTAGGGCTACGAGCTTCACGTTTACGATCATTTTCTTTCAAAAACTTCTTACGTATGCGAATGCTTTCAGGAGTAACTTCAACTAACTCATCATTATCAATAAACTCTAGAGCTTGCTCTAAAGACATAATAATTGGTGGCGTTAATGTTTGTGCTTCATCTGTACCTGAAGAACGAACGTTAGTTAATTGCTTACCTTTTAATGCGTTAACTGTTAAATCGTTATCGCGGCTATGAATACCAATAATTTGACCTTCATACACGTCAACACCATGACCAATAAATAAACGTCCGCGAGACTGTAAATTAAATAATGCATTCGTTAATGCTTTACCCGTAGCGTTAGCGATAATTACACCATTTAAACGCTGACCAATTTCGCCACCTTTATGAGGACCATACTCTAGGAATGTATGGTAGATTAAGCCAGAACCTGACGTTAGTGTCATAAATTCTGTTTGAAATCCAATTAAACCACGACTTGGCATAATAAAGTCCATACGAATACGACCTTTACCATCGGGAGCCATATCAGTTAATTCAGCTTTACGTACACCCATCTTTTCCATGATAGGACCTTGATGTGCTTCTTCAACATCAATAGTTACTGATTCGTAGGGCTCTTCAAGTTGACCATCAACTTCACGAATAATAACTTCAGGTCGTGAAACAGCTAATTCAAAACCTTCACGGCGCATGTTCTCAATTAGAATACCTAAGTGAAGTTCACCACGACCTGATACTTTAAATTTATCAGCATCGTCTAATTGCTCAACACGTAAAGCAACGTTATGGATAAGCTCTTTATCTAAACGCTCTTTAATATTACGTGAAGTAACAAATTTACCTTCTTTACCACAAAATGGTGAAGTATTTACTTGGAAAGTCATGTTGATAGTTGGCTCATCAACCGATAATGGCGGTAATGCTGCAACTTCATTTGGACAACAAATAGTATCTGAAATTTTGAGTTCACCTAAACCAGTGATGGCAATGATATCACCAGCATGAGCAATATCACTTTCGTGACGCTCTAAACCTAAGTAACCAAAAACTTTACCTACTTTGCCGTTATGTAATTTACCATTAGCACCTTCAACGGTAACTTGTTGATTAGGTTTAACCGAACCACGCGTAATACGACCAACGCCAATAACACCTAAGTAAGAGCTGTAATCAAGCTGAGATATTTGCATTTGAAATGGACCATCAGCATCAGCGTTCGGCGCAGGTACTTCATCAATAATCGTTTGGAATAGAGGAGTCATATCTTCCCCAATTACGTCTTCTTCTAAAGAAGACCAACCATTGATTGCTGAAGCATAAACAACTTTAAAGTCTAACTGATCATCTGTTGCGCCAAGGTTATCGAATAAATCAAAAACTTGATCCATAACCCATTCAGGACGAGCACCTGGCTTATCAATTTTGTTGATAACAACAATTGGCTTTAAACCTTGAGCAAACGCTTTTTTAGTTACAAAACGCGTTTGCGGCATTGGACCTTCTTGAGCATCAACTATAAGAAGAACAGAATCCACCATTGACATAACGCGCTCAACTTCACCACCGAAGTCAGCATGGCCAGGAGTATCTACGATATTGACTCGGTAATCTCCCCAGTTAATCGCTGTATTTTTAGCTAAGATGGTGATACCGCGTTCTTTTTCAATATCGTTTGAGTCCATCGTACGCTCTTCTAGACCGCTTCTAGCATCTAGTGTACCTGATTGACTTAATAATTTATCAACTAGGGTAGTTTTACCATGGTCAACGTGGGCGATTATCGCAACATTACGTAATTTCTCTAACACAGGCTTCTTGCTCAATAGACTATAATTGGGCGCGAATTATACAGGAGAGAGACAGATAAATATAGTCGAATTAGATGAAATATAATTTTCTATATATCGAATAAATAATTTCACTATGCTAATGTTTCTAAGTTATATTTATTAAGCGCCTTTAATTGCACCACAAACTAGCAACAAGAGGGCGCAGTTGGTGCAACCATATACTTTTGTTACATTTAAACTGTTAAATTTCAAGTGCTTATGTTTGGCATGGTTTTAGCTTTATTTAAAGAAAATAATAAAAGTATCTTAATACACTGTATTTAATAATTTTCACAAATGCATATACCACTGGAGACTATCAATGTCACAAGCAGTTTTAGATCTAATTAAAGAAAACGACGTTAAGTTCGTTGATTTACGTTTTACTGATTCAAAAGGTAAAGAACAACACGTTTCTATTCCTCATCATCAAGTAAATGCTGATTTTTTTGAAGATGGAAAAATGTTCGATGGTTCATCTATCCAAGGTTGGAAAGGTATTAATGAATCTGACATGGTGATGATGCCTGACGCTGACTCTGCCGTGCTTGACCCTTTCACAGAAACTCCAACACTTAATATTCGCTGTGACATTCTTGAGCCTGCTACTATGCAAGGTTACAGCCGCGACCCACGTTCAGTTGCACATCGTGCTGAAGAATACATGCGCTCAACGGGTATTGCAGATACTGTTTTAATTGGTCCTGAACCTGAATTTTTCCTTTTTGATGATGTTCGTTTTCATACAGATATGAGCGGTTCATTTTACAAAATTGATGATAAAGAAGCCGCATGGAATTCAGGCACTGAATATGAAGAAGGCAACATGGGGCATCGCCCTGGTGTTAAAGGCGGATACTTCCCAGTTTCACCTGTAGATTCTTCACAAGATATTCGCTCAGCAATGTGTTTAGTTATGGAGGAAATGGGCTTAGTTGTTGAAGCTCATCATCATGAAGTTGCTACTGCTGGACAAAACGAAATTGCTTGTCGTTTTAATACATTAGTTAAAAAAGCTGATGAAGTTCAAATTTATAAATATGTTGTTCATAATGTTGCTCATGCTTATGGCAAAACAGCAACGTTCATGCCTAAGCCTTTAGTTGGTGATAATGGTTCTGGTATGCATGTTCACCAGTCTTTAGCTAAAGACGGTACTAACTTATTCTCTGGCGACAAGTACGGCGGACTATCTGAATTAGCTATATACTACATTGGTGGTATTATTAAGCATGCTAAAGCACTTAATGCATTTACTAACCCATCAACTAACTCATACAAACGTTTAGTTCCTGGTTTTGAAGCTCCGGTAATGCTTGCTTACTCTGCTCGTAACCGTAGTGCATCGATTCGAATTCCAATTGTACCGTCTCCAAAAGCAGTACGTATTGAAGCTCGCTTCCCAGATCCAGCAGCAAACCCTTATTTAGCTTTTGCAGCCTTATTAATGGCTGGCCTTGATGGAATTAAAAATAAAATCCATCCTGGAGATGCTATGGATAAAGATTTATACGATTTACCAGCTGAAGAAGCAGCTCAAATACCACAAGTTGCTACTTCATTAGGTGAAGCATTAGATGCACTTGAAGCGGATAAAGAGTTTTTAACTGCCGGTGGTGTTATGGATGCTGATATGATTGACGCATACATTGCTATAAAGCGTGAAGAAGTAGAATTATTAAATATGACAACTCATCCAGTTGAGTTTGATATGTATTACAGCGTTTAATTAATTTTTTTACATTAATTAATGAAAAAGCTCACCTAGGTGAGCTTTTTTTGTGGTATAAATCTGATAGTTTGTTAGATTATGTGGGTATTTAAAAAATGGAACTTGCTCTTTGTATATTTTAAAAACATTCATATTTATATTGTTAGCCTTTTCTTTACTTATACCTGTACACGCAACTTCGACCAAAATTTACGTTTGGCGAGATGAAACCGGTGTGCTCGTTTTCTCTGATAGTTCAAAACCAGGTGCAGAAGAGATAGAAGTAAATACAGAAAGTCAGAATGTTTCTCCATCAATTGATACTTCAATCCTCGATATCACACCAAAAATACTTGACGATAAATTTGAAGTTGAAATTGTTAGACCGACAAATAACTCTACAATAAGAGACAACACAGGGTCTGTACATGTGGCTGGTCGTATAAAACCTTTATTTAAACAAGGGTTAACCATTCAACTTTTTATAGATAATATCCCCTACAAAACCCCTCAAACCCATTCAATGTTTGTATTAAGAGACATTGAACGCGGCGAACATCAAGTAAAGTTAGTTTTACAAGACGCAAAAGGCAAGGTTATTGCATCATCAAAAACAGTTACCTTTTATATGCACCGTGCGTCAGCAATTAAAGCTAAATAGCCTTTCATACGGTTGTAATGCTTCATTTTAGATAAACTGACAGCGATGGCGCACCAAAAAAGTGCATTCAGAGTTTATTTAGATGTTAAGTAATATTTTTAAAATTCAACAAAATAAAAAAAACTTTCAGCAAGTTTTGCCTACTCATATGGTTACGGCGGTCATGTTACTTGATCAAGATTTAATTATTCAATACTTAAATCCTGCAGCTGAAGCCATTTTAGTTAAGAGTTTGAATACTTTATACAACCAATCAATAGAGGATGTTTTTAAAAATATTTCAATAAAAAAATCACGTTTTAATCAATTATTGTCCACAGGGCAAGAGTTTAATGATTGTGATGTAACGATTGAATTTATAGACCAATCTCAAATAACAGTAGAGCTTACAGCCTCTTCCATAGATTTTAATAACTCACCTCACATTTTATTAGAATTTAAACAAATCGATCAACAAAAACAAATTAGCGCTGAAGCTTTTCAGCACCAGCAATGGGAATCAGCCAGAGATCTTATTAGAGGTTTAGCACACGAAATTAAAAATCCACTTGGCGGCTTAAGAGGAGCGGCACAGTTATTGGATAATGACCTTGTCGGTGAGCAACAAGAATATACGGCCATGATCATTGAACAAGCAGATAGATTGACTAATCTTGTTGATCGGTTATTAGGACCTAACCAATTGCCTAAAATGGCTAAAAAAAATATTCATATCGTACTTGAAAAAGTCAATCAACTGGTTAATTTTAACAATCCTAAAGGCATAAGACTTTCTAGAGACTATGATCCTTCGATACCTGATATTGAATTTGACGAAGACAAGATTCAACAAGCTATTCTTAATATTGTTAATAATGCTATTCAAGCAATAGATAGTGACAATACAATTTTTCTCAAAACAAGGATTGCAAGTAATCAAATAATTAATGGCAAACGCATCAAACTTGGCGTCCAAATAAGTATTATAGATGATGGTCCTGGCATACCCACTGACATTCAAAGTACGCTCTTTTATCCCATGGTATCAGGAAGAAGCAATGGCACCGGTTTAGGATTGTCTATTTGCCAAACGCTTATCCAGCAACATCAAGGCAAATTACTTTGTACCAGTAGACCCGGTAATACAGAATTCAGTATTCTATTACCCATTCATGGAGAAAATACATAATGATCACTGAAAAAATATGGATTGTAGATGACGATAGCTCAATTCGATGGGTATTAGAAAAAGCGTTTAACAAGGCCAGCATATCTTCAGCATCTTTCGAAAGCGCAAAAAATTTATTAACAGCATTAGAGCATTCACAACCTGAAATTATTATATCTGATATTAAAATGCCCGATATTGATGGAATGACACTCTTAAAAAAGATTAATGAAGACTACCCTAATATACCCGTTATTATTATGACTGCCCATTCTGATCTCGACAGTGCTGTTAATGCTTATCAAGGTGGCGCATTTGAATATTTACCTAAGCCATTCGATATAGATGAAGCGATCTCATTAAGTAAACGTGCTTTAACACATGCCTGTGAACAGAATGCTAAAAACATTCAAAAAGATTCTTCGGTACTTTCAGTAGGCATTATTGGCGAGGCGCCTTCTATGCAGGAAGTATTTAGAGCTATAGGGCGCTTATCAAGATCTAGTATTAGTGTACTTATTAATGGTGAGTCTGGTACGGGCAAAGAATTAGTAGCTCATGCTTTACATACCCATAGTCCGCGCTCTAAAGGTCCATTTATTCCTTTAAATATGGCAGCAATTCCAAAAGATTTAATCGAATCTGAATTATTTGGTCATGAAAAAGGCGCATTTACTGGCGCAAATGCTATTCGTCAAGGGAGGTTTGAACAGGCTCATAATGGAACACTCTTTCTAGACGAAATAGGGGATATGCCATTAGATATTCAAACCCGTTTATTGCGAGTCTTAGCAGATGGACAATTCTATCGAGTAGGTGGCCACTCGCCGATACAAGTAGACGTACGTATTATTGCAGCAACACATCAAAATTTAGAGGTTCAGGTTGAAAAAAATGAATTCCGTGAAGATTTATTTCATCGTTTAAATGTTATAAGAATACACTTACCCAGCTTGAAAGAAAGAAAAGAAGATATCGCTCAACTTGCTTCACATTTTTTAAAACAAGCCGCAAATGAGCTGAGTGTGGATCCGAAATCTTTACACAAAGATGCTGAACAATTCCTTAGACGATGTGATTGGCCTGGAAATGTTAGACAGTTAGAAAACTTATGCCGATTTTTAACCGTTATGGCAAGTGGTCAAGAAATATTAGTAGAGGACTTACCCGACGAGTTAAGCCATAAAAAAAACACACAAAATATAGTTTCATCAAGCTGGCAACATGCTTTCAGTTTATGGATAGATGAGGAATTAAAAGCGGGTAATGCTAATATTCTTGATACTGCGTTACCGGAATTTGAAAAAATAGCCCTAGAACGCGCTCTTAACTTTACCCAAGGTCATAAACAAGACGCTTCTAAAAAATTAGGTTGGGGACGTAATACATTAACAAGAAAATTAAAAGATTTAGATCTTAATTGATTTATGAATGGCATTCATTTGCGGTGCACTGCTTACAACTATTACACAACTTAATATTAATGACATGTGCCGCAACAATAAGAGAAGCTCCTAAAATAATAAAGTAAGGTTCTAATGCCTCTGAAAAATCATGCTTAATCCAGTAAATAAAAACACCTAAAAATAATAAATAAAAAGGATACAAACGTTTGTGGTATTTTTTAAAGCCGGAGAATAAAGCAAATGAACCTAGTACGGCTGTCATCACTAAAAATACGTGCTCCCAGGTATGATCAGCTAAAAAACCTAATCCTAATAAAGGTAAGGCAGGTAAAATAACCGGTAATAAAATACAGTGCAGTGCACATAAGCTTGTTGCAGTAATGCCAATACGATCTAACATCTATAAAAATTCCGATTTAAAAACCAATAGTAAGATAATATCACAATTGATATGTTATAACTTTACTTTGTTAAGCCCTGTCGACACTAAAAGTTAGGACTTCATCTATAGCCTTCTTATCTAAAGCTAACATTAATAACCGATCCAACCCTAATGCCACACCAGCACAGCTTGGAATCCCTGCCTCAAGAGCTTCAATAAATCGACTGTCTATCGCTTTATGTTTAAGTTTTAATTTTTCACGCTTTACATTATCTTGATTAAATCTACTTAGTTGCTCTTTCGCATCAGTAAGTTCACAAAAACCATTAACTAATTCAACTCCTTTATAATAGCACTCAAACCTTTCAGCAACTCTTTTATCAATTTTACTTTGCCTCGCTAAAGAACCTTGTGATATAGGAAAATTATAAATAAATATAGGCTTTATCTGACCTATTATAGGTTCAATTAATTCAGACATAATAAATTGCAATAGTATGTCAACACAGGTTTCATTTCTTATCCAATCTTCCATTTTACAAGCTAAAGTAATCACTTCTTTTAATTCATGGCAATTAGTTTCTAAAGGATCGATATTGATTTTTTCGATAAACAATTCTTGGTACGAAAGTATTTGGGGTTCATCGCAATGAAGTATAAACTTTAAAAGCGTTGAAACTTCGTCCATTAAGTCTGTTTGCAAGAAACCAATGCGATACCATTCAATCATCGTAAATTCTGGATTATGGAAACGGCCTTTACACTCATGCCTAAAAGCTTTAGTAATTTGATATATGGATTGATAACCAGAAGCAAGAAGCCTTTTCATGCAATACTCTGGTGAAGTTTGTAGAAACATATCATCAGAATGTTGAGAGTTTGTCTCTGGAAAATAATGATACTGGGTTTTAAAAGCTTCCAAATGTATATCAGTTACTGAAGATTTACAAAGCAGAGGGGTTTCTACCTCTACAATATTTTTTTGGTAAAAAAACATTCGGATTTTACTTATTATTGAGGCCCTTTTTTTTGCATCTTCCCAAGTTAGCGTTGATTCCCAATTCATAGTGTTTACTTTTTTATACGTGTAAAATTAATTTAGTTTATCGTTAAAAACGTTACTTAATGTAATATCTCAACTTTTATTTCCAATGACTACAATTGTTACAGGTAGAATAAAATTCAACAAATTTCAGTTTATGTTTTGTTAAAACGTAAACTGCAAAAACATCACAATTGTAACTGTTTTTTTAAACCGTAGGTTATCAATATCCTACTTGCGTTCTTGGACATACTAATGCTTTAATTGCAGTGATGCGCAAGAAATGTCCTCACATAAAGAGAAGAATATTCATACGCTTACACCATCCTGGTCTAACATTTGTCATGACGACATATCTTTATATGACGATGGTATACGTTGACTTAATTCACTAGTCAAGATAGAAAAAAAGCAAAAAACCCGTAGCCTAAGCTACGGGTTTCTTTAATAGGCGCCTAGCAATGTCCTACTCTCACATGGGAACTCCCACACTACCATCGGCGCTAACACGTTTCACTTCTGAGTTCGAAA
>Ga0115029_1001993_pt1 | contig 12889 bp, 15 predicted proteins | sample SidtaG_3_FD_87297 | JGI IMG/M metagenome (GOLD analysis project Ga0115029, IMG submission 87297) | Marine algal microbial communities from Sidmouth, United Kingdom - Sidmouth_Asex1 metaG | ecosystem: Host-associated > Algae > Red algae > Unclassified | place: Sidmouth, United Kingdom | collected...
AATCCAAACTTCTTACGTTCCGGATTGGCCATTACTTCTTCAAAGATTTCGCGCGCCGTACGGCCATCTTCGACCATGCGCGTTCCAACCAATTGGGCCATTGTAATTTCCTCTTCCTCATTGGCTTTGACACAATAGATTAAACACGACTAGGGAGAAGTCGAGCAGAATTTGTCCGGACAACTTTTTGACCAAGATAACGCGCCATATCCTGACGATTCCAAAGACCGGTCGCCGGGTACACTATCGGCGCTGCGGCAATGGTCCTGCATTGGCGATGGTTCATCAGAGCCCTCGATCGTCTGCCGAGTACGCTCAGCTTATGTCCGATTGGTCAGCGCATTTCACTTGCATTGCGCCTGATACACCCGGCTTCGGTCAATCCGACCCCCTCCCCGGCGAACCAGAGATAGACGATTTCGCCGACGCGCTGAGCGAATTTCTTGGCGCGCTCGGCCTGGAGCGCTGTGCAGCCTATGGTTTCCATTCGGGCGGCGTCATCCTTGTCAGTGCTCTAAAGCGCAAGCCCGAGCTGTTTTCTTGCCTCGCTATCGGTGGATACGCAGTGTGGAACGCGCAGGACATGGAGCATTTTGGCCAAGAGTATCTGCCGCACTGGCAGCCACTACCCTACGGCGAACACCTGACTTGGCTGTGGAACCGGATGCTGGAACAAAGCTGGTTTTTCCCCTGGTTCGATACGCGGGACGAGATGCGGTTATCGGTCGCACATGCCGATAGCGCCCGCGTCCATCGCGCGATCATGGAAATGCTTGATGCGGGCGCAGCCTACCGAGCGGGTTATGGGGCGGTATTGCGCGCTCCGCGTGACCTGCCTGCGCCCCGGACGCAAGTGCCCCCGTGCCTGATCACGGCTTTTGAGGGTGATCCGCTGTATCCCCATCTTGAGCGGCTGGGCGAACTGCCAGCCAATTGGTCGGCGCACGGCGTCACGACCCCTGCAGAACATTATGACCTGAGCCTGGCATTCCTTAAAGCTCATGCCGATGGTTCGCGTTGCGCCGAACTAGCAGAAGATGCAGACGAAGGGTGGCTCGCGCTCGATCATGGTCTTGTCCATTGGCGCGGGAAACTTGGCGCGGAATTTATGTCTCTTCATGCACCTGCGGCGGAAATGGGCGCTGGCGAACTGGTTATCGATATGCCGGGCCATGGCCTCTCCGATGCCGCGCCAGATATCAGAATTGCTTTGAAATCTACCGCCAGAGCGCTTGGCGCAACCGATGTAGATTGGCCTTTCGCACCCGAAGGTGATCCGGAGATCCTCTATCCCGATTTGACGCCTGACCGCTTCGGAAACTATCTGCAACGCGCGTGGAGCGCAGCTCGGGCTGAAGCTATCTTCAGGCCGTGGTACAAATCGAGCACCGCAAACGCGATCCCCGTCGCTTTCGATGCACTTGCCCCTGAGGCTATTGCGCGCCGCTTTCGCGCCCGCCTTCGTGCAGGCGACAATGCGCGATCCTATCACTATTTGCTACAATCCATCGAAGGAGAATGATGATGGTCGATCTCGCCAAGGAAATGCCTTTGCTTGCCCGCCATGAAGGCGTGTGGGACGGCGTTTATACCTATTTTAACGCAGCAAACGAGAAAATCGATGAGCATGCCAGTCGCCTGCTGTGCCGCTTCATCGATGATGACGAAATGCCGTATCACCAGACCAACCATTATCGCTGGCCCGACGGCAAAAGCGAAATCCGCGAATTTCCTGCGACCTATCGTGATGGCCGCGTGTGGTGGGACAATGACTTGATCCAAGGTTGGGCCGCGGAGGTACCTTTGGATGAGTACAGTCGAACCGTCATGCTCTATTGGCAACGCACCGGCGATCCCTCACTTTATCTTTATGAACAGATCCAGATTTCGGACGAAGGGCAGGACAGATGCCGCACCTGGCATTGGATTCGCAACGGCAGACTGGAAACTCGCACCGCGATCCAGGAACGACTTGTCACGCGCGACTGGAAAGCAATGGACGCCGAGATGAAAGCAGCTGAAGAACAAGGCACGGTGATTGAGTTCGGTGGCGGCTCCGGCTTAGGAGGCTGACAGAACTGACAAAGTCACAAACGTTGTTCGGTAAGATTTGATACGCACCTTGTGGCTAAAACGCCGTCGGGCGCATTGGGCGCTTTGGTTTAAAACATCGGTTCCTCCGAAGCGGAGCACGCGATGGCAACTGGCACGCTCCGCCTCCAACGCCCGCAAACCGTGCCCGTGACATTCGAAAGAGTGCTTGCTCCGGGAGTGACAGCCAAAGACATGGCTTTGCACCTGATCGCCGGGCATTCTGCAAGCGGCGGTACCGGCCACGCTGTCGAATTTACGGGAAGCGCTGTCTAAGCGCTCGACGTGGAAGGCCGCATGACCCTGTGCAATATGGCGACCGAATTTGGAGCAAGGGCAGGCTTCGTGGCGCCTGAACCGTGGCTGCATGCGCCATAGCTGGCTCGATTGCTGATCCGCGAAACTATGCTGCATGACCGCCTTCTCCCAAGCGTTCACAGGCCTCGCCGCGCCGCTGCTGACCGACAATGTCGATACCGACGCTATCATTCTCAGCCGCGAACTTGTTGTCTGGGCTCTGGCCGGATGGGGAAATCGACCGAACATTGCTGGGGTCTTGAGCGGGCTATTTCCCGATTTACAGTCGCGATAGAAAGTCGATATGCCTTAGCCTTAAGGAACCGGATGGTCCGGCGGTGGCCATTGATTTGGTTTTTGGTGCCGACATCTTGGTCGAGAATTTCCGTCCCGGCGTCCTAGACCGGCTCGGGCTTGAATATACCAGCACGGCTTTCCGCTTGGGCAATCTACAATCTGTTTGAAACGAAGGACGAACCAGTCTTCATCTGCGTGGTCACTGATGCGCTGTGGGAGAGTTTCTGCAAACTGTTCGACGCGTACGATTTGCGGGCGGACGAGAGCCTTTGCGGGAATGAGCAATGCGCAAATGCACGTGACCGCATGATGCCGAAGGTCTGCGCGCTCGTCAGCGAGATGACGCGCAACTAAGTCGTGGCAAAGCTCGACGGGACCGGGCTGGCTTGAGAGCGAGCAGGGTGATCGGTCAGCTGACGATCCGTTGTTTTAAATCAGCTAGTGCTAGCCGAGTGCTCTTAGCACTTCGGCGGCGGTTTCTTCAGCAGCTTCGTCAAGGACGGCACGGGTGATATCCAAGCGCTCAACCAATGTGGCGCTGTGAATGAGATGCGCGGCACGGCGCGTTGGATCCAGCACGCCGGATTGGGTAGCAATGATGGTGGTGGGATGCTTGGTAGCCGCAAATCTCTCTTCAATCGGAGAGGAAAAGCCAGCATGAAAGCCCGCATTCATCGCCTCGCCGTGGCGCAGTTGTTCGACGAACATCGCAAAGCTTCGCGCCATTCCCTGGCTTTCGATCCGGCGAGTGATGCCCCGTTCCCAAGCAGAGGAAAGGCATTGTAAATCTTCGGTCAGACCTGGTGGCACGGCATTGTCCTGCAGCATCTGCTTGCGCTCATCCGGCGCCATCGCAGGCACGTCGCACAGCACCAACCGGCGCACGCTCGCTGGCGCTGATAGGGCAAGTTCCACGGCGACAAGACATCCGGTGTGAAAACCAAAACAATCGACAGGTCTGCCTTCGCTGATCTGCTCGATCACAACCGCAATCGTCCTCGCATAATCGGCAATGGTCGCATCCGCGCGATATGGATTCGAGCCGCCATGGCCAGGATAGTCTGGTGCAATGACGCGCCGCCCCTTGGCCAAGTGCGGCATGATTGCAGTAAAAGCCAAACCGCTGAACGGTGCGGGATGCAAGCATAGCAAATCAGGAAGTTTGTTCGTCTCGCCGCAGATGCGCAGATGCACCTGCCCATCTGGTCCTTCGATATAGGCCTTCTTGATCATCCGGTGGACTGCCCAAGCCTGACTGTCAGCTCAAGATACCGGCGACGCGTGAGCGGCATCATGAGAAGCGGGACAATGGCAAAAATTAACGGAACGGCGGCCACCGCGTACCGAATATCTTGCTCTCCAAACACCGCACTCGACAATTCACCAACCACAATCGGGCCAAGCGATCCGAACCAGCTGATAGCCAAGTAATAGATCGCGACAACCTGCCCGCGTATCTGAGCCGGCGTTATGACCAGCAGCGCTGTCACCCCAATTGCCGAGACAATGCCGATGCCAATCGTATTAATACACAGAACGGCGAAAGCGGCTTCGGCTGTTGGCATAAACATCGGTAACGCGGCAGTTGGAACCATGATAAAAAAGCCGATGTACATCAGCTTGAGCGCTGCATCAGGAACGCCCTTGGCCGTCCATTTGTCCGAAATTGTGCCCATGATCATCATGTTGAGGGGGCCGATGACGAGCAACGCAATGCCATTGACAGTCGCATAAAGTTGCGGCGACCAGCCCCACGTCCTTTCAAACGTCGGAGCAAGGAAACCTTGGCTGTAAGCAATTGCTGTCATGCAACACACAACCATCACAAAACCGAAATAGAGCGCGAAATTCTTCCAAATGTATCGGAAGGCATCCATGATACCGTTGCCTGAAATGACGTCGGGAGAAGCCGCACTAGGACGCCGGACAGGTTCACGCATGAAGAAGACAACCACCGAGAATACGAGGTCCGGCAGACCGACGACTATAAGGGTGAAACGCCAAGGACTAAGTTCGCCGAACAGTGGAAGCGATTGGCTGCCACTTGCAGCCGTCCATGCGATCACGGCTCCTGAAAGTAGCGAGGCCAATCCCGCCCCAATAGGCAATGCGCTGGAATAAAATCCGATCGGCTTCCCGCGCTTCTCTGGCGGAAAGCTGTCTCCGATGATGGAGAAGGTGGCGGGGCTCAACGTCGCCTCACCCACCCCCACGCCCATCCGCGCGGCAAAAAGCTGAGTGAAGTTTTTAGCTAGCCCTGTCGCTACAGTTGCTGCTGACCAAAGCGCCATGCCAAGCGCGACAATCCATGTCCTCCTGCCCCGGTCTATCAACCAACCCATAAATATGCCGACAAAGCCATAGACCCAAGTGAACGCCGAAAGCAGGTAGCCTATCGAGCGATCAGTCAGGCCGAATTCTGCCTTTATCGGCTCGATCAGCAGACCAAGGATGTAACGGTCGACGAAGCTAAAAATGTAGCCCACGGTTAGGAACACCACCAAAAGCCAACCGGCAGCAGCACTGGGATACGCTTTAACTGGCTCGGCCCCCTCGGCCGTCATGATCCGGTATCCCGAATAAGGTAAATTACAACGAGGTTGTCATCGAAATCCACGATGCCAATCTCGCGCCCCTTGCGCCCGTCATGGGTGGTTAGCTCGCCTTCTTCGTAGACATGCAATCCTAAATCCCGGCTCGCCTGCATCACACCGTCTGGGTTTTGCGTCTCGAGAACGATAGCGCCGCGCCGGGGATGCGGCACGGCGGCGAGTTCAATTCCAGCGATTTCGCTCAGTGCCATGACGCGCGGTTGGCCGGGTAGAGACAGGATCGCAAATCCCAACTCCGCTCCGTCGGGAATGTCGAATACCGGGATCGAGTAGCTATCAGGGTTATGGCCAAGCCTGAAGGTCACTTCGAAGCCGAGCACGCCTTCATAAAATGTCAGCGCACGATCAAGATCGTGGACAACAAAATTTGCACGTTGGAAGCGTACGACAGGTTCACTGTTGTCACTCATAGCCATTCCCCCGGTTCACCGCGCACGCTGCAGCATTGCACGCCGACATTGCCGCCATAATAGAGGTTCGCAAGCGCGCGCGGCATAGCGGCGAAGCCTTCTTCGATATCCTGAACGGGTTTCAATCGCCCATCGTCGATCCACCCGGCTATTTCGTCCATCACTGCGTCCCAGCGGTCCAGATGATTGTAGACGAAAAATCCGCGCATAACGCTGTCTGTGGCACGCAATCGGGTGTAATTTGATAGCTTGAAGGGCTGATCCCGAGTGTATTCACTGATAGACCCGCACAGCACGATACGGGCATTCATGCGGAGCCTTTCGATCAATGCTTCCAGCGTTTCGCCCCCGACATTGTCGAAATAAAGATCGACCCCATCGGGGCGCAATTCATCAAGCTGCGCTGGAATGTTTTCGGCACGGTAATCGATCGCTGCGGAGCAGCCGATGGAGCGGATGAATTCGCATTTCCCCGGTCCGCCCGCCATGCCGACCACATCGCAGCCAATTACGTTCGCGGCCATCTGCGCGACCATCGAGCCGACCCCGCCAGCCGCACCTGAAAGCACCATGCGGTCGTCCGGCTTCGGGTTTCCGCAGGCGAAAAAGCCAGCGTGAGCGGAAAGACCAGTCATGCCCAGAACCCCGGCACCGAGTGCAGCGGGCAGACCATTTTTTGGCATTCGGAAGAATTTTTCCTGTGGGGTCATGCGACTGACTTTGTAAGTCTGCCATCCCATTTGACCCTGCACAATTTCGCCTTCGCGCCAAGCGGGATGGCGGCTTTTGACGATTTGTGCGACTCCGCGCCCATGAATAACATCGCCGACATCCAGCTCCGCGTCGCCAGTTCGAGCGGTGGCCTGCATGTAAAAACGCATGACGGGGGCCAATCCCAAGTAATGTGTGCGCAGCAGAACTTCGCCGTCAGCGGGTTCAGGGATCTCGCGAACTGCCCATTCGAAATCACGCGGCTCGACGTTGCCGATGGGCCGACGAGCAATTCGCCATTGATGATTGGCGTCCTCATCGATGGCCTTCGCAGCCAACGCATCGAAACAGGCGATGGCTTCCGCGCGCGCCATCAATCGTGAACCTGGACGACCTGATTCGCCTCATAAAAATAGCCGTCGAGGTCCCAGAAACCGGCGCCGAGCATGTCCTTTTGCTTGCCGTCTGCCCCTGTCACGCACCATTCACTCGGTTCAGCATGAATGCGCGATCCGCAGGCTCTGGCGCGTTCCACGGTGGCTCGGCAGTCTTCCGCAGCAACGACGAAGATCGGAGCGCCGAATGGAATTTCGGTCGGCAGCTCGATTGGGATATCCGGTCGGCGCGGGTCGGTGAATTCAAGCAGGCCGATCATTCCGATCGTGTCATGCTCTGCCTTCATGATGACCAGCCGCGTTTTGTCACCTTTTTTGCCCGCAGCAAGCTGCGTTCCCGAAAGGGCAAACGGAATATCCATCCAGCGGCTCATGCCGAATACGTGTTCGTACCAAGCGGCCGCGGCCTCTGCATCGCGCACCATCAGTGTGGTGCGTTTCAGGATGTCGGTCACGGGTACGCCTCCCCAAGGCTGGGCGCTTCAATCAGCAGGACTTGGCATTCCGAAACAGCTTCACGTAGTTTCTTTGCCTCGGCATACTCAGGGCTGTTCCAAAAGCGGTAGACTGCCTGCTTGTCGGGCCATTCCGAAATAACCATGCTAGCGTCGTCTCCGAAATCACCCTCCAGCAATTCGGCACCCGGCCCACGAAGGATGTAGCGTCCGCCAAATTGCTCGACGAGCGCGGCGGCCTTTGCACCGTAACCGTTGATGAAAGCATCGCGGTCGGCGATCTTTGCTGTGACGATCATATAGGCTGGCATTGATAAGCTCCTTTACCACCGGGTCTTTTCGCGCAGGTATCTGCCGGCGTCTTCGGTGTCGGTGGGCTGGTAATCAGCGATGAGATTGGGACCGTATGGGCTGCGATATTGCTCGAACACGTCCATCACCAGTTCGCTATGCACGATCGGCTGTTTGTGACGCTCACGAAAGCTGGCAATGGGAATGCGGCCATTGACGAGCGTTTCCTCGTCGGTTTCGGATTGCTCTATGAATTCGCCATCGGGCCCGACAATACCCGCGTAACCGGGGTTGGGATCGGCAAGATAATAGATGTTCTCGGGCGAAGCTGAATTGTTCGCGATGGTTGAGTAGACGCGGTTGTACATAGAGGTCGCCCGGATATCGAGCGTGTTGTAATTGCCTGTCGCAGTCCTCAGAATGATCTCGGCGCCCTTCATTGCAGCAGCACGAAACAGTTCCGGCTCAAGCTGCGAAGAACTCGTGTAGAGATTACCAATGGGTGTGCGGATAATTGGCACGACATGGTCGCGGCCATAACGTTCGACATACTCGTCAAGCACATCATAGATCGTTGTCGTAAACAGCTCGCGTCCGCCAGGGAAGAACCCTTTGAGATTACGCGCCTTCCAATCCTTGGCGATGATCTGACCAGTATCGTCGATAATGGTGGTGATGGAGAGCAGGCGCCCGGGCCAGTCCGGATCTCGAACGTACGAGCCAAAGCTCAAATAAGTGCCGTATTCGCGCGCCTTTGCGGCAAGCATTTCCGTTTCGGGTCCGGGAATTTCGATGGCAATGCGGCGCGCATCGTCGAGATTCCAGACATGGCGATATCCAGTTATTGGGAATTCGTGAAAGGCGATCAGGTCTTTTGGTCCGGAAAAACCACTCGCCATGTCGATCACGTCACACATATGCTGCACATTCGCGCGGCGAGATTGGCTGACATTGATGAGTTCTGCGGGAACCACGCGGGTTTGCGCCACGGCGATGCTGATCAAATCCTTCGCCAGCGGGACAACGGCGTAAGTCCCGTCCGAACGCATTTGCAACGCTCGACCCTCGTGGTCCTGCGCAGCCGCAGGGCGTGCAAAAGCAGTCCAATCTAGCGCCGCTACCCCGGCAAATCCGGCGCCTGCGCCCAACAGGGATCGTCTGTCCATGCTCGTCTCCTTCATATCGGCTTCACTATGCCAAGCAAGCAAATGCCGGCGATCAATATCCAACAGAAATAAGCGAGCACGCGGCGATAACCGATCTGCCGCTCTAAGCCGGCTTCCTCAGCCAGAATTGACCCCTCGGCCAGCTTACGAAAGCGCCCCTTCCACCGGTGCATGATTATCGGCAGGCCCATCCCGAGGCAGGCTGCAACGAATATCCACATGAAGGTCAGGAACGGCTGACCCCAGGGTGAGAGGTTATTCAAATGCCCCATATGCAGCCCGAGCGGGAGCAGGAGGATGATGCTTGTTCGCGCAAGAATATTGGGCCGGTAGGCAGTCGCCACATGACGTCTCCGCTCTTCGATTGAAAGCTCGCGATTGAAGACATTATAGCTTGCCTGGAAGACGCCCCGTTCGCCGCCCAGCCAGTAGACCGTGGCTGAGATGTGCAGCCGAAGCAAAACCAAAATTTTCTCCATATCCCCTCCCCAAGGGCGTTCTATTCGCGCGACAGTTTTTCCACCCAATCCGCAACTGGGGGTTCGTCGGCTTCCATCGCCTCGACCGCCTGTTGAAATCCGCGCATCACACGACTGACATAAGCGCGCGTGGCCAGACCGCGCTCCTCCGCTGCGGACCGGTCCGGTTCGTAAGCCTCAATATCCTCGCGCCGGAGCGTTCCTTTTTCATCAAGCAGCCGCTCAACTGTGTTTTGTCGTTCGCGCAAGGCCGAAACTTCGGCAGCTAGGGCAAATACGACCGAATAAAGCCGGTCGAGAGCAGGGTCTTCGAAGTAGTCGGGCCGGCGGCCTTTGGCGCGATGTCCGGATGCGCTGACCCAATCGAACTCATCCGGGCCGCTCACTCAGCTTCTACCTTGTTGAGCGCACCAGACTTCCATGCCCCATAGGCGTTCCAAATCGCCGCGCGCCCAAAGTCCTCTTCCTCGCCGTCGGCCGCTGGCGGAAATATGTCCGGATCGACAACTGCACGCACTCCAGCAACGAATTGGCTGTCTTGAGGAAACCCGGCATCAGCCATGACTTGCTTCAAATCCTGACCATGCATGGCCGACCAGAACGGCTCGTTATTATTGAAAGCATCCCAGTCGCGCATGAATTGCTCGAACAGCGGCATTTCATTCGAATATTGGGGCTGCTCTACGTGGAAAATGAGGCCACCCGGCTTCAGCACACGGTTTGCTTCGGCAAGTATCCGCGGCATTGATTTAGCAGATAGCTCGTGCAGAAACATAGTCGTTTGCACCCAGTCGAATGATCCATCGTCCCAACGCGACAGATCTTCTCCAGACGCCTGGATGAAGCGAATATTTTTTACACCCATTGCGGCAGCGCGCGCCGCACCATAGCGCAAAGAAGCCGCCGCAGTGTCGATGGCGATCACTTCTGCATCGGGATACGCTTGCGCGATGGGCACTGCGTTGTGGCCAATCGTCGCGCCAATATCGAGTATACGAGCGGGTTGCCAATCGGGGTATTCGCGCTTGGCCCACTCGACTACAGCCTGTCCACCGCCATCATTTAGACCGCCCAGCGCTCCGCCGGTGGTTGCGAACAGGCCGACATCGTAGTTTGCGCCAACTGTCACGTCGCCTTCGCGCTCGCCGCCATGATAGCCGCCTGGCTGACAATGGATGTCGACTGCAGTCTGGTATTCAGGTTGACTAATTGCCGAATCAAGTTCCAGCAGACCGGAACCTGTATTGTACTGGCTCGCTATGGCATCCAGTGCATCAAGCTGACGCAAGACCACCTGCCGCCCGAAGTGCTGGCGCATTTCCATCGAGTTGCGCTTCAGCGCTGACCACATACGATGCCAGTCATCGCGGTTCATCGCATCGCGTATCTCGTAGCGATGTTTGGGATTGCGGCCGTGTTCCTCACGGAATTTCGGCAATACCCGGTTTTTATAGGCAATCCGGTTGCCGCGACCAATGTCGCCCGAAAGAAAGCGATTGAAATGCGCGAGGAAATTGAACCGCGCCGCCTCGTCATGATTGGTTTGCGGCATCATTGGGTGGCGGGTCAACGCGGTGTAGGCTGGCGGCAAGTCAGAAGCCATTGCGATCCTCTCAAAGTTGTCCGGACAAATTTTCACGTTCAGTAACGTCTGTCAATCTCTTAGCGAAGTTCATAACGCAAAAAACGATCGTCTTGCTCCTATCTGGACAAGTCTGACGCAACAAAGCAAGTGTCATAGGCCATGCATGCCCTCCCTGCGGTTTTCACCCTCGCGCTCCCAGAAATCCTGAACTGCCAGCTTGAGGAAATCGCCGGACTTCACGTTCCCAGAATGATCCACGAATTCAGGCTGCTTTAGGTATTTGTTGTCGATGGCTGGCTTCAGGCCATAGGCATAAACCACCTCCGGCATGATCTTGTCTTTGACATAGGGAGTGCCGGTGAAGTTGTAGCTGCCGACGACACTGGTCTTCTTGTGCTCAAGCGCGCGGGCCAACTCGTCAATGGTCGTGCGCAGGGCCGAAGCCTGTTTGGCCGGACCCAAGTCCTTTTCCAGCGCAGCACCCATCGAATGGTGTGCTTCATCAACATAGATGCCCAGTTGCGGCAGGCGGGCGATGCGCTGAAATCGTGCGTCGACCGCAAGGTCCGCGTCGGTTTCGGGCGCGGCCTCGCTCAGCATTTCATAAAGCTCACCATAAACTTCCGACAGTGTACCGATCTTTTCCGAGAACAGCTTGTCGGTCGCGGTCGGCGCAGCAGAACGGCGCTTCAAGATAATCTTCTGCTTGTTCGAAATGATGACGTTAAACAACGATCCATCCTGCGCGCCGATGGTCGAGGCGGTATCATCGAGGAAGTGGAAATTCAGGTTTGAGCGCAGGAAGTTGGCATATTCGGGCGGCACAACGTTCGCCAGATCAAACGTCTGTATTTCCTTTAGCGACTGCAGCACTGTTTTGTCGGGCGCGAAAACAAGAGCATTTTTGCAGAAGCGCGTGTCATTGCTGAACTTGTTGGCGAGCAGGAACTCATAGAAGATGCATGTCGCCATCAGGATGGTTTTGCCCAGACCCATGGTCAGCGCGAAAATGTAGTTGGGGTGGGATCGGACGCGTTCGCTCAGCTTGGCGAAGATTGCCTGATATTGCTCTTCGCCTTCCAGCTCCATGAACGGCAGCAGCGTACCCTGCCCCTTGCGGTCACCGCCGGTTGCCTGGAAGTCTGCGAACAAACCTTCATTCCTGGCCCTTGCTGAAACAACTGGTGGGCGCGGGCGTTGTCACCACATTTTTTGAGGAACACGTAGATCTCCAATGCCTCAAACTGCGGTTTGCGCAGGAAGGCGTCGGTCCGCAATTCCGGGTCGTTGAAATCCAGAAACTGCTTCGAAAGCTGTTTGTAACCCTTGCGGATCGCGCCGCGATTGTCGGTGCTGAATTTCAGCAGCGCCTGGAAGAAGGCGAAATCCTGCCGGATCGTCTTCTTGCCCTTAGCCATTCTCGATATCGCCTTCCCATGACTCGGAAAGCAGATCGGTGATCTTCACGCGGATCGTCGCGGCATCGGCGGGAATCGCATAGCGGCCGGCGATGAGCTCTTCCTTGCCCGGTGCATCGACAATGGCGGGGGTCAGCACCGCGCCGTCATAGTGGAAATCGACCTTTACGCTCTCAACTAGCTGGCGCCAGTCTTCCACCGCATCGCTTTCCAGTGACAACTTTTGCAGCAGGTTCATCGGGTAGAAGCCCTTGATGACCAGTTCGCCATTCTCGATGGCGAGGCGGGCGTCGGATGCCTTCTTGAAGTGCAGGCGCGCCTCGTCGCGGATCAGGTCGGTCACCATCACCTCGATGTCGAACGGCTTGGCCTCTTTCTGCAAGGCAGGCCCAAGATCAGGCTCATGCCGCATGCAGACCAGATGGATGCGCTCGACTGGCTTGTTAGGCGCTTCGGCCTGGCGGCGTTCAAAGGCTCTCAAGTCGAGGCCGTTGATCACCTCGTTCTGGTCCTGCCGCGTAGCAATGCGGTTCACCGGCATGATCTTGACCAGACAGCCTTCCCGCTGGATTTGCGCGAAATTCCGCACCTGCGTCTGCGCGAATTCGATATCCTTGCGTTCTTGCGGTGTCAGACTGTCGACGCAGGCATCGATCTCGGCCTGCGTCAGACGGTAATCCTC
>Ga0115029_1001994_pt1 | contig 12886 bp, 10 predicted proteins | sample SidtaG_3_FD_87297 | JGI IMG/M metagenome (GOLD analysis project Ga0115029, IMG submission 87297) | Marine algal microbial communities from Sidmouth, United Kingdom - Sidmouth_Asex1 metaG | ecosystem: Host-associated > Algae > Red algae > Unclassified | place: Sidmouth, United Kingdom | collected...
GACGTGTTTCCATTGGCAAACTATCCAAAAAATAGCCTTAAAGAAGGCGATAGCCCCTCTCTTCTCTATTTAATGTCTCCAGTACTCAGTGCTGTTGGAACTATTGATGACCCCACTCAGGAAAGCTGGGGAGGCCAGTTTAGGCATTTTGATAAGAGTACCTACCCGAACTATTATGTTGATCTCGACAAATCTCCCGCGGAGTGTCAACTGACCATCGGTAAATGGCGCTATGATTTTTTGACCGATTGGAAAGTGCGCTGGGACCGCTATGAAAAAGAATAAGTGAATACTGTTTGTAAGTTAATTGTGTTTTTTTACGCACCGAATAGCATGTAAAAATACTAAGCTCTAGTTTAATTGAGCGTTGATATTTAGGATTAAATATAAATCTCAAAGGTTAGAAGTCGTACCGAAGGTAGAAAATCTGATTATTCCCATTAGGGTCAGGGCAAAATCAACGCATTTTCGGCATTTCGTTCTTACCCCTGCCTTAAGGGTGACAAAATGCCGAAAATTAAATATTTTAATCATGATAGCCATTTTGAACTAGAGCCAAATATTTTAACCTTATTGATGTTCTACCCTATCTAAAACAGCCTTTTTATATGACTTGCCAATGGGTACTTTAGCGCCATCTTGTAGTACAATCTGATTGCCATCAATCAATTTTAATGTATTGAAGTTAATAACGAACGATTTATGTATTCGTAGAAAATTAGGAGGCAGCTTTTCTAAAAAATCGTTTAGTGTCTGTGGCGTCAGAATCATTTTTTCGGTAAAAATCTTAATATAATTGCCATAGGCTTCGATGTATTGGATTTCATTAATGTCGATTTTAATGAGTTTCTTATCGCTCCTTACGAAAAGTGATGTTATGTCCTCGCCTTTATTAGCCGATACTATTGTTTTTTGTTGGATTTTTAAAACAGCCTGTAAAAACCGTTCTAACGAGAAGGGTTTTAATAAATAATCGGCTACCGAAAGTTCAAAGCCCTCGACCGCGTATTCGGCATAGGCCGTGGTGATGATGACTTCTGGTTTTTGCCGTAATGTCTTTAGCAGACCCAACCCCGATAATTTTGGCATATTGATATCCAAAAAAAGGATATCGACATCATGTTCTTGAAGTATTCCCATCACCTCAAAAGCATTCTTAACGGAAGCCACCAATTGAAGATTGGGAATTTCCGCAATATAACCTTCCAGTATTTGACGTGCTATGGGCTCGTCATCCGCTATAACACATTGTAGTGTTTTCATCTATAATATGTCTTTAATGTAATACATCGAGTACTAATTTTACCTGGTGTTCATTGTCATTGGCATCAATATGCAAGGTATGCTTTTCTGGATACAGCAACGCAAGACGTTTTTTGACGTTGCCTAATCCGATACCGCTCCTACCCTTTTCCAAATCATGGCCATGCTGGCTCTGGCTGTGGCTAAACGTATTGATACATGTAAAGAGTAAATGATGATCCTCTTCTTCGATAGACACAAAAACACGACTTTTTAGTTCATCGGACGTCGTAAGATGTTTAAATGCATTTTCGACAAATACGATAAACAGCATGGGTGCTATTTTGATTGTTGCGTCCGCCACATTATTTTCAAATACAATGACCGTCTGGTCTTCCAATCGAATTTTTTCCAGGGCGATATAATTTTCCAAATACTGAATTTCCTTTTCTAGGGGTACCTTCACTTCCTTTGTTTCGTATAAACTATAGCGTAATAGGTTGGATAACTTTAGCATAAGTCCGGGCAGCTTGTCTGATTTCGTAACTGATAAACCATATAGGTTATTTAATGTATTGAATAAAAAATGTGGATTGAGTTGGGCTTTCAACAATTTTAATTCCGCATCCTTTACTTGTTGTCTTCGCGTAAAGCTATCTCTTGTAATTTTTAGGGCAGCTGCCATAATGAGAGCAAGCACCATGATGCCGAAGTAAGTAATGAACATCTCTAGATCAAAAACCTTATCGGACACTAGGGTTGCGAGCTGTGCAGAAATTACGGTAAACACAACGGCATTTACCGTAAATAAACCGATAAAAAGAATAGTTTTTTTCCTTAAAAATGGTAGGATAAACAAGTTGCTTATATAAACTGCCGGAGCGAATAAAACTATAGCGAATATAGCTGTGGCTACTTTGTTTTCAGGTCGTACGGTAGTAATAAGGATTAGGAAAAAGAACAGCCATACAAAGAGGTTTTGTACGGTTTTGTTATCGATCCAACGGTCAAGTGAAGACATTTTACAGGCGTAATGAGTTTCTCAAATCTAGTACATTGTTCTTCAACATCCATTTTTAGGTGATAAAAGAAGCCTGTTCATGTGTGAACATCCCTTTTTAGGTGGTAAGGGTCGAAAAGGAGTTTCATCATCATATTAGGTATGTTTGTCATTCTTCTTTTTTTTGCCAGAGATAATCCATGATATTTGAAGTGAGTTGATTTAAACTTTTTATTTGGAACTGTCTCAATAGTTCCTATGTATGTTTCGAACTAAAAAATTAGGTTCGTAAATATAAGTGGGAAGGGATAAGAGTCAACCGATGGGCGATATTGCCATAATTAAAATTTTATAAGTAGGAAACAAAACAATAGAACGATGAAACACCTTAGCTTTTTAATCGCTACAGTAGCCTTCTCAACGCTGTCAGTTGCCCAACAAGACTGTAAAGAATGCAGTGATTATCCGATTTTACCCAGAATGTCCGAGTTTTATATTGAAAACCATATTACGACAGAATTCGATTCACAAAAATTTTATTTTGATAACGATTGGCATGTTGTAGAGGGGAAAAAAATCAGCATCAAGTATAGGCATACGGAATCAAACAATAAAAACTACACGTTCCCAACAAGACTTCAAATACTAAGAAACTACTCAAACGCAATTTCAGATGCAGGAGGAACCATTCTATTCGAGCGATACAATTCTGAACATGGTTATTATAGTTTTAAAGCGAATAACACTAAAACATGGGTCAAAATCAGTACCGCAATTGACGCCAAATTTTATGATTTGATTATTATAGAACAGGAAGAAATGATACAGGACATCATTATAACGGCCAATCTAATCAAGGATAAGTTAGCATTGAACGGTAAAATAACTCTCAACGGAATTTATTTTGACCTTGGGAAAGCAATAATTAAAAAAGAGTCTTAGTTGGCGATTTCAGAAATCGTCAAATATTTAAAAGGCAATCTTACCATAAAATGTTGGGTAGTTGGCCATACAAGTTCAGAAGGTACATTCGAGATAAACAGTAGTTTATCCTTAGAACGTGCTAAAGCCATAAAAAATGAACTTATAAAAATATATGCTTTTGCAAATGCAAGACTATTCGCCGAAGGTGTTGGCCCACTAGCACCCGTTGCTAGTAACACTACCGAAGAGGGAAAAAAACAGAACAGAAGAGTAGAGTTGGTTTTAAAATAGTGCTCATAGGCCTAAAAGAAATCATACAAATAAGACCTTAAAAACTCAAAAAGAACTGGCGCAAGACAACTTGTCGGTTTCTGGAGGATTACAGTACAGAATTGAACCTAAGTATCCTTAAGGTATTGGAGTAATTCAAGTACGTATAACAAAATTACCTCTTAAAACGTTTTCTTTATAATAACACTAAAATACTAAGCTACATGACACATCTTCATATAATACTCACTGCATTGGCAGTATTGATACTTTCAAGTTGCACAAAGAAGGATGATATTGACCCTAAGATGAAAATTTTACTTATGCGCCAGGTATACAATCACATGAAATAAAGTGGGAAGGCCGAACACGTACCTTTTTAGTGCACTACCCTTTAGAGGAGCATAAGAATAAATCGCTACCTATTTTGTTTGTAGTTCATGGTGGTGGCGGTACCGCTCAGGCGCTTATCACTTCTACACGTAATCGTTTTAACGAATTGGCCGATACCGATGGTTTTATTGTAGTCTACCCGGAGGGTTTTGAAAAACAATGGAACGATGGTAGAGACGTAGAAGGAATAGTTACCGCCTGGGATGAAGATATTAATGATGTTGGTTTTATTTCTGATATCGTTGCGCGTCTCGATGCAAATCTCAACGTAAACAGGTCAAGGGTTTTTACCACAGGTATTTCAAATGGAGGCTTTATGTCTTCGCGATTGCTTTGCGACAGGTCTGACCTTTTTCGAGGGGGCGCTATTGTTACCGCTACCTTAGCTACAACATATGTAGGCAGTTGCCAACCCTCTTCGCCCAATGCCATATTAGTAATCAATGGTACGCAGGACGCACTGGTACCCTATGCAGGTGGAGAAGTAGTTGTTTTAGGACAGGAAAGAGGCGAGGTATTGGGGACGGAAGCCTATATGCAATTTTTGGCTACACGCAATGGCTGTGATACAAACCCAACAATCACTGACCTTCCGGATATGGAAGATGATGGCACTACCGTTAAAATCTACGATTATAGTAATTGTCCATCGAGCAAATTACAATTGTACCGCATTGAAGGAGGCGGACACACTTGGCCTGGAGGCATTGATTTCCTTGGTGAGGGCCTAGTTGGCAAGACCTCTAGAGAAATTGTGGCCTGTGATGTGATATGGGAATTTTTTAGTGGACTGTGAACCTATCGGGGAAATTAAACTACTACAGGCTGGAAGGCCGGTATTAGTCTAATTCAGATGCATCCCTTCCTCAGTTAGAGTTTTACCAAAAAATTGAAGCGTATCGGACATGCCTAAAAAATACTTTTGTGTAGGCAGCGGCCCAAATTCATACTCCCCAAATTCGTAAATCTCGCCTAAATCAATTTTACTTTTTTCAAGAAAAAGCCAAAGAAACCGAGGTTTTATTAGGATTTCTGCTAAAAAATCTTAAATTATTAATAAGTAATATGAATTAAAATAAATATATGAGGCAACTTAAGATCACCAAACAAATTACAAACAGAGATACCAAATCCTTAGAAAAGTACTTTCAAGAAATATCGAAAATTGATTTGATTACCGCAGATGAGGAAGTTGAACTGGCCAGAAGAATACGTGATGGAGATCAGATTGCCCTTAATAAATTAGTAAATGCCAACTTACGTTTTGTAGTTTCCGCCGCAAAACAATATCAAGGAAACGGTTTACGGCTTTCCGATTTGATCAACGAAGGGAATATTGGATTGGTCAAGGCAGCCAAACGTTTTGACGAAACCCGTGGTTTTAAATTTATCTCTTATGCGGTATGGTGGATTCGGCAATCTATATTGCAGGCGATGTCTCAACAATCGCGTATGGTTCGATTGCCTTTGAACAAAATTGGTGAAATCAGCAAAATAAAGAAAATATACTCCTCACTGGAACAGACCTATCAACGGCCCCCAAGTGCAGTCGAAATTGCAAGAGAACTTGATATGAGCGTGGCAAAGGTTAAACTTGCGATGAAAAACACCGGAAAACATTTATCTATGGACGCACCCTTTGAAGAAGGAGAATCTTCCAATTTATACAATGTCATAAAATCGAAGGAGGCAACAAGTCCTGATGCTAAAATGATTAAAGACTCCCTCGGAATGGATATTGATCAGGCGTTAAAATCACTTCCACATCGAGAGAGTGAAATTATACGTCTCTACTATGGTCTTGGCGAACGCACTCCAAAGAGCCTAAACGATATTGGTAAAACCTTTGATATCACAAGGGAACGTGTACGGCAAATTCGAGAAAAAGCGATTCGGATTTTACGAAACAAATCACATAATGAAGTTCTAAAAGCGTATTTATAAACGTAGATAAACGACATATATTCAATCATAAAGCCAACTGTTAAAAGTTGGCTTTTTCTTGGCATACCCACTCCACATCATTATTGCTGCCAAATTCAATCTAAAGATTCTCCGACCTAGTAGAACCTACATCGCTTTCAAAAAGTATATGTCGCCACTTAGAATAGAATTGTTTCCCAAAAAATAAAATATAGTGATTATATTATCACTAATTTACTACTCAAAACCAATCGGTGTTTTCTAATGGAGAAACAAGCAACAACCCTTAAGAAATTTGGAACCTTTGGAGGTGTCTTTACACCGACTTTGCTTACGATACTTGGTGTCATCATGTACCTGCGGTTGGGTTGGGTAGTTGGTAACGCCGGACTTTTAGGAGCGTGGTTGATAATTATAATTTCTTTTTTGATTACGTTATGTACCGCCCTCTCCATGTCGGCGATTACTACGAACATTCGTATTGGTGCCGGGGGTGCCTATGCCATTGTTTCCCAAGCATTAGGCTTGGAAGTTGGCGGTAGTTTGGGTATTCCCAGATACATCTCTCAAGGCTTAGCGGTCACCATGTATATTTTTGGTTTCAGGGAAGGTTGGTTGGGAATTTTTCCCGATCATAATGCGTTCTTGGTAGACGTCACCGTTTTTGCCCTCCTTATTTCAATTGCCTATATAAGTGCGAATCTTGCGATAAAAGCACAGTTTATTATCATGGGAATTATCGTTCTGTCCTTTATTTCAATTGTTATCGCGGCATACGAAGGGGCCATGACGATTCCCGCAAGCGATGCCCTAAGTTGGGGTTCTTTTAAAGGCTCTCCTGAGAACGGATTTAGCGGTAGTAATTTTTGGATTGTTTTTGCAGTTTTCTTTCCCGCTGCTACGGGCATTATGGCCGGGGCGAATATGTCCGGCGAATTGAAAAATCCGAAACGTAGCATTCCCGCCGGAACGCTTTGGGCCATTGGGGTAAGTTTCGTTATTTACATGCTCCTCGCCTTTTGGATCTCGAGAAGTGCTACGGAAGCCGAATTAGTAAGTAATTATTATATCATGGTTGAAAAGGCCTATTTCGGGCCATTGATAATTGCGGGAATACTTGGGGCGACCTTTTCGTCGGCCTTGGCCTCCATAGTCGGTTCTTCACGAATTCTTTTTGCTATGGGAGAACATAAGGTGCTCCCCTTTTCCGATTTTCTTGCGGGGCAAAGTGCCAATGGTCAGCCAAGAAATGCCATGTTGGTTACCGGAATTCTAATTTTCGCAACGCTGTTATTACGAAATTTGAATGCCGTTGCCCCGTTGGTGACACTATTTTTCTTGATTACCTATGCCATGATAAATATTGTGGTCATTATTGAACAAAACCTAGGCCTGATAAGTTATCGGCCCGTATTCAAGATTCACAGATGGGTGCCCTGGTTCGGACTCGTTTCATCGGTCTTTACCATGTTTATCATCAACCCTACCGTTAGTTTGTTATCTATCATGATTGTTTTAATGGTGTATTGGTACTTGTCACGACAAAATCTGGAAGCCAAGTTTGAAGATGTACGTTCTGGTTTGTTCGTTTCGTTTGCCGAATGGGCGGCCAAACATACTTGGGGCATGAAAAAAATGCAGCAACGTGCCTGGAAAGCCAACCTAATGGTGCCCGTGAGGGATGTAAACGGTTTAAAAGGAAGTTTTGAATTCTTGAGAAATATAGCCATGCCCAAAGGATCGATCAAGCTTTTGGGCATCGAGCCATTTTCCAAATCCAGTACCTTGGCGGAAGAATTAGAGGGTATCTCGGCATCGTTTCGGCAAAAAGACGTCTTTTCATCTTCCTCTGTTATTCATACGGAAGAATTTGCCAATGGAATCAATTACGGAAGCCAAGCGCTACAGGGTGCTTTCTTTAGACCTAATATCGTCTTTTTGAATTTACAGAACCACGATGACTATGAAACCGAACTGCGGCCCGTTATCAAGGAATCTATTCGGTTGGAGATTGGAGTGCTGGTGTATTTACTGCATTCCACGGCATTACTTGGTCAGCGTAATACCATCAATGTTTGGGTCAGTGATAGGCAAGCCAACTGGGATTTAGGATGGGACATCGGAAACTTGGACCTATCCATTCTCGTGGCCTATAAACTTAAAATGAATTGGGGTGCCCGTATTCGATTGATAACGGTCATAAACGACCCAAATGAAGAGAACAATGCCAAGGAGTTTTTGAATTTATTGATAAATCTGGCGCGACTGCCCGAAACGCTTACCGAAGTTCACATCGGGAATTTCGATTCGGTAATACGTAAAGCCCCTTCGGCAGATCTGAACATTTTTGGAATGGATGAGGACCTTAAATTTGAATTCGTAAAAGAAATGTCGGCCAAAACAAAAAGCACTTGTTTGTTTGTTAAAGATTCCGGCCATGAGAGTATTTTAGCTTAAAACAAGCCTATAAAAGAAAGGTGTCTAAAAAGTAAGTTTAGAAGTCATTTCGAGCAAAGTGAAGTAATCTTTCCATAAGTACATGAAGTCTAGAAACCTTCCTATTTGATGGGCGTATTCTTTTATTCCCTTTTTCATCTAGAAAACTAAAAATGACTCAAGAGCAAAGCTTAATCTTTGGTTTAAGAGAATATTCAAAATCCGCTCCCAACAGCTATATAGTGGTTCACCACAGCTATCGGTTTGTTGGCAACATATTGAAGATTCGTTTTGATATTATTTTTAAATTGTAATCCCTTTCTTACTCAACTATCATTATGTAAATATCGAAACTTTAACCTTAGTTTGCATGGCTCGAAAAAGTTTGTTGCATATTCTGCCCGTTATTCTCTTCCTTTCTACATCTCCTAGACTAAATGCACAGCTAGAACAGGATAGTATTACCTTCCACCATATTGAAAAAGGAATGTCCGAGAGTACCGCCTCCGTAATATTCGAGGATAGCTATGGGTTTATTTGGACGGGTACTCCTAATGGCCTGAACAGATTCGATGGTACCGACTTTAAAGTTTTCGAAAAAAGCCTAGATGGCAAAACCGGTCTTACCGATGGGTATGTAATAACGTTATATGAAGATAACGAAACCCTATATATCGGCACTAACCAGGGTCTGAGCGTATATGATCGGGACTTGGACATCGTTAGGGCTTACGAGTTCAAGAACGAAGGAAAGGCAATCGCTACTAGAAGTTTTAGAACAATTTTAAGGGATGGTGATATTCTTTGGCTTGGAACTTTTGGTAATGGATTGTACCGCTACAACACAAAAACTGGGGGGCTAAAACAATTTTTGGTTGATGAGATAATCAGTGTAGGAAACACTAACCGAAATCTGATTTTACAGGTTGCTCGACTTGATGGGGAGGGAGTTTTGGTAATTACAAACTCGGCATTGTTCGTTTTAACAAACAATCTGGAAATCGTTACCGAACAGTTAGAGCATGTTACAATTACATGCGCTACAAAGATAGATAACCATAATTTCCTTTTAGGTACGCAAAATGGTGATGTAATCGAACTTCACGTTACTTCCGACGCTGCGTTTCATTTCAAGAGATCGGCCATAAGCCCGGGATACGTTATCCTCTCTTTGGCTAAAAGGGATAATGGAGACATTTGGGTGGGTACCGAAAATAATGGCTTGTTCATCCATTCAAAAGCAACGGGCGATATGGCGCACATAAAGTCAAGCGCTTCCCGAACGAATACAATTTCGAGCAACTCGATTTGGTATTTAATGAACGCTAGCAATGGGGTAATGTGGATGGCACCTTTTAAAAAGGGATTAAGTTTCTATGACCCCCAATACTATAAGTTCAAGCACATAAAACAAGACCCTTTTAATCCAAAATCATTGAATAACAATATTATTAATTGTTTTACCGAAGATGAAAAAGGTAACCTCTGGGTCGGTACCGACGGGGGCGGTCTCAATTATTGGAATAGATCGTTGAACACATTCGAACATTATTCGTTGGACAAAGGAAACTTTAGCAGTAACGTAGTGCTCTCCTTACTTCAAACAGAAACCAACCAATTATGGGTAGGCACATGGGCAAACGGGCTTACCATCTATAACACCGAAGACGGATCTTACGAGACGTTGACTGCCGAAAATTCGTTTTTATCCTCTAATAACATTACTGGTCTGATACAAGATCGAAAAGGTCGAATTTGGATCGTAAATCTTTTCGGAGCGGTGCATGTCTACAATCCGGTGACAAAAACGGCAAAAACCGTTTCCATTACTTCTGCGGTAGACGGGGCAAATATCTTAACCGTAGCAAGAATATTGGAAGATAAAAATGGAAATATCTGGTTGGGGTCGCAGTCAGCAGGGTTGTTTAGGCTCGTTGAAAATGAGAAAGGCTGGACTCGGCACCATTACCATAGCCAGCACGAGAGCAAAGCAATTAGCACCAATTTTATCAATACTATTTTCGAAGATGACGAAGGCACCTTATGGGTAGGAACTCAAGCCGGACTCAACAAGTATCTGCCCGATACCGATTCGTTCGAGGCGATTACCAAGCAAGACGGGCTGAAAAATGACGCCATTATGGGTATTATCGCCGATGATGAAAAGCAATTATGGCTCAGCACTGGAGGCGGAATCTTGCGATACAATCCTGAAACAGGCGATACCATTGCTTATGACGAAGGTGATGGCCTGCAATCGAACGAATTTAATGCCTCTTCGTTCTATACCACGGGTAATGGCGAATATGTCTTTGGCGGTAGTAATGGGTTCAATATTTTCACGCCCGATGAGGTAGCCAAACGTAATGACAAACCTAAAGTCTTTATTGCCGGGATTAAAATTTTTAACCGACCCGTATCGCCTAACGACGAGACCGGCGTGTTGAACAAAACTATCGCCCGACTAGATTCGGTGACATTCAACTATGACCACTCCGTAATTAATTTTGATTTTAGGGCACTTACTTTCCGACATCCCGAAAAAGTGAATTATGCCTATTTTTTAGAAGGATTTGAAAAGGAATGGAATTATGTAGGCAACACCCCCCAAACTACCTATACAAATCTTAGTCCTGGGAATTATACGTTACGAATAAAATCGAGCAATTCGGACGGGGTTTGGAATACCGAGGAGACAAAACTTGCAGTAAGCGTAACACCACCTTTTTGGCAGACTTGGTGGTTTCGTTTTCTAATTGGTGCTATGCTATTAGGAGGGATTTACACCATCTATTTCGTCCGTATCCAAAATATAAAGCGGTATCAGTTGAAGTTAGAACGGCGGATAGATGAGCGTACAAAAGAATTGCAACTACAGAAGAAGAAGCTTGCCAAAACGGCCAAAGAACTATCCGAGAAGAACGAGGAGATTCAACGCTTTACCTACGCGGTATCACACGATTTAAAAAGTCCATTACATAGTATAGAGGTGTTGACAAGCCTTATTCCCAATGATATAGACATAACAAAATATCCGGATACGGCAGAATATCTTGACTTTATCGAACAGTCATGTACTATCATGAAAAACCTGATAGAAGATATCACCGAAATCGCAAAACTCGGGAAAATTGAAAATAAGAATGAGCTTTTAGACACCAAGGAAATCATAAAAGTAGCAAGCAACATGGCCTTTGGCCGTTTTAGCGAAAATAAAGGGGAATTGATTATTAGCCATGAATTGCCGCCAATTTATGGAGACCGTAACCGGTTGATTCAGGTTTTTGAGAACCTTATTGACAACGCTATTAAATATATGGGTGACCAGAAATCGCCAATTGTACGAGTGACATCGAAAACAAATAAAGACCACTTGCAATTCTTCGTAATAGATAATGGTTCAGGAATGGATACGAATGCACAGCAAAAACTATTTACTCCCTTTCAGCGTTTCGATTCGAATACGGAAGGAACCGGTTTGGGCCTATACATGATCAAGAAAATTATCGAATCGCACGAGGGTACCATTAGTGCACGATCTGAAGGAAAAGGAAAGGGTACTACTTTTGTAATCACTCTTCCCAAGGCTAAAGCCGCTTAATACGCTATTATACATTTGTTATTCACTATGCTCTTTTATTGGTCTCAAATTAGTGTCCAAAACCCTGCAATTTATCGTAGCACTTTAGTATTCCGAAAAAATCCATTTCCAAAATGAGTTGACGGTTAATCGTTAAAAGTTAATGGTACTATTAACGTTTAACTGTTAACAAAAGCAATTTCTTTGCGCATCCAAACCCCTGCACTTTCAGTGCAAGGTGGTTTAGTTTTTAGGAGTATGCTAGAAGTTTAATGGATGCGTAATCGTAAATTTTTCCCATTAGTAACATTATATCGAACAGTTCTCCTCGATTTTCAGGTGACTTTTATTTACACTAATTCTGCTATGCCTAAATAGACTAAAATTGTTACGAACAATTTTAATTTAACGTCATTTAAAGCGGTTCATTCAAAAAACGCTATATTTATGTGAATCAAGCGGTTAGTAAACTATCAACTTGATTTTCTAATCCATAAAACCACCTATATTATGAGTCGATTAAAAGAACTAAAATACTTTGGCCTAGTAATGCTGTTATGTGCTTTTGTTGCTACTGGTACATTGAGCTCCTGTAGAGAGGATGAGAAGAAAAAGGATAGCACTGAACAGGCAGGGGAACACCCTGAAGGTGAAGAACATCCTACGGAGGATGCGGCTTCTGATGAGGAACATCCTGCAAAAGATGGTGAAGAGCATCCCGCTAAAGAGGGTGAAGAAGAGCATCCTGAAAAAGACGGGGAGTAATTTTTCTTATTTCCGAAGAACTACAACTTTGTTTTAGGGTAGACTTACCAGATTTTCCGATTCTTTTGAATCTGCTTTACGGCGGAAGGAAAAGAATGTTTTAGGAAATGCGGGTGTCTTCCCTATTTCCATAACCGGGTACGCGAGAAAGTTAATTGGTCCGGAATGCGGGCCTGGCTCCAATTGAAGGTCTCGGCCCTGAGTAAACTCGATACGATTCGCCGGATGTCGACCGAAATAGTACGTGGCAAGTGCTGTATACTTGTTTGCCTCGCTAATATCAACAGGCCACCATTTTTCCTCGGCATAGAACTCCGCCCAACAATGGTAGCCATCTATGCCCCCTTCGTCGC
>Ga0115029_1002003_pt1 | contig 12839 bp, 11 predicted proteins | sample SidtaG_3_FD_87297 | JGI IMG/M metagenome (GOLD analysis project Ga0115029, IMG submission 87297) | Marine algal microbial communities from Sidmouth, United Kingdom - Sidmouth_Asex1 metaG | ecosystem: Host-associated > Algae > Red algae > Unclassified | place: Sidmouth, United Kingdom | collected...
ATGGCTGCTCTGCTGTAGTGGCATCCTGCTTAGTGGGTCTACTAGGAGCCCTGGTCGGTCATCTGCTCAAGTCACCAGATATTCCCCTAGTGGTCTTCGCTGGATCATTTGTCGGTATGACCAGCCTTGCTCTCGGATCGACTCCACTTATGATCATCGCTGGTATTGTTGCTGCAGTGATTTATAAATTGACGGAGAAGCATTTCGTCGGATTTGGTGGGAAGCTTGGGACGATTGCTTTTGTCAGTGTGATGGGGAGTTATTATGTGATAGCGCTATTGCGCAAATGGATTGGCGGAACTGTTAAGTAACAAAGTCAATTTCTTTCAACACGTCAGGTAGTACGAGGCAAACTGGATCCAGTAAATATTCCATATTTCCAACTATAATTACCGAACGACTATGGCAGTTATAGTGTGTCTTGACATCTCGACAAATAAGTCCTAGAACATAATGAGCAAACAAATGCATCATAGTTTACTAAGCAATGATCGCAAGTATTCTAGATGTAAGAGAATGACATATTCCAGATTCAGTCAACCGCAAATAGATTACAGATAGAATTCCAGAATGCTGATGCAAGACTTCTCATATCATACCCTTCCCTACCTTTACCCACCATGCAAAAGCCCCTAGCAGAACGATTACGCCCTCAGACACTGGACGACTATGTAGGCCAGCAGCATCTCGTGGGTGCCGATGGCTACTTGCGTCACGCCATTACTTCTGGTCAGATACCGTCTATGGTGTTCTGGGGACCGCCGGGTACTGGCAAGACAACCCTGGCCATGATTGTCGCTGCTGCAAGCGACCGTCCTTTCTTTGCGCTGAGCGCAGTGGATAGTGGGGTGAAACAAGTGCGAGAAGTCTTACAAAAAGCGCGAGCGTCTGATTTCTTTGATCGTCCATCTCCTATTCTGTTCATCGATGAGATACATCGCTTCAATAAATCGCAGCAAGATTCACTTCTTAAAGCTGTAGAGCGAGGAACGGTGGTACTCATTGGCGCCACAACAGAAAATCCTTCGTTTGAAGTGAATAGCGCCCTACTCTCACGAGTACAAGTCTTCGTACTGAAATCACTAGAGAAAGAAGACCTAGAATTACTGATTACTAAAGCAATTAGCGAAGACAAATGGCTCGCCACCAAACAGCTCAACATTAAGGAAACCCGAGCTATTTTACGCATCAGTGGTGGAGATGCGCGGAAGCTGTACAGCGTAATGGAAATCTTGGGAACATTTGCCCATAAGGGCCAAGAGATTACTGATGAACATGTAGAAAAGATTATTACAGAAAATCTAAGCCTCTATGATAAAAGTGGAGAGCAGCACTACGATATTATCTCGGCCTTTATTAAGAGCGTCCGCGGCTCTGATCCCAATGCTGCCGTCTATTGGCTTGCGCGCATGCTCGATGGCGGTGAGGATGTAAAATTCATAGCGCGGCGATTGATCATCCTAGCTAGTGAAGATATAGGCTTGGCCAATCCCAATGCCCTACTTATAGCAAGCACCACGGCTCAAGCTGTCCACACAGTAGGGATGCCGGAAGCTCGGATCATCTTATCCCAAGCAGCTGTCTACCTAGCGGTCTCCGCCAAAAGTAATGCCAGCTATGTGGCGATAAATAAAGCCATGGCTGATGCAAGATCAGAAGGCAATCTCCCTGTACCACTTCACTTGCGCAATGCTCCGACCAAGCTCATGAAAGATCTCAACTATGGCGCCGACTACGTCTACAGCCACGATCAACCGGGCCACTTCTCTCAGCAAGATTATCTCCCTGATGCCATCAAAGGAAAGGTCTATTATTCACCAGCTGATAATCCAGCGGAAGGACGGTTTCGCGAACTGCTGAAGAAACTCTGGAAAGGGGTTTATGGATATTAAACTAGAGAACTAGGAGCAAAGAGCAAATTATGACTATTTTAGTGGGAGACAAGTGAAAACGTATTATGAATAAAGCTAAGCGATGTTGAAAGAGGAATTCAAAGTTCGAGGAAAGGAAGTTACCCGCTTAGAAACCTTCATGGATGCAGCCTTTGCGTTTGCTACCACGATGCTTGTTATTTCTGTGGGGACTTTACCGAAAAACTATCAAGAGTTAGTTCTTTCCTTGTACCCAATTCGTGCATTAGGCTTCGTAGCGAGAGCCGCTGGTGCGATAAGATGAGGTGTTTCTCTGACAAGGCGTAGTGGGCTATGCGCATCTCGGCTGTCGCTCGATGAACGGTTCAGCAAGATAAGCCTTGCTACCTCTGGTAGGCGCCTGATATCGAAGCAGATGTGACTCGCATTACAAGCAGAGCACAATGGTCATAGCACACCACTCACTTCAAGACAAATGGGCGAGATCCATCCGTAACAAATACGTACGCCTACGACACTCATGATATATCGCCTATAGTCCTGACTGAGTGTCAGTTACATCGCAGAAAAACATTTACCAAAAATCCTATTGCACGAAATGGGTTGTACTAAGCACAAATCTACAGACAGATAAGTGGCGTTCTCGCTAAGTGCCTATGAGCAGAGAGATCCTATAATTAATTAGCAGGCGCTACAGGCGCAGTAGGTTTTTCCTTTTTTCGCTCCCATCGTATCTGAGTAGCATTATCTTCAAATGTACTTGTCCCTGCTAGGACGACCTTATCATTATTATGCAACAGACGCCACTCGCTTCGCTTGCTGCCATCCACCGGTATCAACTCCAGAGTCTTGAGCTCATTATCATACCGGTATTCACCAGCGCTTGTCTTGTCAGCATATTCACCGAGCTCGTAGGTCCAGTCATCATGAAATTTGATCCACCGCCCAGCGTATGATTCCCGAGGTACTTCTTCATCGATGCGGTCGATATAGGTGTACCAGAAAAGGTCCGCCGTTAAGAAAGTCCACTTAGAAGGATCTTTGTCAGGAGCTACAACTTTCAGATCTGAAGCAGCTGTGTGCCTATCTTTTTTGGAGTCCGCGCTACATGACACAGAAAGGCTGAGCAACACAAGAAGGCAAAGTGATATGATATCTTTCATACTATTGTGATTCGGATGAGAAAGCAAAGGTCTACTATATATGATACTCTAAGCGATAGCGTGCTTGAGTTTCTTCATCAATGTGGCGTAGATGTGCAATCTGATCATGTCCTAGTGGCGGTATCAGGCGGTATGGACTCCATCCTGCTACATGATCTACTTAGTTCTCATTTGCCCGGCAGGGCTCATATAGCCCATGTTAATTATGAGAAGCGAGAAGGAGAGTCACGCTTGGATGAGCAGCTGGTGAGGGAGCGAGCTGTCGCTCAAAAGTGTACTTTCCATCTAAAGAAATGGTCTGACTGGTCAGCTGATGATCAGCGAGGCAATTTTCAAGATAGAGCAAGAAACACGCGATACGATTGGATGCGCACGCTGTGTGAAGAGAATGACTATCGCGGAATCTATGTAGGCCATCATCTGGATGATCAACTAGAGACTTTTCTGATAGCCCTATCACGTGGTGCCGGCGTCACTGGTCTACGAGCTATGAGTCCTGTACGTGACCTGATTCATCGACCGCTTCTCTCCTATTCTCGCGATCATATCAACTCAGCCGTCACGACACGCGGACTGAGCTATCGTCATGATCAAAGCAATGATACCCAGGATTACCTGCGGAATCGAGTACGTGGCGAGCTCGTACCTGTGATGAAATCCCTATTCCCAGATATATTATCTCAACTGGAGTACAGCATAGACAGTCTGCGCAGTCACAAGAAGATCTGGGAAGAAGTACGAGGTCCAGAAGTAATTCCTCCTTACACGCCCCAGAGCGAAGCTGATTACATGCGTCTGTATTATTCACTTCAGCGATCAGGCATCAGCCGAGAGCAGTGGCGAGATATGCGCTATCATCTTGCTACAGAAGCAGGGACACGCACGTTCCATCTTGGGGATGGTAAGACGGTCACCACATCTCGTGGTACGGTGTATGATGATAGCAAGAATGATCATAAGATGCATGTGGACTCTCTGCATATATATCCAGGCATGTACACCATAGGTGAGTATAAACTCAGCATCTCTGTCCTCGATAGGCCTATAGAGATAGCACCACATCAGATCATTATTCCTATAAGATATAGGGAATCACAAGTGACCATAAGATCAGTACGTGAGGGAGATTCCTTCTTGCCATTTGGAATGAAAGGACGGAAAAAAGTATCGGATTATATGATCGATGAGAAATATAGCCCTGTGCAGAAAACCAACCAGCTCTTGCTTATTGATCATAGAGACGATTTGCTATGGGTTATAGGTCGCAGAGCAAGCGAGCTTACAAGAGTAGGTCACGATCAGCCATGTCTATTACTGACGTGGTCAGAAGCCTGATTACTGATCACCCTTGCGTGGTCGCCCCATTAGATCTCTCTTTACTGTGGGCTCTGGTTGATCTTCTGGAGTAGCTTGCTCCAGAGTTTGCTCAAAGAGGAACTCCTCATAGTACCATGCCCCATCTCGCTCACGATAGATCTCATAGCTTCCATCTTGGACAAGCAGGGGCTCTGAGAGATAGCTCTGCTCAGCTACGAGCATGATGTGATTATGGCTGAGTACTGACCCGTCTTCACTTACATTGAAACTTACACTTGCTGGATCTGAGTACTTGATAATCACACGTTTGCGTATATCATCGCGACTAGATTGATTTTCTTTTATGAATATGGGAGCCCCAAGACTAGGTGAGCCATCAGGGTTGATGACCAGCACATCAGCGATCTTCAGGTCATAGGCAGGCACATGCTTATTCAAGCCGAGAAGTATGACATAGGCTTGGCCTTGAGCGGTGGTATCGCTATGCGTATTGTAGTAGTAGGCTCCTATCCACTCGTCTGGGCCTAGAGTCTCTCGAGTGGCACTGTACAGATCTTCACCTGCCGCAGAGAACGCAATCAATTTTGGTGAGAGGACATGGCGATAATAGGCGTGATAGTCATGGGTATTCTCACCTTCCACCTGCCAGTTATACAGTACCCAGCTGGAGTCAGCAGGTCTGATCTCATTGATGTAGGGACTATTGACACTGAAACTCACATCTGAGTCAGCCGCCTCAGCTAGAAAATTGCTTAGAAATTGCTCATGGGCCATCTCGCGGTGAGCAGCTAGATTCATATGGGTAAACGCATCTGCGTAAAAATCCAGACTAAGTTGACCGATCGCCAGTGTCGGCAAAGTTATCAATACACACACGAGTAAATTCTTCATATTTCTTCTAACGCATAAAGTCATATACGTATGCTTAAGAAAGACTTAAAACAGTCCAGATCTAGCTGAGATCGGAATGATCTGCCACTATCTGTAAGTAATCTGGTCTTTCCGCAGCAGTGCTATGACGATATTCGTACACTACTCTACCTTGCTTAACTAAGAATACACCCGGCATCTGGAATCCATCTCCCAGTATAGCACCTGGATAGTGTCCCTTGCTTGCAGCTTCAAAGCCACGGAGAAACACTGTAAAACTAGCCAATTGACTCGCGCGACCTCTTCCTAGATGAAACATCTTGTAGAAAGACTGATCTGGGCTCGCTACTCTCGGCATGTGGGCGAGTTTGTACTTATCAAAAAATGGCTGAGCATCTGACTCTTCACCCATATGGACAAATACTACCTGTACATTGCGATCCTTGAGTTCACTCTCAATATTTCTTATATCCTCGAGCGCTTCTTTACAGAACACGCAACCAAAATGCCTCAAAAAGACCAATAAGATCGGAAAATTATGAGATAGAGTCTTCAGATCAGTACCATGATTGGTCACCATCTGCTCTAGTACGTTGGAGTTTATCGACATGAATTTAGTATCACAGTGTCTAGCATCGTTTATGAAGCTTTGATGTTATCATAGGTCTGCATTACAGCTTGCACGTGCTCACAGCTATCGCTTAGCATTGCCTTCTCGTCATCATTGAGTTCTAACTCTATGATACGTTCTATACCATTCTTACCTAGCACTACCGGCACACCTAAGTAGACATCATTGAGTCCGTATTCACCATCTAGTGATACACAACAAGGGAAGATTCTCTTTTCATCACGCACAATAGTCTCGACCATCTGAGCTGCTGCTGCACCTGGCGCATACCATGCTGACGTACCCATGAGCTTGACGAGTTCACCACCACCTTTCTTGGTTCGCTCTACGATAGCATCGATTTTATCAGAGGCTAGCATATCAGTGATCGGAATTCCCGACACGGTTGTATACCTTGGAAGAGGTACCATAGTATCACCATGACCACCCATAAGTACAGCTTGGAAATCCTTGGGTGATATGCCCAGCTCCATACTCAGAAAGGCACGATAGCGTGCCGTATCTAGGATACCTGCCATACCAAATACTCGAGACTTGTCGAGTCCGCTTGCCGTATGTGCGGCATAGGTCATGACATCAAGAGGATTAGAAACTATGATGATGATAGGATTAGGAGTATGCTCTAGGATAGAAGATGTGACGGAGCTGACAATCTTAGCATTGGTAGAGATCAAATCATCGCGACTCATGCCAGGCTTGCGTGGTATACCGGCGGTGATCACTACTATGTCGCTACCAGCTGTGTCGGCATAGTCCGCAGTCCCGGAGAGGCGTGTAGAGTAGTAGTCTATGGGTGCCTGCTGATAGGTGTCTAGAGCTTTACCCTTGGCCATATCGCCCTTGAGATCAAGTAGAACGATCTCGTTCACTACATCCTTGTGAGCTAACACATTTGCTACGGTTGCACCTACATTACCGGCGCCTACTACTGTTACTTTCGTCATGATACTATTAGAGATATGATTTATGTGATTGTATATATAGTCACAAAAGTAACTCGTGCGACGGTTATATGTTGTCTTCAGGAGGAGGTACTAGCACGTCACAGTTATCTTTGAGATCTTTAACAAGTAGATATGAAAAGCAAGGAAATAAGACTATCCATAATTCTCGTCGCACTGGTGTGCTTCATCATGACACCTGCACAAGGAGTCCTCGCACAAGTCTGTGGTCACGTGGCCACTCCTCAGGATGAGGATCGTCTATTGGCGAATAAAGAGGTGATGTATGATATCGTGCGAGACAGGACATCAACTAGCTATGTGCCGATCAAGTTTCACTTAGTTGCTCGTAGTGACGGATCGGGTCGTATCGCTGAGAGTGAAATCCTGGAGCAGCTCTGTGTGGTCAATGATCAATATGCTGCGCAGGATCTTCAGTTCTTCATTAATGATGGTTTCAATTACATTAATAATGATGCAGTATACGAAAACCCGCAATCACAAGATTTTGTCATGGATATAGCCCGTGATAGAGATGCAGTCAATGTCTACTGTGTGAATAGTGCTGGTGGAGGTGCAGGTGTAGTCACACTAGGCTATTACGACCCAAGAAATGACTGGGTGGTCATGGCTAATAGTGCAACCCGAGCTGCTGAAAGCGAATTTGCCCATGAGCTAGGTCACTTCTTTAGCCTACTGCATCCTCACAATGGATGGGACTGCGAGCAATACGATGAAGCTCTGCACGGTAACCCTGTCAATATCTCTACGGCTCCTTGTAATAGTCGAGCAGTAGAATTCGAAGACCGGACAAATTGTAATAGCTCTGGAGACTTCCTCTGCGACACTCCAGCAGATTATCTATTTGGACTGGGATGGCCTTCCTGTGAATACACGCGAGAAGTCCAAGATCCCAATGGTGACATTGTAGATCCAGATGAGACAAACTTCATGGGTTATTTCTTACAGTGCCCAGTAGATGTCTATACATGGAGTGATCAGCAAGTCTTAGCCATCAGAGCTGACTATGAGTCTGGAGCTAGAAACTATCTCCGCCGATCTACGCCAGAGTCCATTGAGATCGTGACAGAGCGAGCTGTTCTCCTCAGTCCAGCAGATGGTGAAGTGGTGGATGATCCTGATCAAGCACTATTAACTTGGGAAGCAGTACCCGGTGCAAGCATGTACCTTGTAGAAGTGGACGAACTTCCATCATTCTCGTTTGCCCTGCGTGGATTCCTAGTGAGTGAAGAGTCAATAATAGTGGATGATCTCCTTGAAAATAAAAATTATTTTTGGCGAGTAAGAGGCCTCTCTGACGTAAGCACATGTGCTTCACCATCAGCACGTAATCGATTCCGTACGAGCTTAAATACCGCTACACAAGATCTCTCTAAAGACCTAGGTGTTTCTCTCTTTCCCAATCCAGTCATCGCTGGATCTGATGCTATCGTCATGGTGAATGAAGGAGTGCTCATCACATCAGTGGAGGTAAGGACCTTAGCTGGTAATCATGTTTCAAGCCTATTGGCGAGAGGCAATCGCGTGACCATACCGTCAGCTGATATGCCTCAGGGTATATACATAGTAGAAATCGTGACGGATCAGGGAAACGCTATTCAAAAACTTATTCAGCTGTAGACTATGAAGTATACCTTATCTCTTTTCCTTCTCTTTGCCGTCATCGGACTCAATGCACAGTCTGAGCCTCATCCATGTGGATCACAGCCCATCATAAGTAAGTGGTATAAGAAATATGTCGCTAATCCACATGTCTACAGGACACATGATAGCCTAGTCTATGTACCCATGAAAATTCACAATGTGGGAAGTGATAATGGTACAGGCCTATTCAGCATGGAGAGACTTCTGGATGCGCTATGCACGCTTAATGATGATTATCGTCAAGCTAAGATTCAGTTTTATCTGCTTGGCGATATAGATACCATCTTTAATAGCGCTTACAACTCACATGACAATGCACTTGAGGGTGCAGAAATGATGTTTGCAAATAATGTTGATAGTGCTATCAATGTATATTTTGTCTCTAATCCTGCGGGCAATTGTGGTTATAACCTACCCTATGCAGGTATAGCTATGAATAAAGGATGTTCTGGTCCTAGCGATCACACCTTTGCACATGAAGTCGGCCACAATCTATCCGTACAGCATCCACATCTTGGGTGGGATGGAAACGTCTATAATCCAAGTGAGCCTACACCCACTACGGTCACATATGACTACACTTACTTCAAGGATACACTGATACTTGACACGCTTATCATAGATACAAGTATCGTAGAGCTTGTGGATGGATCTAATTGCAACATTGCAGGTGATTTTCTATGTGATACGGGCCCTGACTACCTTAGTAGTCGATGGCAATGTAACTCGGACACGATGAGCAGCTCTAGTCAAGAGGATCCTACTGGTAGAAGTTTTAGATCAGACGCCTCACAGATCATGTCTTATGCACTTGATAACTGCTCCTATAGATTTACTCCTGAGCAAATAGCGCTTGCGCGAGCTAACCTATTTGATCAAAAGTCTCACTACCTGGATCGTGAGGAGCCACAGGAAGAGATCATGGACGAGATTGTACTCAGTGAGCCGTTTGATGAGCAGATCGTACCTGCAGAATTTGTAGAGTTTCTCTGGGATGAAGCAGGTGTAGCTGACCAGTACATATTTGAGCTCAGCAGATTGCGGTCGTTCTCCTTCACAGATATATCTATGGTGGTCAATGGCAATAGCTTGACCTTAGAGGATCTGCAGATTGATAGAGTTTATTACTGGAGAGTCCGACCATTCAGTCGATACAGCTTTTGCAATGACTTTAGCGAAGCTTCTGAGTTCTTGACATCAGAGACGGTGGCCACGGCTGATGTAGATGGTACGAACTATGACATATTCCCTACTGTGCTATCAGGTTCAGGTGAGATTACAATTCTGTCAGAATCCACGACTACAGCGGGGCTTTCTTTTTCTCTTAGATCCATCACCGGTGCGGAAGTATCTTATGGACAGTTGGAGGACAACGGCAAGATCGTACTAGCTCATCAAGTTCCAGGAATCTACTTACTTTCTCTATCACAGGGAGGATCTAGACATGTGCAGAAGATTGTCATTCAGTGATGATAAAGCCACGATCTGGCTTACTCGTAGTTAGGCACGCAGTGACTTGCTCGCTCTTGATCTCCTTGATAGCATGTAAGTCTGATACATCCATTGTCTACAGTGATCTAGACAACGCTGCTAAAATAGCTCAGTTAACATACGGCGGAGACATACAGGTCATAGCTCTTGGCAGCTGTAATCGAACTAGCGAGCCTCAAGAGTACTGGAAGACCATTGCACTGCAGGATCCAAACCTCTGGATCTGGCTCGGTGACATCATCTATGGCGATAGTGAAAACCCAGAAGTGCTGAAGAGAAAGTACGACAGGCAGTTGGCCTCTTCTGACTATCAGGAATTCGCCTCGGACGTACCTATCATTGGCATATGGGATGATCATGACTATGGAGTCAATAATGGCGGAAAGGAATATAAGATCAAGGATGATAGTAGAGACCTACTCTTTGATTTTTTGGATGTGGCTGACAATTATAAGGCTAAGCAAGGCGCCTATCAGTCTTATACATTTGGGCGAAAGCCTCAAATCAAAATCATCTTGCTAGACGCACGCTACTTCCGTGACCTCGTGCGATACCGAGACCGAAAGACTGTTCCTTCCAAACTAGGAACCATACTTGGCAAAAAGCAGTGGAAATGGCTTGAAACAGAATTAGAGGACAGCAAAGCAGATATACATCTGATCGCTTCTGGGATACAATTTCTTCCTGAAGAACATCCCTATGAGAAATGGGCTAACTTCCCCAAGGAAAGAGAGAAACTGCTTGACCTACTGGCAGAGCATGACGTATCACACCCTATCCTTCTATCAGGGGATCGACACTTAGCTGAGATCAGCAGAGTATTGCACAAGGGTCAGTCCATAATCGAACTCACTTCCAGCGGGTTGACACATAGCTACTCTGGCTATGAGTATGAGCCCAATAGTCACCGCATAGGACCCGTGATGTCAGAGAAAAACTTTGGAGTGATCAGAGCAGATGCAAAGGAAGGATTGATCTCCCTAGAGATATGGGATATCAGTGGTAAGCTCTTCCACAAGATCCAAGTTCCACTAGATTAAACCCAATTCGTGCATTAGGATTTTAGGTAGATTTTTTTCAGCGATGTATTTGACTCTCAGTCAGGGCGATAGGCGATATATCAAGAGTGTAGTTACTGTAAGTATTTGTTACGGGTGGATATCGCCCATTTGTCATATAGTGAGTGGAGTAATATGACCATTGTGCTTTGCTTCTACTCCGAGCCACATCTGCTTCAAGATCAGGCTCCTACCAGAGGTAGGCAGGCATACCGGTGGCAGGCAAGCTTATCCTGCTCGCCTTACGAAGTGAAGACGAGCCTGCAGTGCCGTTCATCGAGCGACAGCCGAGATGCACATAGCACGCTATGCCTCGTCAGAGAAGCACCTCATCTTATCGCGCCTGTAGCTCTCGCTACAAAGCCTAATGCACGAATTGGGTTAAATTGCTAGTAAATCAGGGTGTAATTTTGCAGGCTTATTCGAAATCAAAAGAAGCTCATGCAATACACTCCAGCAGAAATAGAAGATAAGTGGCGTAAGCACTGGCAAGACTCAGGAGTCTACAAGGTAACTGATGATGCTGATAAGCCTAAGTATTATGTGCTTGACATGTTTCCCTACCCTAGCGGAGCTGGACTACATGTAGGTCACCCGCTTGGATATATCGCCTCAGATATCTACGCTAGATCACGACGGATGAAAGGTTACAATGTATTGCATCCTATGGGATTTGACGCCTTTGGATTACCGGCCGAGGAATACGCTATCCAGACTGGTATACATCCTGCTGACAGCACCGAGGCTAACATGGCTAGATATCGTGAGCAGCTGGGACAGCTCGGATTTATGTATGACTGGTCTAGAGAGGTCAGCACCTGTAATCCTGACTACTACAAGTGGACACAATGGATCTTTACGCAGCTCTATGATCACGCCTATGACATGTCTGCGCAGACGGCGATAAGTATAGAGCGTGTCCGAGAGGCTTGGACTACTGCAGGAAGTGCCGCTCTGCAGCTTCACTCTGATGAGATACTCAGCTTTACAGCAGATGAATGGAATGCCTATTCTTCCTCGGAGCAATCTGCCTTGCTATCCATGGTGCGACTGGCATATCGCAAGGTAGGATATGTCAATTGGTGTGCAGAGCTAGGTACGGTACTGGCCAATGATCAAGTAAAGGATGGCTTATCAGAGCGTGGAGGACATCCCGTGATACAGAAGCCCATGACACAGTGGTATCTACGGATCACTGCCTATGCAGACCGACTACTTGAAGGTCTAGAAGAAGTAGACTGGTCTGACTCTCTTACCGCTATGCAGAGGAACTGGATAGGAAAATCTGTGGGTGCGAGCATCCACTTTGGCTTAGCTGGTAGGGATGAAACGCTAGAAATTTTCACTACCAGACCTGATACACTCTATGGTGCGACCTTCATGGTACTAGCCCCAGAGCATGACCTCGTGCAAGAGCTTGTGAGTGACACGTATCGTGATCAAGTGTATACTTATATCCAGCAGATCATGGCTAAGAGTGAGATCGAGCGCATGGCCAATAAGGAAGTGACTGGTTGTCCGATAGGTGCTTCCGCGATACATCCACTATCCGGCGATCCAGTACCCATCTATATTGCTGAGTATGTGCTCAAAGACTACGGGACGGGAGCCATCATGGCAGTGCCTAGCAGAGATGATAGGGATCACGCTTTCGCGCAAAAGTTTGACCTGCCTATTGTAGAAGTTATAGATCAGTCAGACTACTCTGACGTGGAGCGAGAAGCTAAGCTGGGCAAGATGATCAACAGTGGATTTCTCGATGGCATGGATGTCATAGATGCAATAGCAGCAAGCATCCAGCGACTAGAAGAATTAAGAACAGGTAAAAGACA
>Ga0115029_1002008_pt1 | contig 12811 bp, 7 predicted proteins | sample SidtaG_3_FD_87297 | JGI IMG/M metagenome (GOLD analysis project Ga0115029, IMG submission 87297) | Marine algal microbial communities from Sidmouth, United Kingdom - Sidmouth_Asex1 metaG | ecosystem: Host-associated > Algae > Red algae > Unclassified | place: Sidmouth, United Kingdom | collected...
ACCCCGTCCGCAATTCGCAGTAACATTTTTTTCATATCCACCGGATCGTTAACTTTGGTGACCAATCCATAAAGACTAAGTATTTCCTCCTGGCATAATAGCGATACATAATGTTCTTCCGTAACAGTACGGGAAGTGACAGGTATACCTTCTCTGGGTGATTTTTTAAAGTGCCAATAGATATAGGGAATGCCATTTTTGGTTGTTCCCGACTCCTTAGTGACGTCTAATTGCTGACCAGATTTTTGAGTAATATACTCTGATTCAAAAGATACGAAATTTTTTAAAACTTCGGAAGCCTTTAATTTTGAAAAGTCAGTTTTCTGAAAGAGACTAACGGGTGTATTGAGTAATTGTAAATACAGAAAATCTACGTTGTAAATAATTTCACTGGTAGAAGTACGGGGATAAACATTTTCTCCTGTAATATCTACAGTATAGAAACTATTTTTACTATTAAAAACCTGCGTATATCCACCGGGCCAGTTGATGTTTCCACTTCGGTAGTTCAGATCTTCGATAAGCGTGCCGTTATCAAAGGTTTGCTTTTGTAACAATAATTCTGTTTTAGAATAGCTCATAAAGACACCATTCTTCTTACCATTAACATAAGACCCGGTCATAAGTTTAGCGCCGTTAGGATGCCATTCCTCAAAATCACCATTTTCAAGCCCATCCTTAAAAGTACCTTTTAGTCGTAATTGACCATTGAAATGCCAGTGTTGTACCAATCCATTTGCTTTACCATTTTCATATTGAATAACCTGTTCTTTTGCACCATTGCTAAACCACCAGGTATGCGCTCCTTTCTCGAGATTATCGGTAAAATAACCTTCCGATTTTTTTGTACCATTCTCATACCATTCCGTCACCATACCATCTATTGTACCATTCACATAAATCGCTTCCAGTTTGGGTTTCCCAGATTCATACCATTGCTTTTCTTTTCCCTGCGGAATACCTGCTACGTAATCTAGCTCAGATATTTTTTCCCCATTCATCGCCCATTCTTCTACCTGGCCGTGGACTTTTCCATCTTTGATCGGGATACGTTTTTGTTTACTGTCGTCCCCGAATTTTAGGTGAGCGGTGCCAGAATAGGGATCAATCGTATTGGGCTGAAATAACTTCCCATGATGGACATCAAGTTCGTACCAGTTGATGTTTTTTTTATGTTGACCAAAAGCAATAGTTGCCGTCAATAGTAATATGTAAAGCGGTAACAGAATTTTTGTAGTGATAATATTTTTTGTCATGACTATTTAAACGTGTTGATTGATAAAACGTTATGTTTATTTATAGAAGGTGTTCATAGTTAAACGCTAATCAAAGGGCGATTTATTGTAAAGTAAAAATGTTGAAATTATTCTGGATTTATTTCGATTCTGATGCCTTTGTGACTTCTTCCCGAATCAGTTCTTGATACCATCTACTCAACTGCCGTGCCGCTGGGCCATATTTCCCTACTCCAATAGTTCGTCCATCGACTTTAATGACAGGTGTCACTCCACCAAAAGTACCCGTAACAAACGCCTCGTCTGCTCCATACACATCAAAAAGCGAAAAGTTTTTTTCAAATACAGGCATACCATTTTGACGAGCGACCCGTAAGATATTTCCCCTGGTTATACCGTTCATACAATATTGCCCGGTAGAAGTCCAGAGCTGTCCATTTTTAATAATAAAAAAATTGGTCGCATTACAGGTGGAAACAAAGCCGTTGGTATCCAGCATCAGGGCCTCATCAGCTCCTGCTTCAATCGCTTGAATAAGTGCCTGGACTTCGTGGAGTTTGCTATGACAGTTGAGTCGTGGATCAAGATAGTCAGGTGACCCACGGCGAATGGTACTAGTGAATAAAGTGATTCCTTTTTCCTTGGTGGTATCATCCGCTTTTTTGTGTTCTGCAATAATAACCAGATTGGGTCCGCTGATGGTCAGACGGGGATCTTGCGAAGGCGTTTTTTTATATCCTCTGGTAATCATAAAACGGACATGCACCTGATCGTTCATCTGATTAGCGTTTAAAGTTTCCCAGATTTTTTCGGTCAGTGTTGCTCTATTCATTCCCAAATCCATTCCTACTGTTGCCGCCGCCTGATATAAACGATCCAAGTGCTGATCTAAAAAAACAAGTACACCATCATATAATCTTACTGCTTCCCAGATTCCATCTCCTACGAGATAGCCACTGTCAAAGACCGAAATTTTTGCTTCCGCGCGTGGATGTAATTTTCCGTTGATATAAATGAGTACTTCCTCGTTGCGCGCATCGGCGAGGGCATTATGTGTTCCGTGCATTTATAAGTATTTTTTATTTAAAAATAATAGAACGTAAAACAGCTCCTCCCTCTAGACGATGGCCTGCATCTACTGTAATTATTTCGACTTGCTCTTCAATGGTTTTTTTCAGTATATCGCCTACTTCCATAGGAATAATTTTATCTCTGGAGCCAAGAAAAATGGTCACCTTTATACCATGATCTCGAATTGCATTTTTTACTAAATTTAAAGATACCTGAAAATCAGCTAGGGATAACCAGTATATTTTAACCTGCTTTCGTCGGAATTCATCCTTTAAATAATATTGTGCAAATCCATACGCAGTTGGAGCAATCCATTTTCGCCGATGGAGCCAATCCACTATGGGTAGTAATCGATAACTATGGTCAAACCAACGTTGGGTACTATTGCGAAACCAGGAAGGCACCCAATGGACCGTCATTAGTCCTAAGTTTTTTATACCATCCGGAGCTAATAAAATAACTTGATCTAATTGAGTCGCAAAAAGGGGGATTTGGGTCAGTGCTGCACGACCGCCAAAGCTATGTCCCAGCATTGAAAAACGGGAATGTCCGCTACGCGCCAGAATAAGCATAATTATCTCTGAAAAATTGGCAATAGTAAAACGAGGAGCACTCCATTTTGTTTGACCATGTAGTGGCAAGTCAACAATCCACATAGTAAAGGCGTTAGATAAACAGGGTAGGGCAGGATCATAAAAATTAACGGTCGTCCCATAACCGGGAAATGCAATGAGGAGCTTCGGACCAGTACCAGAAACCTGGCAATAGATTCGATGATTTTGGTAATCTAAAAATTGTGCTTTAGTTTTTATTTGTTCTTCTTTATTCAAAAAAATAATTAAATAATTTAATGCTTCAATATGAGATATTTAGTTTTTCTGTTTTCGATTGGTTTGTTAGCTTCGTGCAATTCGGTTAAAGAATATAGTTCTACTTCGCGACCTGTTACCCATGAACTATGGGATACGTTAGTTAAAACCCATGTGTCAGAAGCCGGAGTAGTAGATTATGATGGCATCCTTCGCGACAGTTCAAAATTACAAAACTATCTCGACCTACTCAGTAGTGCGCATCCCAATGATAAAAATTGGTCGCGAAATGAAAGACTTGCATACTGGCTCAATGCGTATAATGCGTTTACGGTTAAGTTGATTTTGGATAATTATCCGGTAGAAAGTATCAAAGATATTAAAAGTGGTATTCCTTTCGTCAATACAGTTTGGGATATAAAATTTATAAAAATTGAAGATGCGGAGTATGATCTGAATAATATCGAACACGGGATTATTCGTCCTCGTTTTAAGGAGCCTCGTATACATTTTGCGGCCAACTGTGCGGCGATCTCTTGTCCACGTTTGCGTAATGAGGCTTATACTGCGGAACGTATTGATGAGCAGCTAGACGATCAAGCGCGATATTTTCTTAGAAATAAAGGTAAAAATAATATTACTTCAGACCGTGCGCAGATTTCTAAAATCCTAAAATGGTATGGAGGAGATTTTGATGAATATGGTGGTGTACGAAAATTTGTAAATGATTATGGTCCAGCCAAGTTTCCAGAAAGTGTGGAACTGGAATACTTAGATTATTTATGGCCATTGAATAATGCTGACATTAATAATATGAATAACTAGTGCTGGCTATTTTACCAACTGCCGCCACCGCCACCACCAAATCCACCGCCACTTGAAAATCCGCCTCCAAAGCTACTACCTCCGCTGCTGCTATTGGTAGATGGAGCGGGTTTTACATAATTTAGGTCGGTATTCATTTGGTTCATGCTACCAATCATGTTATCTGCAAATAATATAGGGTGAAAAGTGCTTCCACGTTGTCCTTCGTACCAGTCAGGAGCAGGAATGGATAAGTCTTTAAATTTTCGTGCCCACTCTTTCCCTAATCCAAATACAATTGCATAAGCAATCGTACCTTCAAAATATTTGGTGTCCTCGGTAGCTAATGCCCGGAGTCGATCTATTTCAGCCGTTTTTATGAATTCTCGAAAGCCTATAATCTCGCTAAATTTTTTTGATCCAAATGGTGATTTCTTAGGCATATAATATCCAAAGAAAAGTAAGGCTGCTGCCAGTAAAAAGGCAGGAACAGCAATAGAAAAATCTTTCTGAATAATACCAAAAATCAATAATACAATTGAACCAAAGGCAAGTACAATTCCTAAGAACATCAGCAATTTTCCCATTCCCCGCGATCCACCAATATAGAATCCTTTCTTTTTAGTGTGTTCAGACATTTCACGATGTGCTTTTTTCATTTTTTTATAAAAAGAATTCCGAAGCGAACTGATAAGTACTTCATCATTGTTTTCAAAAAGTCCGTTGAAAATGGTCAGTTCATAACCATGTGCAGTAGCAGGAAGCGGTGCTTTTTTTATTAAAGTAAAATCACTTTTTTTACCTCCTATTTCTTCCCGAATTGTCAAATGACCATTGGCTGCCCAAAAGTAAATTAGTGATATTAAATCTTTCTGATGTAATTTTCCATCCCACAGCAAACCTGCTTCCGCGGGAGTGATATCCGGTGGCGGGCGAAAACGTACCATGAGTGCATGCTTTTCATCCCGTCCCAAAAAATACCAGAGCAGAAATAATCCTAAAATTCCAATTCCCGCAAAAATGAAAAATGGATTGTTCACCATAATAAGCTTAAACCAGTTGCTCCAACTGCTACCCGTATAGGCTTTGGGGTAGGTGAGCGTAAGTATAACGGCCTCGTTAGGTAATAGTATATTATCTATGATGCCGAAGACCATTTGCTGATCTTTGTTGAGTGTACCAATAGATCTTCCAGTAGAAGTGACGGCTTGAGCGGTGACGGCATCGGGGTCAATATTGTTGGGAAAATGAACTCGAAAACTACCTCCTCGTATAGGTTCAACGGATGGATGGATAACGGGGAAGTTTAGCTTGTATTGACCATCTTCAGTCGTTTGAATACCGGCAATCTGATAGCTATATTCAAAAGGTAAATTCCAGCTTTTTTCTCTATCGGTTTTTAATTTGAAAATATATTGATCGCCTTTGCTGAGTAGGTCATATTTTTCTGGATCAGGATTTTCTATGTCGCTAACTAAAGGACGATATTTAGGTGATAATAGACCGTGATTGGGTAGATCGTATAACGATTTTTGATAGCGTTTTTGGATATAAGGAAAAAACTTTTCACCTGAAGATTGATACACAAAGGAAGGCTCCAGTGCGTAAACAATTTTTGCACTGCCATCTTCTTGGAGATAAATGTCAGTCTTAAAATAGTCCATGATATAGTTTTTCGCATATACCTCCAATGGAACTGCAGTAAAATCCAATCCTTTAGAGTTAGTAGAAAACTTAACAGAATAACCTTCTCCATGTAAGAGCGGTTGTTTATTCTCACCTTTGATTTTTTTAGCAGAAATCTGAGGCGTAATATCTAGCCTACTATTATATTTTTCATCTCGAATAAGTCGGACACTATTTTCTTTCAACTCAACACCATCGGGAATATTGATATCAAAACCTGAGGTAGCTATCGGTTCATCTGCTGCTATTTTTACAATTTGACAAACAAAATTAGTAAGATCTCCTTCTTGCTGTGCAGTTCCCCATAGTAAGTATTTTATTTGAATTTCTACTTTGCCAAGGAATGGTTTATCTGTAGCCTCAATATGAATATAATCTCGTAATCTACTGCGATTAACAACTAGACTAATAGGGGTGGAGGGATTGGTTTCCACCAATAATTCTTCTTCCGCAATCATTGGATATTGCTGTTGCTCCTCCCTGTAATTATATCTGCCATTATCAAAATGACGATTAAAAAATCGAACTGGTTTTAGAAAATTAATCTCGTAGGTTTCCAATACTTCCAAAGCAGTTGTTGGTAGCAGGTTAACTTGGGTGTGATGATTCTCAACAATATAATCTTTGGCGTAAGCTGTCAATGGAATTTCAGTACGAGAAAAATAATCTACCGGAAATCGAATGGCTAGTGAAACTCCTTCACGAGATTTAAGTTTTGCAGTAGTGGAACCAGTGATTTGATTATTAGAAACCTGATAAGTTACCTCTTGTTCTGTAGCGCCGTCCCGTCCTGTAAAGCAAATAACATCTGAAGATTGAAGGGAAATGTCTTTGGGGAAATTGATGGTGAAGTTAACGTCTTTAATAGGTGTTTGCCATTCTAACCCGGTTAGGTTCCAGCTAAATTCCTGATTGTTTTTGAACTGATTAAGTGCGCCATAGACCGTATATTCTATTTCATAAGTTTGAGAGCCACTTACTTTCCGTTTGGGGCTACCGATTCTTATTCTTAAATAGTCTCCTTCTTTAGAAATTTGGAAAGGATGATCATTGACATTAATGTCAGTAATTAATGTCTCATAATGAGAACTACCTGTGGTGGTACGAATGGCCTGTTCACCTTTTACATTTTTAACCCGATAACGATAGGGAATGGTACGAAATAGGCCGTGGCGTTTTTTCGAAAATCTCACTTTAATAGTTTCCTTTACTCGAAAACTACCGTCTGTTTGTAAATTGATAGCTACATCATATTTCTGAATGACAAATGCCTCGGCGTGAAGGCTGACGGATAATATGGTAGCAATTAAAAGAGCAAGTATGTATTTCAAATCAGAATATGGTTTTAAGTTATTAGTTAGCTTAATTCCGTGCATTACTTGTGGGAATACGATTATTTCGATGCAATAGATTTATCATTTAGAATTTCACTTTTGGTACTGCTTTTTCTGCATAATCAATTTCAAAGTAATCATACTTTTCAAAGTTCATCGGACCTGCTATCAGTACACCGGGAAAACTTTCTACCGTAGTATTGTAGTCTCGTGTATTGGCATTATAGTAGCGGCGGGCGAGTTGAATTTCATCTTCTACGTCGCTCAGTTCCTGTTGAAACTGTCGGAAATTTTCACTGGCCTTTAGATCTGGATAATTTTCAGCGACGGCGAAAAGCGATTTGAGTGATTGGGAGAGCATATTTTCAGCAGAAGCTTGATCGGATACTGTATCTGCACTTATAGCCTGAGTACGTGCCTGTGCTAGTTTTTCAAAAATCCCTTTTTCGTGTCCGGCATATCCTTTGACGGATTCCATTAGGTTGGGAATCAGATCATGACGTCGTTTGAGTTGTACATCAATTCCACTCCAGCTTTCTTCGACTTTATTTTTGAGTTTAACCAATTTGTTATAATAGACCATTACAACCAGTCCAAGTAGGACGACCAAAACAATAATTAATACAGAAGCATTCATAATTTGAGGTTTTTGGGTAAAAGATAGGAATGTTTTTGGAATTCATCCAAAAGAAGCCGACTAAACCTGAAAAATATTCGATGAAATAGGGTTATCCAGATGTGGATATAGGGCAAAAAAAAGTCGGATCACCTGCTTTGCCAACAGTGATCCGACTTTACAAACTATAATCTCATGAAAATAAAAAATGAATTTTGGGAAAATTCTAAACTATAAATTAAAATCTCAAAACATTTTCAAATTATTGGGTAGCACATCTGGCTACCAGTTTCTACTCTGCTACAATCTTTCTGGTGCTGATTAAAACACCGTCTGCCTCAATTCGGAATACATACATTCCGCCAGTCAATCCAGCTCTGTGCAGTTCAAAACGATTGCCACTAAATGACTGCTTTTGTACCTGCCGTCCGGCTAGGTCGTAAAGCGTAAACTGTAGGTTGCGGAAATTCTCCGTCGTTTCCAGTTCGAAAGTGGCTGTTTCCGCGAATGGGTTAGGATATACGTTTATATCTTCCACTTCGGAATGTAGAATATTAGTAGAGACCAGAAATGGTAGGTAGTCGGGTCCGCCAACAAAGTTGGTAGAATCGGGTAATAATTCTGGTGCGTTGTACTCAAAAGTAATAGCAGTACCATTAGAAAGCGGAGTTCCTTCCTCGTTGTTCGGTTTTTGAGAGATGCGGTATTTCACGAAGATGTGAGACCCTGCCTCATCGGTACTGCTACTGGGGAGTAAAATATTTTCAAAGGTGAATTTCAGGATACCACCAGCATAAACTTCGAAGTCGTAGTCATGGCTGCTCGCCCCAGGCCGGATCGTTGTCGGATCTAGATGGGAAGAAATGGTATCCCGAATCACCACCCTGATTGCCGTTTCGGTTCCAGTATTCTGGAATTTTAGGTGATAAATCATGTCAGCATCAGCAGCGATTAATAAAGAATCGCCTGCTCCTTTGGGATAGCCTCTTTTTAAATTACTAATTGGTGTATCTACGTTTTCCTGACAATCTATCTCATTAGAGTAGTTATAGTCATCTTCAGAAAAACGCGTATAATGACCGGGAGTGAATCCACCGCAACCTTCAATTGCTGCGGTGGGTCTGCTGTCTCCGGGATGGCCTGTAGCCTGTTGAGCCATGATTCGGTACGTTGCACCGGTAGAAGCCAAAGCATAATTAAATACTTCTCCTACATTCAATAACCCTGGCTGTGGTTGATCTCTTAATACCTGATCTTCGATAATAATGATACCAGCTGGTGATAAAGCTGGACTATTGCCTTGATTGATCACTTCAAAGCGTACAGAATCTGTATCGCAGGTGGCGGTTACTTTGATACTAGCACCATCCCACTCAGGATCTATTTCTTCACAAAGTGTATTTGGAAAAATTTCTGCTTCTGCACAGTGTGTTTGTTGATCTTGTGCTGAATTTTCTAAAATTGTTTCGATCGTAAATTCTCCACAATCTCCAAAAGCCATATTTCCTACCTGAAAACGATAAATAAGACCTACTTGTTGATTTGGAATCGAACTGTTAAGTAGTAAAATATTTTCATCCAGTGTTACATCTACAAAAGCATTCTCTGCCAGTTGATTTCCGTGGTTACAATATCTAACGGTGTAAAGACTGGTATTTCCTGGTACCAAATATGGGGTAGAGATATCTACTTCCAAGTCTGTACAAGTTGTAACTGGTAGTACCGGAAAGTCTAGTGTTTGACGACCGGGAACAGAAATATTAACTGAATAATTGATATTAGGTTCCCAATAATTATTAGGAGTTCGTACAGAAATATCGTAAGATCCAGTTGATAATAATAATTCAAAATTACCTGCCTCGTCAGAAGTGGCAAAGAAGCTACGTCCTTGTCCACCATCTGCTTCTCTGGCTTCGATTACCCAATCATTAATTCCCTGATTGTTCAGTTGGTTAAATACTCTTCCATCAATATAGTTGGAAAAAATCTGCCCTTCACTATTTGTTTTTAGCAGATAGCTGTAAGTAACATTAAAGTCATTCGGATCAGATTGGAATCCTACTACTGCATAACCATTATCTATTGTTTGAGTTACACTGAGTCCTTGAGAAGCAGCTAAAGAGTTGGTGGCAACACCAAAGTCTTCGCTCCATTCTACGTCTAATCCTGCGTTTAACTTGGTTAAGAAAGTTCGGGATTGGAAAACATTAGGTTCAAATAGTCCGGTTAGTATATAACCTCCATCGCTGGTATTTTGAATATCATACGCCTGGTCAGCCAAGCTACCACCAGAGATCACATTGGTTCCCTGAACATCACCATTAGTATCTACACGAACCAGATAAATTTCTTCTCCATTAGTAGAAGTAACAGTATATCCGGCTGCGATATAGCCAGTGATGTCATTATTATCATCATAAGTGAAAGTAACAGCGTATCCTTCCTTACGACCTCCATTATCATAAGCATCAGACCATAAAGAGTCACCCTCAGTATTCAATTTTATAAAATACAAACCAGCGTCGCCATTTGTTTCTTCATAACCAGTTGCAATAAATCCATCTGGTGTTTCTTCTATATCACGGACAAATTCGCGACTCTCAGAACCATAGGATTTTTCGAAAACGATATTTCCAACAGCATCCAGCTTAATAAAATAAGTTTGCTCTGCTAAGTCTTCTGTAATGGCGATTCCTGCAATGATAAGACCACCATCACTGGTAGCTTTTATACTATTACCAGTATCTGTGTCTGTATCCGTCAGTCCTACTACCTGACTATCGCCAATAGTCTCGCCGTAACGATCAATGCGATAAATAGAAATACTTTCGGAGCCAGCCTGTGTACCACAATTGGAGCAGTTGGCTACTACCGCATAACTTCCATCCCCAAGTTGAATAATTTTTCTTCCTTCGACAGGCGTAAGGTTACCATATTGATTTTCCCAAAGGATAGCTCCATCCGGATCAGTCTTAACTACCCGAAATTTATTAGAATTATCCTGAATAAGAAAAATGAATCCTTCATCGAAGGTTTGTACTACTGATTTTGCTTCAGCCAATTCTTCACCCGGAAAAGTATATATGCGCTCCCAACCAGCAATCTTGGATTGTGCAGAGATGGAGCTTACAAACATAAACACCATTACCATCGCCAGAAGCGATTGGAGAGTAGTGGATTTTATGTTGTTAATACTTTTCATGAGATATTTATATGGTCGTTTTTGACAGTACTTAATGAATACACTACAAATATGAGGATGATTTAAGCTTAAAACAAAGACAAAAAACGGCATTTGTTGAGTAGTTTTTTTAGACATTTTTTGTATTTTTATTTATAAGTAATTGATTTTCAATTTTTTGTAAAATTATGACAAATTTTATTTAAATAAATTTGTTGAAAAGAATTATATTTGAACCTTATGGTAAACAGTCGTTTGATAGAAATTTTAAGGGTTTTTAACAAAAAAGAGGTTCGGAATCTAAGAAAATGGATCATTTCTCCTATTGATAATCAGCGGGAGGACGTAATTTTATTATTCGAATACCTCTTGAAAGACAAACTGTATCAGGAAAATAATAGTTTATCCAAAGTAGATATTTTCCAACAAGTGTATTCTGGTTTACGCTATGATGATGCCAAGATGCGGCAGTTGGTCTTTTTTGGGATGAAAACCTTGGAAGAATATATCATATACACTGAATTACGAAAAGATGAGATTTATGCTAAAATGGCACTTGCGGACTTCTACCGTACTCGCAACCTCGAAAAGCCTTACAGTAAAAATTATAAGCAACTAAGTAAGTTGCATGAGGCACAACCTTATCGCAATAGTGATTATCTGAAAAAAGAATATTTGATATTAAAAGAACAATATGAGTTTTCGGTAAAAAATAGTCGTACTAAAAAGATCAATTTGCTGGAAGTGTCTGAAAGTTTATACCATTCTTTTATTGCAGATCAATTAAGGCAGGGATGTCTGATGCACGCCTATCGTTCATTTTACGAGACAGATTATAAAATAGGACTTATTGATGAAATCATCCACGACATCGTAAAAAAGCCAAGCCTATTGGAAATACCAGCTATTTCTATTTATTTTCATGGTTATAAAACAAATCTAGAAAAGGAAAATCCAGTACATTTTCAGAACCTGAAAGATGCTATGGGAAGATTTGCACATCTATTTCCTATGGACGAATTCGGAGATATATACCATATTGCCATTAATCATTGTATTGGTCAAATGAATAGAGGGGAGGATGCATTTATAAGGGAATCGTTTGAAATGTATCAGCAGGGATTTGATAGAGAAATTTTAATTGATAATGATGTAGTTTCAAGGTGGACATTTTTAAATGTAATATTGATCGCTTTAAAATTAAATGAATACGAGTGGGTAGAAAATTTCATTAACGAAAAGCAGATTTACTTAGAAGAAAAATATCGAGAGAGTTTCGTCAATATTAGTTTTGCCCTTTTCTATTATCAAAAAAGAGATTTTTCCAAAGCAATGAGTTATTTGTTACAGTACGAACACGATGACATAACTATTAACCTGCGAGCGAAAAACATATTACTGAAAATATATTATGAAGAAGATGAAATAGGTGCATTAGAATCTTTGCTGGGGAGTATGCGGACCTATCTTTCTCGTAAAAAAGTAATGGGTTATCACAAAGAAAACTTTAAAAATGTTATTAAATTAACAAAAAAAATACTAAAAATTAAGCCATACGATCAGCCTCAAAAAGATAAAATAAAAGCATTGATAGAAGAGAGTAATCCTTTGACAACAGAAGACCGAAACTGGCTACTCACCCAACTTGAAAAAACGTAACATACTCCAGAACAAAACCGTAACTTTTGTCAGGCATTCTTTCACAAAATATAATTTCCAAATTTTACCATTCATGAAAATAAAACACCTCACCCAATATCTCGAAAGCATCGCTCCTTCTTCCTATCAGGAATCTTACGACAATTCAGGACTGATCGTCGGTAATCCGGACACCAAAATTACTGGTGTTCTCATATGCCTCGATTCTATTGAAGCTGTACTCGATGAAGCGATCAAGATGAAATGCAATCTTATCATTGCCCATCATCCCATTGTATTTCGAGGACTGAAACGCTTTAATGGACGTAACTACGTAGAGCGTGTCGTCATGAAAGCCATCAAAAACAATCTGGCCATCTATGCGATCCATACCAACCTCGACAATGTCTATCATCACGGTGTCAATGGAAAAATAG
>Ga0115029_1002016_pt1 | contig 12738 bp, 10 predicted proteins | sample SidtaG_3_FD_87297 | JGI IMG/M metagenome (GOLD analysis project Ga0115029, IMG submission 87297) | Marine algal microbial communities from Sidmouth, United Kingdom - Sidmouth_Asex1 metaG | ecosystem: Host-associated > Algae > Red algae > Unclassified | place: Sidmouth, United Kingdom | collected...
CAGTACCTGTTTGAAATTTATACGTCGTTATCGTATGTTCGAGTAGCTAGCTACACTTCACACACTCTGCCTTGTCTAAATATCAAACACCTTGCTGTAAAAATAACCTCGAAAGATCAACAGACCCTAGTCAATCAATAAAAAAGGAGCTAAAAAGCTCCTTTCAATTTAAATATTATAGCATTTATTACTTGGTTAAACTCAACATTAACTTGTTTAAACGAGTCACAAATGAAGCGGGATCTTTCAAACTACCACGCTCTGCTAACATGGCTTGATCAAATAATACGTCAGTCCATTGGTTAAATTGCTCGTCGTCTGTTTCATTTGAAATATGTTTAACTAGCTCGTGCTCTGCGTTTATCTCAAAAATTGGTAAAGTTTCTGGTACGCTTTGACCTACAGACTCCATTAACTTGATCATTTGGCTGCTCATGTCGTTATCGTCTGTAACAATACACGCTGGAGAGTCAGTTAAACGTTGTGATAATTTAACATCTTTTACTTTGCCCTCAAGTGCGGCTTTAATACGAGTAACAACTGAATCAAATTCTTGCTCAAGTTTTTCTTGAGCTTCTTTAGTTTCAGCATCATCCATATCGCCTAGATCTAAACCGCCGCGTGTAACCGATTGTAATTGTTTACCGTCAAACTCGTTTAAGTGACTGACTAACCATTCATCAATCCGGTCTGATAATAATAATACTTCAATGCCTTTTTTACGGAACACTTCTAAATGAGGGCTACTTTTTGCAGCAGAAAAGTTATCAGCTACCACATAATAAACTTTGTCTTGCCCTTCTTTCATACGCTCAATGTATTGAGCTAAAGAAACATTTTGGCTTTCAGTATTTTCATGAGTTGAAGCAAAACGAAGTAATTTAGCAATTTGCTCTTTGTGGGCTGCATCTTCGGCAGGACCTTCTTTGAGTACCTGACCAAATTCGTTCCAAAAAGTTTGATACTTCTCTTTATCATTATTACCTAAACGCTCTAGCATAGTTAACACACGTTTAGTACAACCCTTTCTGATTGCCTGAGTCACTTTATTATCTTGTAAAATTTCGCGTGATACATTTAATGGTAAGTCATTAGAATCAAGTAAGCCTTTTACAAAACGTAAATACGTTGGCATAAATTGTTCTGCATCGTCCATTATAAATACACGTTGTACGTATAATTTTAAGCCATGTTGCTTTTCACGATTATGCAGATCAAACGGGGCTTTTGCCGGTACATATAATAAATTGGTATATTCAGTTTTACCTTCTACTTTATTGTGTGCCCAAAGTAACGGATCGCCATAATCATGAGAAACATGTTTATAAAATTCGTTGTATTCATCATCAGAAATTTCAGACTTTTCACGAGTCCATAAAGCCGTTGCTTTGTTAACCGCATCCCAACTGGCATCTTTTGCTTCAATGGCAGGTCGAGTAATATTATCTTCATCATCTTTTTCTTCGGCAACTGCCTCAACAGCTGGGGTAAGCATTTCAACAGACACAGAAATATGGTCTGAATACTTAGTGACAATCGACTTTAAACGCCACTCGTCAGCAAACTCTTTTTCGTCTTCTTTTAAATGAAGAATGATATCGGTGCCACGTGTCGCTTTATCAATTTTAGCTGTAGTAAATTCACCTTCTCCTTCACTACTCCATTCAACACCTTTGGAGGCATCATCACCGGCAGCACGAGATCTAACCGTTACTCTATCAGCAACAATAAAGGCAGAATAAAAACCAACACCGAACTGACCAATAAGTTGAGAATCAGACGCTTGATCACCTGTTAACTGCGAAAAGAAATCTGCTGTCCCAGATTTAGCAATAGTACCTAGGTGATTTACCACATCTTCATGGTTCATTCCTATACCATTATCTGAAATCGTTAGGGTATTGTTTTCTTTATCTGCACTTACACGAACGCGTAGTTCGCTATCACCTTCGTATAAATCGCCGTTTGAAAGGGCTTTAAATCTTAATTTGTCTGCTGCATCTGCAGCGTTAGATACTAATTCACGTAAGAAAATTTCTTTATTCGAATATAATGAATGGATCATTAATTTTAATATTTTAGCTGTATCGGCACTAAAACTATGGTTTTCGCTATTTTTTACATCAGTCATTGAACAAACCTTCTCAAATAATACTTACAGGATAATACTGAGACAACAATTAAAATTGTTTATCAATTTTTTTGAATGTCTTAAGTTGTCATTAGATATAAGACTGTCTTTGTTCTTTTCAACCTATAAAACTAAAAAAATCTTTCACAAAATAATTAAAATTACTCTCTCATAAGAAATAGCGGTAAGTCAAAATAGGTAGGTTAAAATAACTAAGTGATAGAGTTTCATATTAAAGAGTAATTACTAAGTCACAATCACTAGGGAGTAATTGTTGTAATGAGTGCTCGCTTATATTATAAAAAAGCATTGTTGATGAAGTTATTTTTTAAAAGAATAACCATAATATACCCGTTATCATTCAAGATACATGTTTAAGAGCACTTTGAATGCTAACGGGTATATAAACTTAATGCCTTAGCTTAATTGTTTTAGCGCACACTAAAACATGCGTCTTAATATTTACGAGTATGGACTTTACAACATTTATCAATAACGTTTACGCCCTGAAAGTGCATGCGTTAAGGTATTACCATCAACATATTCTAATTCTCCACCTACGGGTACCCCATGAGCTATACGTGAAATTTCAACCTGATGCTTAGAGGATAACTCTGCAATATAATGCGCGGTTGCCTCTCCTTCAACGGTAGGGTTAGTAGCAAGAATAACTTCCTTAAATTTCTCACTGGCTAATAAAGTAGTTAATATATCAAGACCCAAATCTTCAGGACCAATGCCGTCAATAGGCGATAAATGTCCCATTAATATAAAATATTTACCTTTAAACTCACCCGTTTGCTCTATGGCAAGTACATCAGCTGGGGATTCAACGATACAAAGTTGTTGCACAATTTCACGTTTAGGGTTTAAGCAAATATCACATAAACTTTGTTCAGTAAACGTTCTACATTGTTGGCAATGCCCTATATTTTCCATCGCATTTTTTAAACTCACCGATAATTTAGTACCGCCAATTCGATTACGTTCAAGTAGATGAAAGGCCATTCTTTGAGCTGATTTAGCACCCACACCCGGCAAAAATTTTAATGCATCAATAAGTTCTTGTACTAGCGGGCTAAAGCTCATAATTTTTATACTCTATTCTATTTATCTAATAAATTTTATGGATTATTCTAGCAAAAAAGCTAAATGTAAAATACAATTGTAATGTAAACAGTTGTAATAATTAAGATAATTGTTAAATACGTGATCCAAACCAAATGTTAATAAAAGGTTAACAAGTGGTGGTTTTAGTGTTACCCTCGCGTCTGTTATTTTTACAATGATTTTTAAAAAACATATTAAAATGTAAATTATAAATTTAACTAATTGAAATTCATAATAATAACATGATGGGCATGATAATTGCCCTAGTAGTAAAAAATACAAACGTCATGATGCATTAAATCATGCGTATATAAAATAACATAATACGGGAGTTAATATGTTGTTAAACATAAGTAAATTAAGCGTTGTAGGCTTAACACTTATATCAGCTTCGACGCTGGCAAGTGTAACTACAGCAAATTTTGGAACAGCATCACGTGATAGTAATAGCCAATTTCATTTATATGAAGATGGCGTTAAAGTGACAGTTTCTGGCTGGGCTGATACAGGTAATAGCGCAAGCTCTACTGATGATATAGTGAGAAAGGCAAATACTGTTAATAATTATTATTCTAATTGGAATGATAAATATGGTTTAGCTATCACAAACCAAGACAGTGATTCTCACACTGCTGATAACTACAATAAAGATGATTACGATACATTTTTACTCGAATTTTCTTCTGCTGTTAATTTGTCTGACGCTACTTACTCTTATTTTGGTGATAAAGCGTATAACACTCAAGTAACAGTAGCGGCATTATCTAGTGGCGCTATTGAAGGAAAAAGCTGGAGTGATATAGCAAGTAATCAAACAATAGCTTCTGGTTATTCGCAAGCGCAGTGGCTTTCAGGCTATTACACTAACTTTGCAAGTGCTACCAGTAACGTTGCTGGAAGTTTTTCAAAGTATTGGTTAGTAGGAGCTTTAAACTCTGTATTTGGTGGTAGCAGCAGCGATGAAGGTGATGATGCGTTTAAATTATCAAGTATCTCATTTACTAAAGGTACACCGCCACCGGCTACATCAGTACCAGAGCCAACATCAATTACTATGTTTGGTTTAGCATTAGCAGGTTTATTTGCTGTAAACAGACGTAAAATAAAATAAGATTTGGTTTTTATAAAAAAGATGGCTTAGCCATCTTTTTTTTTATCTAAAAATTGAGCTATATTTATTGCCAAGTAATTTATATTATTGACTAACTTATAAAAATTGAAAAATCAATATTTTTTCTTAAAATCGTTTTAACACCTTAAAGCTGGATAACTATGCGTTCACTACTTTTAGCATCAACTTTATTAATTTCTCTTAATACCTTTGCTTTTAATGATTTCGAAAAAGCATTAACCTCTTATAATACTAATGATGTGGATGAGGCTTACATCCATTTAAAAAATGTTTTAAAAGAAGATGCGGATAATTTACCTGCGATTATCTTAATGGGGAGAGTTTTATTAAAAAAAGGGTTATATATTGAAGGCATTGAAGTTTTACAAGAGGCGTTATTTAGAGGCGCCGATGTTAACTTTTTAATAACTGACTTAACCCAAGCTTTGATGCTTACGAACGCTTTTGATGAAATTATAAAATTAAGTGCAGATGAAAATTTAACAACAGCCAGTAAAATTACAACTTTTTTGTTATCTGGTAATGCCTACTCCGCAATGAAAGATAGTGATAATGCTAAAGTATTTTATAAAAAAGCATATGCCCTCGCCCCTAATGATCTCAGGACTATCAGCGCTTTAGCCAATTATGCATTAAATCAAAATAATTACTCAGAAGCAGACAATCTTATTGCTAAAGCACAAATACTCTTCCCTTATGATAGCCGAGTATGGAATCTTAAGGGGCAACTTCATGATAAAAAAGCTGAATACAACTTATCTTTAATTGCTTATAAACAGGGTTATGATATTAATCCGGAAGACCCATTTATTCAGCGCTCCCTCGCTAACGCGTATGCAAATGCAAATAAATCTAAAGAAGCACTTTCCTTAATAGAAAATATTTTAAGTGAAACACCTGACGATCCTTTTGCTAAGCTACTTAAAAGTAGATTACTGACATACAACTCAAAAGAAGAAGAAGCTAATCAAATACTTATAGATATTAGTCAAAAACTGTCACTTCTTAGTGATGAACAAAGAAATAGCAACGCATCACTTTCGTTAGTTGCTGGTACGTCTGCTTATCTACAAAATAATTTAGAATTAGCGCAAAAAGAATTACAAACTTATGTACAAGAAAAACCTCAAGATTTAAGTGGGATTAGTTTATTAGTTGATATTTATTTAAGCCAAGGTCAAACAACCAAAGCCTTTGAATTACTTGAAGCTAAAAATAAGGTAATTAAGCATAATTTAGGACTGTCCATAAAATTATTTGAACTCTACCTTAACGATAATAAAGTTTATAAGGCTGAGCAAATTCTTAGCCCTTTAGAAAAAAGTTATGGTAAACACCTACAATTTATTTTAGCTAAAGTAAATTTACTTGCTAGAAGTAATCAAATGGATAAAGCGTTAACATTACTCAAACAAAATAAGCCTACTGAATTTTCAGCCGCCTATTACCTTACCCAAGGGCTTTTATTTGCTCGTAACAATCAAATTGAACAAGCACATATCATTGCAGATAAATTACTAAAAATTAATGCTAAAAACGTTGATTATTTAGGCTTTAAAGTGAGTTTACTATTACAACAAAGGCAATGGACTAGTGCATTACAATCACTTAACGCCATTTTAATACAACAACCTGATAATTTTAATGCTTTATTTAATAGTGCAACAGCCAATGCAGCATTATCAAATTATGAAGAGGCACAAACCCTTTCAATAAAGTTACTTGAACTTCAATCTGAAAATTTATCAGTAAAAGTACTTAGTGCCAAAATAAATAGAGATATGGGGAATTTTGATAAAGCAATTAACACGTTAACTAAAATAATTAATGAACATTCCACCTACATTCCTGCTCTTGAAACATTAATGGAATTAAATTACCAACAAGGTCATTATGAAAATGCCCTAGATCAAGTTGATAGGCTAAGCAAACTTAGCTTTTTAAATGCTAACTACATAAGAATGAAAGCTAGAATTTATATTGCTTTAAACGATTTATCAAACGCAAAGAAACAACTAGAGCTATTGTCTGGTGTTGTTACTACCCCAAGAGCAATCTATATACTGAGTCAATTACAAATTGAGGCAAACGATATTTCAGGTGCGAAAAAAAGTTTAGAAAAAGCATTGATTCTTGAGCCAAAAAATAAATTTATTTTACGTTCATTAATTAAGCTAGATATTGATTTAGGGAACTTCTCTAATGCAGACAAACTTTTAGCAGACCTTGATAATGAAAATAAATTAGATCCTAATACCTTAATGTTAAGAGGTAACTACCATCTAAAAAAAGGTGATAAAAAAACAGCTCATCACTTTTATTTACAATCATTAAATCAAGATAATAACTTTCATGCAGTGTTAATAAAACTATACAAGCTTGCTTTAGAGAATGTTGAGCAAGAAAGTTTTTCAACAACACTAGATAGTTTATTAATTAAGAATCCTAATAATTACTTAATGAGAACCATTTATGCTGATTACTTGCTTAATACCGGAAAAGAACTCGAAGCAAAAGTACATTATGAGCAACTTGCGAGTGTTGAAAATTTAGTTAACAAAGCTTCTATATTAAATAATTTAGCTAATATCTACATCACTATCGACTTAATTAAAGCAGAGTTATATTCTAAGCAATCTATGGAATTAAACAGTAATTCATCTGCAATCATAGATACTTACGGTTGGATTTTAAGCTTAAATAATAAGTATGATGAAAGTTTAGCTATATTAAGAAAGGCTTTTTCAATGGATTCGGATAACCCCTCGATTAATTATCATATAGCTTACACGCTAATTAAATTAAACCGTATTGATGAGGCCAAACGTGAATTACGATTAGCGATAATGAATAAAAATAATTTCGCAGAGCGTGAAGATGCTCAAAAATTGCTTAACAGCCTCTAAACTTATTACTTGAATTCAAGATCAGTAATCTCAGCTCTGGTTAAGCTGTTTAATTCAATGATACTTTTTAAATACGTAACCAAATTTTTATATATATACCCATCACACCTCAAGCTGCAGAATTCAGCAAAGAGCTAAGCGAATTCATCAGTCCAGCGTTGCGATACTTGATAAAGGAATAACCATTATCTGCGTAACGCGCCTTGATGTGATTTCCTCGTTTAGCTCTGAACCTGCATCTTGAAGTGTGATGGGTATAGATTGATTATAAACCTATTAACATAAGTTGAGGTTACGTTTTATCAAGCTAATATGAATTGAGCATTTTAATTAACCAGTGATAAATTTAAAAATTTTTAAATTCTAGCCCAAGTATTACCATTTAGTTGCTATAACTTAAATCATTACAAAACACATTACATATACATTATTCATATATAGTAAAATAAAAGAGTTTTAATAGGTATTATCTAAAATGATATCATCATGGTCTAATCTCAACCTATGCAAATTCAACTTGATTTTTAGTTAATTAATTTTTGTTTAACACCAACTTTGTTTAATAGTAGGAGTGTTGAAATGACACGCTTTAATAAACTTAATTTGAATACTATTAAAATTTGAACACTATTAAAAAATTAAACATTAAAAATTAATTGATAACTCGTATTTTAAACCTCACAAAGATCATTAGATCCTACTCAACATTACAATTATAAGGTTACTAATGCTCATTAACGATAAAGGTTTAAGTACCATGTTCACCAGTAAAGCTATTTTAAACCCCGGTGAAGTAGCGTTAGTTGGCGCAGGTCCCGGAGATCCTGAGTTACTGACGTTAAGAGCACTACGATTTATACATCAAGCAGATATTACTATTTATGATCGCTTAGTTAGCCAAGATATTTTAAACCTTCTACCGGAAACATCAGAAAAACTTTATGTAGGTAAAAAGCAATCTAATCATTCCGTACCACAAGATAGAATAAACCAGTTATTAGTTGAACAAGCTAAGTTAGGAAAGCGTGTGCTTCGTTTAAAAGGCGGTGATCCTTTTGTATTTGGTCGAGGTGGAGAAGAAGCTGCATACGCACTTTCTCAAGGTGTAAGTTGTCATTTGTGTCCAGGTATTACTGCTGCGTCAGGCTGTACCACCTATGCTGGCATTCCATTGACTCATCGCGGCGTAGCACAAGGTTGTACTTTTATTACCGGACACATGGAAAATGACGGCCAATTAAATATTCCGTGGAACAGCTTAAGCTCAAGTAACCAAACCATCGTGTTTTACATGGGAATTAATACATTACCAACTATTGCGGCAGAATTAATTGCTCATGGTAAAAAAGAAAATACCCCTGCGGCACTTATCTATAAAGGCACTCAACCAGAACAAAAGGTTTACCGTGGCACATTAAATACTTTGGAGAATATTGTAGCTGAGCATAATATCAAGCCACCAACACTGATTGTTATTGGCGATGTGGTGAACCAGCTAACCAGTAAACAACTCAGTTCCCCTGGATTTTTAGACGCCGATAGCTTAAACACAAAATGCTAAGCTATAATTTAAAAGTTTAGGGTCATGCCTTCATTAGATCGTAGTAAAGGGAAGCGTAGTAAAAGGAAGATTAATAAGACAAATTTATAATGTCGCTAAGTAATTTTGGTAATCTTGTACTGCATTAAGATTACCCGTATTCGCTTGGCATACGCTTTGTCTGTATTGAAAATTAAAAACATCAAACCATAAATCTAACACTTCAGCGTTAATATTTTCACCTAGCATATCTAGCACTCTTGCTGCTACTTCTGCGGTGGCAAATTGATGCGATGATGAGGCTTGCCTTATTTGGTATCGAGAAATTAATGCTTTGTTATCAGTATTTTCAGGATTAAAAGAAACCACCGGAAAAGTGTTTAAGTATGGGCTTTTACGAAACATTTTTTTCGCTTCACGCCAGCTGCCATCTAGCATAATAAACAAGGGCCGCTTGCCTGCTTCAAGAACAAGTTTTTGACTAAAAACTTCTCTTCCAGTTTCAATATACTGCTCAGGAAATACAACGTAAGGCTGCCATTGCTCGTCGTTTAAAACGGCAAGTAATGCTTTGTTTTCTTCAGTTCTTGACCATAAAAAAGCAAAAGTATCTGGTACAACATCGGCAATTAATTTACCTGTATTACTCGGCTTTAAAATTTCTGTGTCGTACATTAATAACAAAAAACCGGCATTACTATTTGTTTTAGGTGTTAATTGGCAAATACAATGTGATATACCAATACGACATTTTTCACAACGTTTTACCTTCCAACCTCTTGAGTTATAAACTGTTGTACTGATACTTTTTCGATGTTGGTAAAGTTTATGAACTGCGTTCATGAAAGCTTCTCATTTAATTGGCTATTCTAAAAAAACACTGAGAGAAATATAGAGAAAAATAAAAATTTGTAGTAAATTTCATACCGCGATTAAGCGTTATTTGAGTTGGAGGGGGACCTTTTACTGGGTTTAAATTTACTGACCACCGTAACAATCGGTAATATAATAGCGCCAGCAATAATACCCACTAAGCCTTCGGCAATAATCGACAGAACACTGGTTAAGTTTATACTAATTAAACCGTTAAAATATGCAACAATCTCATAAACCGCATGATGAATAAACCCTATACTGTGTACAATAATTCCACCACCTACCAAAAACATGGCGATTGTGCCAACAAGTCCCAAAGTTTTCATCAAAAATGGAGCAAATACGAGTAGCCCATTACCCACTGCTTTTTTAATCGAGCCAAAAGAGCCTAAAACAGATTGTTTTAACAAATACAAACCCAAATCATCTAATTTAACAATAGCCGCAACAAGTCCATAGACGCCCACGGTGATCATTATTGCCATCGCTGAAAGCACTAATACCTGCATTTGAAAACTAGCTTCTTGTAGCGTGCCTAAAACAATAACAACAATTTCAGCTGATAAAATAAAGTCTGTTCTAATCGCTCCTTTAATTTTATCTTTTTCTAAAGCGACTAAATCCACTTCACTGTTAATGGTTTTGCTAATGTTTTCAAGGTGCTGTTTTTTATTGTTATCATGGTGAAATAGCTTTTCAACAACTTTTTCTACTCCCTCGTAACATAAAAACAAACCACCTAAAACAAGTAATACCGTGATCAATGGCGGTAAAAATGCACTAATTAATAATGCTGCAGGCACCAATATCAATTTATTTAAAAAAGACCCTTTTGCTACAGCCCACACAACTGGTAATTCACGATTTGCTCTAACACCTGAAACCTGTTCGGCATTTAAAGCTAAATCATCACCTAGTACACCTGCTGTTTTTTTAACGGCAACTTTTGATAACACCGCAACATCATCAAGCAGGCTAGCTATATCATCAATTAAGGTTAATAAATTTGCACTTGCCACCTATTTGCTCCTTGGTATGTTTATTTGGGGTGATTAAAATTACGCTTAACCGGTATTACTCAAGTTCTTCTTTAATATCAGATTTATATTGTCTAACGCTAGGTTTAGCTATTATTTCAATATAAAAACTCGTTAAGTTTTCTGCGACAGCTTTATCGATGTGCTTGTTTAATTCAGTTAAATGCACGTTTTCAGCTTCAGCTTCTGTATTACCAAATTTGCAATCAAAATCCCAAAAATCGGCATCGCTAGGTAAAGTTTTATTTCTTTCCCTTTTAATGTATTTTTTAACTTCATGCTTAACGCCATCAATAAGCCTGTCGTATTTAATTTTTGGGTGAATAAGTGAAAATGTCTTTTTCATAAGTATCCTAAGTTTTACTAACAATTTGCTGTGCTTGCATTCCACTTTTTTAAATAATCACTTTAAAGTTATAAACAGCAAAATTTGCTTATTCAGATAATTTTATTTAAAAGAGATAAAAATTCAATGGTCTTATTTAATGTTGTTTGTATAAATAAGGTTAAAGAGTGAAACGGTGGTTGATTTGTTGATGCTATTTTACGTGATTTTAATAAGGGTATCGATACAATAATTAGAAATCGTGATTAAAATAATGAATAATGGTTATATATATATTATTTTTACTTTAAAAAGTGCATTCATGATTAAGAAAAAATTAGGCTTTGCGATCACCCTTATCGCTTTATTTTTATTCGTTCCTGGTATTTTGCTGCCTATGTTTTCCTTATCAATGGAAATGAGTGCAAATATCAGTGGTACTGGTTTATCTTCTCCATTAATTGATAAAGAGTTATCTCTAATTTCAACCATTGAGGAGTTATTTCAAGATAATAGAAACTTTGTTGCACTACTCATTTTTGTATTTTCTATTTGCATTCCGGTAATTAAAACACTTTTAATAACTTTAGCTTTTCTAGCAAAAAAACAATTAACAGAACTCAAAATTATTAATTTTGTTGCCGCTATCGGAAAATGGTCGATGGCAGACGTATTTGTTATTGCAGTTTTTCTTGCTGTGCTTTCAACTAATTATGCCGAAACAAGTAATACACAGCAATTAGCTATATTTGGCTTTAAAATGGGTTTGCAAATAAGTAGCCAAACGCTTTCAGCTGTTGGCGAAGGTTTTTATTATTTTACGGGTTATTGTTTAGTTTCATTGCTGGGCACACATTTATATCAAAGCGGCTTGAAAGAGGAACATAACAGTATAAATTTGGAATGATTACTGCTTATTCTTTAATAAATCTATGTTGTTATAAACTTGACACTTTTACGTGAACCTATAGCTTGAAGAATAATTTGGTAATAAATGCTTATATACCCGTTACCATTCAAGATGCACATTTCAGAGCGCTTGAGCGTTAACAATTAAAAAAGTATTTTAAGGCAATGTTTGTTGTAGTGATACTAGGAATATTAGTAATCGATGTATTTTAAGCTATTGTTGGAAATAAACTTAAAAAAATAAAAGGATAAGTTATGTTAATTATTAGTGGTACAGCAGAATTTGTAGGAACCTCAGGTAAGTTTACTAAAGGCGATCAACATGAGTTTACCATGTTTTGTGCTAATGAAAACTTAGATGAGCAACTTAAAGAAATTGAAGCGTTTTTTAACGATCGCGATTGGGATGAAATTGTTATTCAAGAAAACGGTGTAATTGCAGATGAAACCTTACTAGAAAACGATACACTCAAACAAGCTTATCAAAAAGCGAGCACAGAAAAATTTTCATTAATTGTTAAAAATATTTCAGTGTCAAACGTTTGATTAAATATAGGTAAAGTAAACCGATTATTCATCGTAGTTTAAAAATTATACCCATCACACTTCAAGCTGCATCTTGAAGTGTGATGGGTATATAGCATGATATACTAGGGTCTGTTGATCTTTCGAGGTTATTTTTACAGCAAGGTGTTTGATATTTAGACAAGGCAGAGTATGTGAAGTGTAGCTAGCTACTCGAACATACGATAACGGCGTATAAATTTCAAAC
>Ga0115029_1002024_pt1 | contig 12677 bp, 10 predicted proteins | sample SidtaG_3_FD_87297 | JGI IMG/M metagenome (GOLD analysis project Ga0115029, IMG submission 87297) | Marine algal microbial communities from Sidmouth, United Kingdom - Sidmouth_Asex1 metaG | ecosystem: Host-associated > Algae > Red algae > Unclassified | place: Sidmouth, United Kingdom | collected...
GATCACCTTGCCCTTTTAGAAACTTTGATGAAGAAAATCCAAAAAGAACAATTACTAAATGTGCGAATGAGTTATGATTACCTTACAAATAATTTTCTGCAGACTAAAGTCCGCGTTCCCCTTAATTCGACAATAAGGAACTAGGAAGAAGAAACCTCACGGCTTTAGCCTGATCACCTTGCCCTTTTAGAAACCTGTTGACAAAATCTCAAAAATTTCATTTTCCAACATATAATTAACTAAGAAAACCAAATATAAAAGTCCTTTTCAACAGACTAAAGTCCGCGTTCCCCTTACTTCCCAAAATTGAAACATCGGATTGCCTAACAATTGAACCCTTTGAACTCTTGAACTCTCGAACCAATACCGCGCTCAGCAATCCCCGCCAAAACACATGCTCAGCTCGGGCTTACCGATCCCCACGTCTTTGAACATTGAACCCCTTTGAACCTTGAACGCTGAACGTCGTGTGCATATGTTTTATATTTACAGAGAATTTAGTCTTGAACTTTGAGTCAACTTCGTAAAATGGCAATTTCATAAAAAGAGCCATTTTTGGTTTGGTGATTTCACGGAGGCGACTCAACTTTGTTAACCTTTTATAATTGATCTCTATTAATGAATGAACGGAATGCAAATTGATGCCGGCTTAGGTGCGCTCATCGCAGCTTTTGAACATAACAAAGAGCATGTGATCCGCGATGTATACGCAACATACAGAGACAGCTTTTTAAAGTTTTCTCGCGGTATATGTACCGATGAAACTGTCTGTATTGATAGTTTTCAAGATGCGGTCATAGCCTTATATGAAAACCTCGTTGATAATAAAATAAAAGATGAGGGCACGTCCGTCAAAACGTATTTGTTCGCTATTGGAAAATATAAAATACTGACAGAGCTTAAAAAAAGGAAGCGGCTGAAGGATATATCAGAGACATTACCACCACCGATAGAAGTACAATCAACAGACGACATTGACAAAATGAAAGATTTACTCCATGCAGCATTTGATCAACTTGGTCCTCAATGTCAATCACTGTTGACCAAGTTTTATTATCATCGATATTCCATTGAAGCGATTATGCACGATATGGATTATAAAAATGAAAATACTGTAAAAGCAAATAAATCACGTTGCATGTCAAAATTGCGCGCAATATTTAATCCCTAAGGTATGAGTATGAATGAAAAAGATATAGAATTAATTGACAAAGCTATCCGCGATGAATTATTAGCATCGGATAAAGTATTATTTGAAAATAGAATGAAAGACGCTGCCTTCAATGCGGAGTGGAAAAATCGACAAGTGATTCAATCAGTCATTGAAGAAAAATCACGTGCTCATCTGAAAAGCGATTTAATCGATATGGAAAATAAAGTCGTTCGTCCTGGTGCCTCTCCTCGGAGTCTTTGGCTTTGGCTCTCGTTGCTCGCTTTCTTGATTATTGCTGCCTTGACATTTTATTATTTTACACATAGCAATTCGGAGACAGACACCAACACTCAACAACCGGCGCGGGATTCAGATAAGAAGCCAGTCGAAGTTGCAAATCCACTTTATGCAGCATATTACCAGCCCTATCCTAATGACTACGACCCGATAACTAAAAGCGCTGATGACAAAAAATCACTATCGGCCTACCAACTGTACGAGCAAGGTCAATATGATGAAGCGATTTCGGCCTTCATTCCAAAAATAAAAGATGATGATGCACGATGGTATTTTGCTCATGCGGTGCTTGCGAACAATGACGATCAAATGGCGAAAGATATCTTTCTTTCCTTCTCCAAAAAAAGTAATTCACCCTACCGACAGCATGCGCAATGGTATTTAGCTTTGGTCCATATTAAAAATAATAATGCCAAACTAGCCGAGCCTTTGCTTACGCAGCTAGTCGAAAGCAATCATCGTATTTATGTAAGCAAAGCGCGAGAATTATTAGACGAAATTAATTAGTACGTTTTGTATTAATTAACCATTTTTTCTTACTCAAAAAATAAATAATTGTTCCTAAAGTGAGAATCGTCAGTGCCATCCAAAGAAGAATATTTGGTGTCGATTTATGTTTAATCGGTGACGTATCTCCAACCAAAACAAAGCCTGCCCAATAAAATGGATGCAACAATTTTTCTGTCATGGCGCTCTTTTTATAATCCTGTTTCGCTCGTTGCAATGCCATATCCTTCGGTTGACCTGCTCGCAAGTGTTTATAAAATGCAGTCATGATTTCAGCCGTGGTGGCATCCGGAACTTTCCAAAGCGACATGACGACAGCCGGCACACCGCTATATTGAAACCCATTAGCTAGACTCCTTACGCCTGCTCCATCATGTACGCGACCTACACCCGTTTCGCAAGCACTTAGTACCGCTAATTGCGCTGTCGACTCCATGGTATATAACTCATATAAATGTAAGTTTTCATCGTCACCGAAGACGAATTGCGTGTTGAGCGGGTGGTCACTGTTCAACTCAGCGTGCATCGTCAAGTGTAAAATGTCACTCTCTTGACTTTTGGACAAAAAAGCATCTTTTACATTCGTTAGAAATATTTGAGCTTTGTCTTGATATAAATCAGCAATTTGGTTCGCCTCAATTTGTGAATAACGAAGTGTTTGGTTTTCACTTTCATAGTCCGGTGCGAAAATGCTTATCGGGTATTTATTTGGCCGCTTGTTTTTTACGCGTTGTTCTTCTAGAATACTTACAGAGTTTGCATACGATATTCGCGAGAGAGAATCACGTGAAGCTAAAATTAAATCAAATGAAATTTCTGATAGAAACTGGTCAGGGATAATTTTTATTATTTTATTTGCGTCAGCATATTCCGTTAAGTGTTCTTGTAATAAATCAAATATTTTTGGTGTTTTTTCTTCAAATAATTCACGCTGCAGAAGTGTTTCATTGTACGATTTTAATTCATCTTTAGCAAGGGTCCAGTTGACTGCATCCGCTTGAACAATCATCGTATCACGTGTGAGGGCAAATGTCAACAACGCGGAATCAACCAACAGGTAATCTATGAGAACGTCTCCTTCTGTCAACTCTTTCAGCAATTTGGCGATATCTTGCAGTGGTGGCAGGGTATTTAGCGGCTCTAGCGTTGGAGCGATACGGTATATCTCTTGCTGAATGATATCGATCGAATCCTGTAGGTTCACAATTTGCAATAATATGGAGTCCTCTTTTTGGCGATTCAATTTCTCACCAAATAGCTTTTTTTCTTCAACGATTAATTCATGTTTTAATGTTTTGCTTTTTGAGTGCAATCCAATAGTCCCTGGCGCATTAATTAAATGGCGCCGTTCTCGTAACACTTGTAGCAATGCTAAATTTTTTAATTGTCCTACGAGTTGGTAAGCCAAATACAGTTCTGATTTATTCCCATTTTTTAAATATTCTAATACAAGCGCATGGATATATTTTCGATAAAATGAAGAAAAGTTATTGACCATACGCGCAATATCCTCTGAAGATTCCGCTACACGTATCCCTTCTTTAAAAATTGCATATCCATGTGCTCCAATAATTAATGTGGAATCATTTCCGGCTTTTTGTTCTTTGGAATGACTTAACCGAACATGCATTTCCTTTTCCAGTAAGTCTAAATATAGTTGGATGTCGTTACAAGATTTATAGTTATCTCGACAAGCAAGTGCCTGTTTAGCACGTTTGATGTCTTTCATCGCTAAGTCGTTAGCGCCTTGCAATAAGTGTATGCTCGCCCGTCTATTGTAAGCGCCAGCCACACTTTGTGATTGTGGACCATGCGCTGTTGTATAGCCTACGATGGCTTTATCAATTTGGTCAAGTGCTTGAGCATACTGTTCGGTGTCGCGATAATAAACGGCGTAATTGGTGTGTGCATTAGAAACGGTCGGATGATTGTTTCCGTATATTTTTTTACGAATGGCCAGTGATTGATTATAAAGTTCTTCTGTTGTACTGTAATTATCGAGATGATAGTTTACATCCCCCAGTTTCATAAGAATAATAGCCGTGTAGGGATGATTTTCTCCGACTAACTCTGTGCATATTTCTAACGCCTTACTTAAATACTCCTGCGCTTTTTGAAACTCATTCAACAGTATTAATTGATTTGAAATATTTGTGTAAGAGGCGACACGCTGCAGTTTGTTTGGTGATTTATCTGCGAGTTCTAGTGATCGCAAATAATACTCTTTTGCTCGTTCTAATTTGCCAATTTCCCCAAATATATTGCCTTTTCGATTTAATATGCGGGGCAGTATATCTAAATACAATGTGGAGTCCGACTGCGCATGCACATCCGCCGAATCTAAGAATTGGAGTGCCGCATCCATTTCATACATACCCTCGTATGTCTCTGCTAGCGCCAAAGCCACTTGCATTTTAGATGCAGATTGAAGAGGCTTTATGGCCGAATACGCGTTGTATGATATGTCCAGACTCAGTCGTGCACTGTCCAATCGTCCCAAATCTATATATCTACGTCCAAGACTAAAATGAGCTAGGGCATTTGTTTTTGAACACCAAGGCTGATATTTCATAGAGAGTCTGACGGCCCGTTGCGATGCCTGAAAAGCTTCGGCATATCTGCTTTCTCTGGAGAGATATCTTGACCAACTTGTCAAGTTGTAAATTATATTAAACGAATACCGTTCAACATTAGCAATCGATTGTATGGAAGATAAAAATGTCGAATCCGTAAATGATTTTGAATTTTTATTTAATTCTCCAGCCATTTTCGTCACTTCCAACAAATGAAATAAATCGGTCGATAAGTCATCTCGGTCTTGAATATTTCTTTTAATAGAATCGTAGGAGACACTTTCTATTTTGTAATACAACATATCGATGAGCGCATGTGCTTTTTCATCGGATGAAGCTACCTCGCTTTTTTGAATACGATTAAAATAATATGTGGCCAACGAGTCTTCCTCTGCACGTTTGGCGGTCAAAGCCATTGTATGTAATATCTCTACATCTTGCAGCTGACCCTCTTCGTCTAGCGCTCGATAGGTATCCAAGAGTTGACGATAATCACAATCAGTATCAGCAACAGTCTGAGTCTGAGTCTGTGCATGTAATGAAGTCATAGACAATAGGAAAATTATGGAAATGAGCCAGCGTGTAACAACGTTGCATGCGTGTCCTTTGGTAGTTACAAATTCGCCATATGATGGAAAAAAAAGCATGAAATTATCCGCGTATATTTTCAAGTTCTAAGCCGTAGTCATATTGCAAGTCTTCGTGTAGTTTGTCGATTTTTCGTGCAGTCATATCCAGTTGTCTATCAAAGATATTTTCTATCGTGTAGTGCCGGTGTATATATGGTTTTATCGCTTCACAGAAATGTAATAATAATTCGACTTCTGATTCTTTCTTGACAGAATATCGAATGTATTTTTTTATTTCACGTAATATCTTTCGTATCCCTTTTTTTAGATAATAATAATTTGAGCTATTCACCTCTTCAAGACTTTCATCGATATAGTATTTAATATCACGCACATAACCTTCTTCATCGTCAATTTCAAACAAGAGGTAAGTCAGCAATTCTTTATTTTCTTTTTTAAATCGCGACAGACGCAGGCAAAGGTCTAGTAATTCCTGCGTCGATCGGTTCTTCAATTCGTCTTTTATCTGTTTAGCAGTAGCTGCTTTCATACAATATCAGTTTAATTGTGAACTTAGTAAAAATCCATGGGATTCGCATGCAGCATCAACGCGGTCAAGTAAATAATGAAAAGCGTCAAAACCGTTATTCGTGGTAATCCACTATTCTCCGTATTTTGTGCAACTCAATCATTAGCAACGTGTATGAATCGGCATTACTGGATTATAGCTTGTCTTCTTGTCATCAGTTTCTTAGGATGTATCGAAAACAATCCGAACCTGACAGATACGGGTGAGGATATACTTGAGGAAAAACAAGTGTATATCGATGCCATAGACTTAGGGCACAATGACACGATATACATACCTATATACTCAGATATCTATGTGGAGTCGAGGCATGAACGCTACTATTTGACAGCTACTTTGAGTGTTCGCAATACCAGTTTGACAGATTCTATGTTCGTCCGCCAAATCGACTACTACGACACCAATGGAAACCTCGTCCGCGAATACCTGGATAAAATCTTGCTCTTAAAACCAATGCAATCGATCGAATACGTCATCGAAAAGGATGACAAAATCGGTGGTGCTGGGGCCAACTTTATCGTGACCTGGAGTGCGCGCCATGATGATCTCATTCCTGTGTTTCAGGGGGTGATGATATCTACGCAAGGGCAACAGGGGCTGTCTTTTGTGACGGAGGGGGTTAGTATTTCGAGACGGAGTGGGGTTGTGGGTTCGAAGGGTGAGGTGGGAATGGATAGTGTTGAGGTGTTGGAGTAGGTGTGGTGGGGTTGGTCATTTCGCTTTTTTGTGGAGGTTTGGGGGGATGGTGGATAGGTTTGAATTAGTGACAATAATAACTATAAAAGCTATAAACATGAAATGGGTTGAACTACTTCAAAACCTCGGAATATTTGGAATTATTACCACAGCAATTAGTTATCTTTTCAACAACATAATTAATAAAAAATTCGAAGCGTACAAGAAAGATCTTGAATCTGATTTGGAATCGCACAAGTCTGAACTGAGTTTATTTAATGCGAGGGACTCCAAGGTTTTCACCAAAAGAATTACAGTTATTGAGGAATTATACCATAAACTTGTTATATTGGATAGCTCAATGAAAATATTGACTGCTAGAATACACGATGTGTACGATGACGTAAAAAAGGAACAGGTTGGAAGGGCTCAAAACGCACATACTGCCATTTATGAATTTAGTAACTTTTTTTATTTGAATAAACTGTATTTTTCGAAGTCAACATGCGAAAATATAGAAAAAATTGCTACGGTTTATAAAGAAGCAAACTGGAAATATCACGAAAAAGATAGGCTTGCATTGATGGGAGCAAATTTAGCTTTTGAAGAAATAAAAAAGAATTATGATCAGGCATATGTTAAAGTAAATAGTGAGTGCGAGTTAATTAAACGTGAATTAGAAAAAGAGTTCAGAGGCATATATCAAATTGAAAATTAGATCTATTTGTTAACGGTAATTAGTTTAAAATGAAAATACAAGAAGAGCACAAATTTCATGGCGCAGCACTCATACAAATAGCTGAACACCCTCGTTTCACGGCTATAAATCCTCTAGTATTATCTGGAAAGTCAATGAAGAATTTCTATCGCATTAATGATAAAATAGCAGTCTATTTGAGGTATGCGAATACAACCACAAGGACTCATAAAGAACATGTTTTTACTTTTAATCAAGAACATTTCAATACATTGCATAGTGTGCTTGATACTGTCGATGAGATATTTATTGTTTTTGTATGTGCGATAGGGAAAGAAATATGTTGTGTGCCCTATTTCGAATTATTAACAATGAAGTTTGATAGAGATGGCTACTCAACTATCAAAACTAAAAGCTATTCATTTATGGTAACTGTCCAAAAAGGCAAACAAATGCGACTGTACCAAAACCAACCCGGTACTCGAAATACCATATTGGATAAATCATTGTTAGTTAAAAGAAAAAGCTTCCCTGATATTTTATTTTAAAATTGTGGCTCTCATAAATCGACTAGACGGCCTCACCAGTCATTAAACCGGCGAGGTGCGTCTCTCACAAACTGTGACGCCTTGGCGTTACCACAGTATCTCACAGCAAGAGTGGCAGATGCTATACTCCAAACTGCGTCTTTCCTCTTCGCCGATTAATCGTCTGTGAGTCAATCTCCTCGCGAACACATTTGGCAGTTCATTAAAGCAATTTCGGTTGGTGTTTAATAATCGAGCTATTTGATATGTCCTGGGTGTTTATAGTTCAACATGATGGACGATTAACCACGATGCTATGCCAATATCTAGGAAAAGTACCTAAGAAGTGAATAAAAATCCAAACAAGTGTCCGTTTCTAGGCATCCTACAAACAATTTATCAAAAATCCGCTATCTTAACTTTAGAAACCGGAAAAATCCACCACCCGATGGAAATAAAAAAATGACTCTCCTTATAGGCTGGTGGCGGGTTCGTTCAACTGAAATGTTGAGGCAGTAAAGCTGCGCAAACATTCCTTTGGGTTATGTGCCTTTTAAAAAAACTTGGCAACAATGTTATAATATGTATAACCAAGAAATATTCAAGTATATAAAGCCTTATGACTCTATCATTGCTTATGAAGAGAAATCATACCTAAAAAGAATTGAAAAGTTTATTATATATGTAGAACAGACAACTGACATTCACCATCACGATGATAGAAGATATTTCTTTTATTTTTCTGGCCATTCACCTGTCACATCTCCAGTTGACTTTCCATATGCAGGGGCAGAAATGTTCAATCCTGTAAATTTTCATTCTCAAGTGCAAAACCTCGTTGAAAATTCTCTTGATAACTTTAAATATGTATTACCACAAAACGACTATGAGTTAGATCTTTATCGCAAAATCACTAATTCTATTGCGGCATTTTTCCCAAGTCTACTCAAAGTTGCTACACTTAATGTTTTAAATGGAGTTTCGGTACACTCTTATAATTCAAGGCAAACCAATGCTCTATACAAAAGTTTATTAAACTTTAATTTTGACGAGTATGTAACGAATGTAAAGGTGTTTGTAGACAAAATTACTATTCCAAGCTATGATTTAAACAAGATAAATACGGAAATATCGGCTAGTAAAAATATATTTAATTCATGTTATTGGAATAAAAATGTATTAGGTAAACATCTGTTAAGCATTTATTTGCTCGAATGGCGTCTATATTTCCAAACCTCTATATTGGTAAGTTACGCGAAGCTTTTAAATGTTCAAATTCAATCTTTAAAAAAAGATAATATATTTGAACAAATACAAAGTTATTCAAGACGATCCTTGAATTCTAGCAAAAACACAAAAATAATACGTGATTTAATTTATAAATACTATTATTCTCTACCAATAAGAAGACATCAGAGGTTTGGGTATCGATGGAATACTGAGTTTACGTTTCAAGGAACTCGCTTTGGCCTTGTTGACTTTAGTAATATTCTAAAATTTAGTGCATATAAGTTTAATGATTTTTCATATGATTCGGTCAATGGTAGGCTTAAAAATTGTCAGTATGATATGACAAAATCTTTTGATTCCTTTGGATTTGAGACTCTTGCTATTAATCTTAATCAATATTGTCGTATTCAAAAACTCGAAGCAGAGGCATTATTGGACCTAAGTGTTTGGAAGAATCTTGGTGGACGCGAATATGAGTATGAAGTGTTAAAATTTTTTAATCAATATTTGGACTTGAGTGGAAGTGTAACGAAAGCGTCGCAAGATCGAGGGATAGATTTAATAATTGACAATAGAATTGCGATACAGTGTAAAAATCAACTGCAAAAAGTTTCATCTTCTGTCATGCGCGGTTTTGTCGGTAGTTGTGTTGGAGTGTCTTATCCAGTTCACATTTTTATTACAGCTGTGGGTTACACTAAGGAAGCTCGACGCGCTGCAAAATTGAGTAATGTTATACTTTTAACTACGCGTGACATTGTTAATGTGATTAGCGGTCGTTGTTCTGTGGAGAGTTTCAAAAATAGAATTAGTGGTCATAGTTCACAATTAAGTTTGAATTTGTTTGGTTAATATATATTTGAATACATCGCATTAAATTCAACTGGACAGAATCAAGTTGTCGGCCTTGCAAATAATTTAACCAGCGAGGTGCGCCTCGCACATATGTGCTGACCGTCTGTGAGTCAATCTCCTCTCGAACGCATTCGGCGGTTCATTAAAATGACTTCCTTTGATGATTGCAATCAAGTCAATTAATATAGCTTCGGTCTTGTAGTCTAGCATGTTTAACGATTAACACCCATGCTATGCCAATATCTAAGAAAAGGCACTCAAAAAGTGAATAAAAATCCAAACAAGTGTCGGTTTCTAGGCATCCTCCAAACAATTTATCAAAAATCCACTATCTTAACTTTAGAAACCGGAAAAAATCACCGTCCGAAGGAAATATAAAAATGGCTTTCCTTATAGTATGGTGGCGGGATCGTTCAACTTAAATGTGACACAGCGAAACTAGGCAAACATTCTTTTGAGTTAGCAGCAAAAATGTACGGACAATTGCCGTATTAAATTTAGTTAAAGAAATTATTGGAGTAATGGCGGAATTTTTAACTACCAAAGGGACATCTTATCATATTGAGAATGTGATTATGGGTGCGAAGAAGAAGTTGTTATTAGTGTCGCCTTATCTACAGATTTCTAAAACATTCTTTGAAAGACTTAAGGACGCAGAGAACAGGGACGTACAAATTATAATCGTTTATGGGAAAGATGAACTTAAGCCAAATGAAAGGAACTCTTTGGCAGAATTGACCAATTTGAAACTCCATTATTTTGAAGACTTACATGCAAAATGTTATTTTAACGAATCGGAAATGGTAATAACGTCCATGAATATGTATGAATATTCGGAACGGAACAATCGAGAAATGGGAGTCCTTGTTACTAAGAGGCAAGATTCGGAATTGTTTCAAAAAGCCGTCGACGAAACCATGTCCATAATTCAGGCTTCTGAAGTAATTAGTTTGATAAAGACTAAGCGATCTTTTCACGAAGATAGCCCAAGTCGACCATCATTTGCTAAATATAGAAAACCAAAGCGGGGATACTGCATTCGATGTGAAGAAAGGATATCGTACAGTGTTGATAAACCATATTGTTATAGTTGCTTTGCAATCTGGTCTCAATACGAAAATCCTGATTTTGAAGAAAATGTTTGTCACGGATGTGGAGAATTTGAGAATACCAGTATGTTTAAACCAGTTTGCTATGATTGTTATAAAGAATTTGAAAAATGATCCAACATGTAATCGAGCAAACGACCCCGTCGTAATGCGGCCGACCCTGTGCGCCTCTCACATATATCATGATCGTAGCGTCAGTGACACCATATCCCGCAGCAAGTGCGGGACAGGCCGCACTACCTAATCAATCGACTTTTCGTTGTAGTCCATTGGAATATGGATTATATTTACAATTCAAGACCCACACTTTGCATAGGATGCGCCATACTCACTATCGGTCGTACAGCACCTGCGCTCGACGTTGTATGCAAAATAGGCTAAACCGAAAGAAATGGAATTAAACAAAGCAAACAATCTAATTTTTCTAGGTCACGCATCTGAGGACAAATCACGAGTAATTGCCTTGTACAATAAGCTCATTGAACATGATTTGAATCCTTGGTTGGATATAGTCAATTTAAAGCCTGGAGATAATTGGGAATATAAAATTAGAGAAGCAATTCAAAACTCAAAAGTTTTTCTTGCTTGTCTTTCATCAACCAGTGTATCAAAAAATGGATTTGTCCAAAAGGAATTAAGATTGGCATTAGATGAAGCTTCGGAAAAGGTTTTTGAAAATAGTTATCTGATTCCAGTATTGTTGGATGATATAGATGTTCCGAAAATAACCGTTGATACAATAAAACTATCGGATTTTCAGGCTTCAGAAGTATTTACAGAAAAAGGCTTGAAAAACCTAATTTTGCATTTAAGATCTAACATTCACTCCAGTGAAGATTTTCACCATTTTAAATTGCATAAATCCCCTTCGAAAAAATTAACGAATGGAAATAGTGAAGAAACTACTTCTCCCATTGATGATATATCGAAAAGTCAATATCTTGATGAATTTGGTTTAAGTTATCAAATATATCATGGTGTTAAGGGTGGTTTCATAGGAGGACTAATAGCAGGTGTTTTTGTAGGTTTGTCATATTTCTTTCAAACGGAAAAATTTATAGGATCTATGTTAGTTATTCCGTTTGGAGCTATAACTGGCTTAATATTAGGAGCATTCGTACAGTATGGAATGAAAATTGCAATAAAAAAAACTGTTTTCAATTATAAGTTATCCTTAATATTGGGTGGTGTATTAGGCAGTTTATTAGCTGGTGCTATATTAGGCTTATGGTGTAGTTGGGTATTCGTACAACTAAAAGATTCTGGCCAACCAATTCAATCTCAAACAATCCCTATAATTGGCTGGGCAATAATTCCGATGAGTATAATGATTGGAATAGGATCGTTTGGCCAATATTCAAAATTCATGGATATCATTCAAGTTTCAATTATTACCCTCATTGAAACTTTTATACTCGGATCTATCCTTGTTTTAATTTTTGATAAACAGTTAGAGATAGGTTACATAATGAATTCTTTTGGGACTCCAAGCTCTCCCTTGAAACATGGCTTAACTGGGGCTTATCTAGGAGCTATGTATGCATCAACTGTCGGACTTATAATTCCTTTATCAATACTTAGTTATAATTATATTAAATCTTTGACCAAAAAGTATTAAGCAGCTAATCGAGTAAACGACCGTGTCGATAATTGAATCCGGCGAGGTGCGCCTCTCACAACCTGTGACGCCTTGGCATTAACTCCATATCCCGCGGTAAGGGTGGGGCAGGCTGTACTCTGAGCTGTGCTCCTCCCCTTCCTTGATTGACCGTCTGTGAGTCAATCTCCTCTCGAACGCATTCGGAGGTTCATAGAAGTAATTTCCGTTGACGGTAATAATCAAGTCAATTAATATAGCTTCGCCGTTGTAGTCTAGCCTGATTAACGATTAACACC
>Ga0115029_1002028_pt1 | contig 12656 bp, 9 predicted proteins | sample SidtaG_3_FD_87297 | JGI IMG/M metagenome (GOLD analysis project Ga0115029, IMG submission 87297) | Marine algal microbial communities from Sidmouth, United Kingdom - Sidmouth_Asex1 metaG | ecosystem: Host-associated > Algae > Red algae > Unclassified | place: Sidmouth, United Kingdom | collected...
CGCCGATCTCCCAGAGACATACCCCTAATGGGTCCCCCAGAAACAAGTACATCAAAATACATGCAACTACAAATCACACAACATAACACCGTAGTGCATCACTCACCAGCTCCATCGGAACACGTCCAACTTCGGTGGGGAGTTACGGGACGTACACCCGGACTTGTCCCGCCAAGTAAACTTCGCCATGTGGAGTTGCTGAGTATCGCTCAGCACTCCCCCCAACTCCGCAGTGGTGAACAAGTACATGAGCCGGGTCCGTAAGTCCTCAGCGCGACCTGATGTGGACAGTAGCGATACTACCACAAAAGCCAATGGTGCGCGGAGTGCCCCGGTCTTCACCGCGTCAGAATGAGCACGTCGCGCTGACCAAAGTGGTTGGTCAGTCCCGCCTGGTGCACCAAGGATGGTGGAGGTACGATCGGCTTGCGTCGAAGTCGTGGTCGATCAGGTGTGCAGTAGCACTACTGGTCCAAAGAAGCAAAATCGCGCAATGCGCCCAAGTCGTCAGCCCATCTGAAAGAGGGCGTCGAGCTGTCCACAGCGATGTAGACGGCCCCAATGTGGCCTCATTGATGACGGAGCTGCCATCGGCTTGCGTGGACACCGGGTGCCGTAGCGCCACAGGGGCAAAAAATCAAAAGTGCTCAAATCGACCCGGTTGTCAGCTCATCGGAAATAGGGCGTCGAGCTGTCCAAAGTGGTATGGTCAGCTTCTCCGTAGCCCCACGGATGTCGGAGATGTCATGGGCTTGCGTCGCCGGCGTCAAAAAACAGTAACGCTACTAGAGACCTTCGGCAACTGCGACGTGGGTATCGAATGTGGGTAATTTGTGGGTCGCCCGACCGGTTTTTTAAGGAAGCCACATCCACCCTTCGGAGCTTCGGCATGTATCAAATGTGGGTCGGTAGTCCACACTCGTTGCGCTTACAGTGTGACGGGGTAGAGACTCCTGACGGCGCCGGTGACGGCGCCCTGTGCGATCGCGGGTGGACTGCCGACGGCGCCCTTGACGGCGCCCTGTGCGTACATTCACGGTCGCGGGTGATTTGGAGACGGCGCTGGTGACGGGGTCAAGAACACTGGACGGATCACGAGGAGGTTGAGGGACGGCTTCTGGTGGGGGTGTAGAGAGTCAATGCGAGGTCTAACGAGGGCTGCATGCGATGGTGTCGCAGTCTGAAGTTGCCATCAGCGCTCTGCGGCGCCGACGGTCACACTTACGTCGGGTCATTCGTGCACAGATTGCTCTCGGTCACGGCATTGATGAGATGCGGCCCGTGCTTGCGCGATACCTCCGAGTTGGAGGGTACATCCGACGGTCCCTGCAGCGCTCGGAGCGCGTCAGTGCCGTAGCATTCATTCTGAATGCCTTCTCCCAGCAGGAGGCTTTGGTTAACTTTCGCTTCTTTGTGCCCGACCTCGGTCGACTGTCATCTTTGTTGGACTTGCAAGTTGATGTGTCACGGCGTCGCTACAATGTGTCTCCCATCGAATGCTTGGCTATTGTCCTTCGTCGCCTTGCCTCTCCTAGCAGGTGGACAGACTTGGATTTGCTGTTTGGTCGCTCCGCATCGTCTCTGAGTGAGATATTCTGCCGGGGCGTGGATGAGCTGATTGGGCGGTGGGGTCACCTGATCACGACATGGCGAGCAGCGCTTATGGCAGAGCGTGCGGCTGCATACGCGGCCGCCATTGCAGGTAAGGATGCCCCGCTTCAAACGTGTGTTGGATTCATTGATGGCACCCTCATTCGCATTGCGCGACCCGGCCGTGGACTGCAGCGTGTTTGTTACAGTGGGCACAAGCGCTGCCACGCCATCAAGTTCCAGAGCATCTGTACCCCCGACGGACTTTTGTTTCATCTTTTTGGACCGGTTGAGGGCCGCCGTCACGACATGCTCTTGTACCACGAGTCTGGCGTAGACGCGCAGCTTGAGGCGACACTTCTCATTGACGAGACACAGTTTTGCATCTATGGTGATTCTGCGTACATTCTTCGTGCCTGGATACAGCGTGGCTATGGTGCTTGGCCTGATGGTGACGCAGAGGAGCAAGCGTACGATGGTGCAATGAACCGCCTGCGAGAAGCGGTTGAGTGGGGATTCAAAGAAGTGAAGCAGCAGTTCAAGTCCCTCGACTTCAAGAGAAAGCTCAAGATATGCGAGACCTCTGTGGGCGCTCAGTACCTGTCGGGCGCCCTGTTGTGGAATATGCGCTCCTGTTTCTACGGCAACCAGACGTCTACGTACTTTGACTGTGCAGCTCCATCGATTGAACGCTACTTGCAGTGCCAATAAATCCGACATGGGTACCGCCCCATTTTTTTCTCCCACAAGCGCGTGTGAGAGAAATAATAAACAAACAAAGTTACTGGATCCGGGCGACGAGTCAAAAGTTGCCGGGAGCACAGGTGCCCAACTTATTGTTTCTATCTTCGATGAAAAGTAGGATGACGCACCGTTTATTCCTGACAGAGAAACAAAGAAAATCCAAGCAGTGGACCGGCTAAAGATATCAGAGAGCATCAGTTACCCGAGCTGGTCTTGCTGTTGGCCAACGCCTCGAGAGCGCGCGTCAGGGCCGCCCGCTCAACACGTGCGGTCTCTGCAGCGTTAGTGTCTTGTGCCTCCCGCCGCAGGCGCTCATCCCGATCCTCTGCACGCCGCTGACGAGCTTCTTCAAGCAGAGCACGGTCATGGGCAAGCTGCTGCTCCCGAAGGGACAGCTCGCGACTGGCGAGCTTCTCCTTGCTCGCCTCAGCGCGCGCAACCAAAGCGAAAATCTCCTCGTCGTCGCCGTTGTCCGCCTGGGTGCGGGCGCGAGAGCGCGCCCGGGTCTTCTTCGATGCGCCCTTGTCGTTTTCCGACTCCAGCGCACTCGTGCCGGATGCGGCTCCCTCAGTGCGACAGGCCATGGCCAAGTCCCTCACCACCTTCCCTTTGCGGGTCAGCTCCTCCTCAGTGGCCGTCTTCTCCTTGCGGTCGGCGTCCGTCCGCTGCTTGTGCGCGTCGCACTCCTCCACCATCGTCACCAGCAACTTCTCAGTCGGCGTGAGCTGCTCCTCGACCCCCGACTTGTCCCGGCGGGTCTTGTCCAGCTTCTCAAAATTGTCCTTCAATCGAAAAAAGCGGTCCTTGACATGCTTGTGGTCCGTTTCCCAGCGCGTCGACGGGTCAGAGTTGAACTTGTCAGCGGCCTGCTGGTAGCGTGCCGTCATCTTACCCCACGGCGACACGTGTGCCTGGGCGTTAACCATCTCCTTGAGCACTATGTAGTCATCTTGGAGGCTCCAGCGGCGCCGAGGACCCTTGAAGGGCGACGGCGACGGGTCTGTCTCTTCAGGAGGGTTTGCGCACGCCCTGGCCGGTGCATTGGGCGACGCCGGGCGCGGAGCGGATGTGCCGGCAGTCGAGTTGAGCTTGTCGGCGGGTGGTGCGGACACGGTGACGGTCGGGGGCGTTGTTGAATTGGAGTGGGAGTTGGGGTCAGGGAGGGGATCGGTGCCAATGCTTGATGAGGAGTTGGCGGCCATGATCAAAGCAGCGTGGTAGAGATGGAACAGAAAGGATCGTCGGTGGGTGGGTGGGTGGGTGGTGGGGGACGGGTATCAATGGCACGGAGGAGACGCGGCGGGGGAAGGGCGCCGGACGCGTGCGAGAAGAGCGATTGGGCGACTGTCCTTCGGAACCCGTAAGACCGGGCATCGAATGCCAACGGATGCCAGCGATTGGCGTAAACAGCCATGTAAGCTACTCATGGACTGCTACGTGGCTGCGGTCACCTCGGTCGGTACCGGTTCTTCACGTGGGTCGAAGGGCCTCCTTAGCCATAAATGGGATGGAAATGTGGGTCGAAGGCTTAACGTGGCGTGAAACGTGTCCCCGACCCACGCCGTCGACCCACATTTGACATGCCGAAGGTCTCTACTGTATTGCTGATCCCCCAATTTTGTCCTCATCGCCCGAGAACGGGAGTGCAACAGCGATGCAGGGACGCTTCTGATTGGCCAAGACGACCACCAGCAGTGCAAGTCGGGCCCGATCTTTACACAATGTGCCCCTACGGCTCGCCAACGCACAATCGCTGCACTCGTTTTTCTGAGATTATCTGAGAATCTCCCAAAGAATTCCGACATCGAACGGTTGCGGCCTACTTGACCATACGAGACGGAACAGAACGGAAGAAAATCTCAAGAAAAACGAGAATCTCGATTCTGCACTGACCTGGCGGTCGGAGAGCCAATGGATAGTCCCAAAATCGCACTCAGCAGCTGTTTGCGGCTGTTTTAGACCAATGGCTGGCCTGTTTTACAAAGCAGTCCCAGTCCTGGGCCGATGAGGACAAAATTGGGGGATCAGCAATACAACCTCGGCTTGCAACACGTGGCGACCACGTGTTACAACTTGATCCGGAGACACGTGGAATGGCACGTGTTGAACTCGTCCCGGAACACTCTGGCCCCAACGCTGAGCCCGTGACACGTGGCACACCACGTGTCGCAAACTTGATCGCATTGTTGCAACTTGATCCCGGGGGCGGGTGGCCCTCCACGTGTTGCAACTTGATCCCGGAACAGTAGCGTTACTGTTCGGGCCCCCCAGCCGGCTCAGATCAAGTTTGCAGCAGCGCTACCGAACACGACCAAAATCGACCTCCAACAAAGTCGACCCGGCCGAGCAGCGAAACGCCCCGGCCATACCACTGGGTGTCCCCATTGGCGCCGCGGCGCCCTAGCACGCCCCCAACAGGGGGCCGCCAAGGGCGACGTCTTCCGCAACCGCGCCCAGGTCCCCACCAACCCCGATGGCGGCCCGGAAAGCCGTGAACGCCGGCGACGGCAGCGGCTTCGTGAGCCCGTCCGCCGGCATCTCGGCGCTGGGGAGGAAGTAGAAGGCCACATCCCCACGCGCCTGATAGTCGCGAACCATGTGGTAGGCGACGTCGACGTGCTTCGTCCTCCCTGTCGCCTCGGGGTTGTTGACGAGCGCGAGGCACGACTGGTTGTCCTCCTCCATCGGCACGGCCCCGCCATCGACGCCCAACGCCGTCAGCAGTTTGCGGAGCCACAGCGCCTCCTTGGTCGCCATCGCGGCGGCCACATACTCGGCCTCAGCCGTCGAGGTGCCCACCGTCGACTGGCGCTTGCTCGCCCAGGAGATGGGCCCGCCGTTGAGCGTGAAGACAAAGCCCGTCGTCGAGCGGCGGCCGTCCGTGTCGCCCGCCCAGTCGGCGTCGACGTACCCTTGCAGCGGCTCGTTGCCACTGTACACCACGCCAAGGCGGGTAGTTCCGCGAAGGTAGCGCAGCACACCCTTGGCCGCGAGCATATGGTCCTGCTCAGGGCACGACATGAAGCGGGAGAGCACGCCCACGGCAAAGGCAATGTCCGGCCTTGTCGTCGTTGACAAGTAGAGCAGCGAGCCGACCAGCTCCGCGTATCGGTTGCCGGCGGGAAGCAGGTTCTCCCCGGTCTTGCTCAGCTTGACGCCCGTCGCCATCGCTGTCTTGTTGGGCGTACATGCCTCCATCCCAAACGCCTTGAGCAGCGTCATGATGTGGCCTGGGTTACTCAGCGTGAGCTGCTTAGCGGCCTTGTCGCGCATGACCTTCATACCAATGAAGTCCTTGACCTCCCCCATGTCGCGCACGTCGAACCTTGCCGACACGGAGCGCTTGATGGCATTCACTCCGGCCAGCGTTTCGCCCGCAACGATGAGATCGTCAACGTACACGAGGACGAAGACACGCCCGTGCACCGGGTGCTGCCACTCGTAAAGACACGGGTCGACCTTAGACCGCACGGCGCCCATGTCGTTCAGCTCCTTATCGAGCTTGATGCCCCACAGCCGCCCCGCCTGCTTGGTCCCGTAGAGAGCTAGGTTGAACCGGCACACCTCCTCCAGGCTGCCGTCTTCAACTCCGTCAGGAAGCTTGATGTACATCTCCTTGTCCATCTTAGCGTTCAGGAAGGCTGTCTTGACGTCGACGTGATGAACCTCCCAATCCTTGGAGGCTGCCACGGAGAGCAGGGCACGAGTCGTTGCGGTGTCGGGCACTGGCGCCCACGTCTCGTCAAAGTCTCTTCCCGGCACTTGGTTGAAGCCTTGAGCCACGAGTCGCGCCTTGTAGCGCGTCTTCTTGCCCTCTGCATCGTGCTTGATGTCGAACACGAAACGCGTCTTGACAGCCTTGCGCTGCTTGTTGCTGCAATTGGTCTTGGACCATGTGCCGAGCTTCTTGTGCGCCGCCACCTCTTCTTTGATGGCCTGCTTCCACAGCGGCCAGTCGGAACGACCGCGCGCCTCTTTCTCGTTGACCGGCGGCCTGGTCAAGTCCCAGCCATCCTTGACCGCCGGCTCTGTCCCGCTGGCCAAGAGGGCCTTTGGGTCCTTCAGCCACCAGGACATCATGGGCGCCGGCGCGGCCCCGGCACTTCTTGGTCGTCGCTTGCCGCGGCCGACTCTTCAGAAGCGCGCCCGACATCAAATGTCGCGCCGTCCTTGCCGTCATCGTCGTTCTCACTGCCGCTAGGACAATGCGTAGAGCCGTCGTCGTCGACGTTGTCCGACGCGAGGTCCGGGACGTACTCGTCTCCGCCTCCGCCTTCAGCGTCAAGCACGTTGATTGCCCCGTCCGTACCGTTGGTTGCGTCACCGTCATTCTGTGCGGGGAGTTGCGGCCCGGCGCTTGAGTCTGCCTTTGACGCCTCCTTGACGTCCGTGGCTGGGTTCTCCTCCATCAGCACGTCGCGACGCTCGGAGACTTGGTCCGTGCCGTCGTGCAGAATTCTGTAGGCCTTGCCACCGACCGCGTAACCAAGAAAGCGGCCAACGTCGGTTCTCGGCTCCAACTTGCGCTGCTGCTTCTTGGGCTTGAGCGCCCACGCCCGGCTCCCCCAGACGCGGAATCCCGCCACATTGGGGCGTCGCCCCGTGAGCGCCTCGAGCGGCGTCACGTCCAGCCCCACCTTGGGAGACCGGTTGAGCACATGGACGATGGCGGCCAGCGCATCGGCCCAAAGCTCCTCCTCCGCGCCAGCGTCGAGCATGGCAGCACGCACGCGCTCTAGCAGCGTGCAGTTCACGCGCTCAGCCTTGCCGTTCTGCTGAGGCTTGTACGGCGCCGTCAGTTCGGGCGTGATACCCTTGTCGTCGTACCACGCCTTGAGGTCGTTGGTGACGTACTCCTTTGCACCGTCGTGACGAACAAGCTTGACCTTATGCTCCGTGAGCGTCTCGAGCTGCTTTATACGCGTCTGAATCACGTCAGGAGCCATTGCCTTGGTCTTGATCGGAGTCTCCGTGATGAACCCGGTTGAATCCTCCAGAACTGTCACGAAGTAGATGGAGCCGCCCAACGACTCTGTGAGGGGGTCACAAACGTCCGTGTGCACCAGCTCACACTTGGTGGTCTTGGTGGAAGAGCGCGGGTGCGGTGCCTGCGCCATCTTTCCATCCACGAACGGCACACGCACGGTGCCGGCAAGACGCTTCGCATCTGCCACCGTCGACGGCATGCCGTCGACCATCTTGACCGCCCGCTTGAGGTTCTCAAACCCCAAGTGGTTGAAACGGCGGTGCCACAGCTCCGCCTCCCCAGCGATGCGCGTTGATGCAGCGTTCGCCGACACCTTGACCGGCGTGACCTGAAGAGCGTACTGCTCCATGTTGTTGACCTTGGCAACCACCGACGCCTTCCCTAGCACCCCGCTTGACCGGACCGCATCCCCGTCATTGAGCATGTAGCAGGCGTCGCCGACAAACACCACTGCACCGCCATGGCGGTCCACCGCTCGAACCGACAGCAGATTGCTTGTCAGTCCCGGCACAAGCATGGCTTCGTCGAGAACCATGCGTTTCTGGGTTCTGCCCTTGCCAACGTCCATGGAGACGTGCCCATGCCCCTTGATGGGAACCTTGTCCCCGTTGGCCAACGTGACCTCGGCTCCGCTCCCCGCCGACTTGACGGAAAAGCCCTTGTCGCCAGCCGCCATGTGGCTGGTTGCGTTAGAGTCGAGCACCCCGGTGGACAACCCGCTTTTGCTCCCTTGAGCCTTGCTGCTCACGGCCTGACCGGACGACGCGGTGTAGGCAAGCGCGGCGCCCGCGTGGGGACCACCGCCTTCGCCACCGTCGCGACGACCGCCACCTGGCTTTTTCCAGCCCTTGGCCTCGTCCGCCTTCTTCTTGTGGCACTGGCGCTGCATGTGCCCCTTCTTGTCGCAGCAGAAGCACACGACATCCTTCTTTGCCCACGGCTTCTTTGCCGCGGCCGCCGCAACCGCTTGCGACTTGACCCCACCGGCGGGCTTTGATGCGCCCCCGGTCTGGCCCCGCTGCTCAACTTGGAGCAGCTTCGTTGTCACGTCCGACATGACGAGCTTGCGGTCCTTGTTCTCCAGGACCGTCCGAAGCATCCCGTACTCTGCGGGAAGACCCGACAAGACACGCAAAGCGAGCGTGTTGTCGTCCACCGGGTTGCCGAGCATCGCCAGCTCATCCCGGATCATCTTGGCACGCGATGTGAGCTTGATGATATTCTCGTTGCCGCCCTTCTTGAGGCTGCTCAGCTCGTCCATGAGCCGCAGCAGCTGCGCGTTGTCCCGCGCATCTAACATGACCTTGAGCGAGTCCCACGCCTCCTTGGCTGTGTCGACCGACGTGACCGTGTTGAGGTGCACGGGCTTGACCGACATCTGGATGGTCGCCAGCGCCGTCTCGTTCATGGCGTCCCATGCCTCGACCACCGGGTCGGACTTCTTGCCGTCCGACGTAGAAGCCGGGCGGTCCGTCACGACCGCCGCCCACAGCTTCTCCTTCTTGAGCTGCGCACGCTGGTACGCCGCCCAAACCTTGTAGTTGTCGTCCAGCTACGCAAACCGAGGCCCGCCAGAGCGGCCGAAGTACGACATGATGACAACCGCGGCACCACTTGGCGCCACCCTCTCGACGTGGGGGCTGCACACGCCCACCGCACGCCGGAACGCAACACGACCCCGGCATCGTCGTTCCGCTGGCGACGGCAGGGAAGACGACGGTGACCACCAGCGACAGCTGGGCCCATAACCTGTGAAGCGGGAGGTAGTTGGGTGGATGCGTTGCTTTTGGCGGGACCGGTCCCAGTCGCAAGGCCAGCGGCCTCTTAACCCCCGTAGGACCCTCTCTCAGCGTCCTTCAGGCACACCCCTGCCCACGCAGTGACAAAGCCCACGACGCACCTCCCGCGGCAGTGCTCCCTCGCCCGGAGGGCACATGCTCTCACCACCCCACAAAGCTCGACAGAGCACCGCGCCGATCTCCCAGAGACATACCCCTAATGGGTCCCCCAGAAACAAGTACATCAAAATACATGCAACTACAAATCACACAACATAACACCGTAGTGCATCAATCACCAGTTCCATCGGAACACGTCCAACTTCGGTGGGGAGTTACGGGAAGTACACCCGGACTTGTCCCGCCAAGTAAACTTCGCCATGTGGAGTTGCTGAGTATCGCTCAACATCATCCCCGACATGACAATGTCGAGGGCTCGTTGGAACGTCGCGGGGGCGTTCGTGAGGCCGAACGCCATCTTCAGGTACTCGTACACGCCCATGGGGCAGGTGAAGGCGGTCTTGGGGATATCCTCGGGGGCCATCGGGATTTTCCAATAGCCGGCGTTGCAGTCGAGCGTCGTAAACACGCGGGCATCCCCCAGGGAGTCCAGGCAGTCCTCCATCCTAGGTATAGGATAGGAGTCCCGTCTGGTGACGGCACTCAGCCGCCGGTAGTCCACGCAAAAGCGTGGACTGCCGTCCTTCTTGGGGACCACAACGACCGGGCTGGCCCACTCGCTGGTGCTGGGCTGGATCACCCGGGCGTCCAGCATCGGTTGACTTCATCACGTATGATGTCCCGGGCGTGGTGCCCCGCCCGGTAGGGCTGCTGTCGTATGGGCTTGGCGCCCGGTTGAAGTTCGATCCGATGCCGCGTCGTCTCGATGGACCCCAGGGTGCCATCGAGCATGTAGGCGTGCTTCCGCAGCAGGGCCTCAACGTCACTCCGGAGCTCCGGAGGGACGTCGGAGAGGTCTACTTCCCGCAGGGCATCCCCGGTGGGGCGTGCGTCCTGCGGTGCGGGGGCATCCGTAACCAACGTACACGGAATGGCATCAACGAACTCGGTCGTGGCGAGGATCGTTCCCTTCCGCAGGCACACGGGGCTGTCCGAAAGGTTGAGGACCTCGACCTGGAACCGTTCCCCGGGCGTGCACACCGCCAGACCGTGCGCGGTCTGGCAGCCGTGCCGCTTGTGCAAGCGATTATACGGGTTCACCAGGACCTGACCACCGGCTCGGGTAGTGACGGTGACCATGGTCCGGGACCGCGGCGGTAGGGCACGCCGCTCCGCGAGGCGGACGGTCGTGTCCGTCGGTGGCGTCCGTCGTTCGCGTTGGCCCTTCTGGGTACACGAGAGGATCGGGACCGTTGCGCGGTTGGCCCAACGTATACGCCGTTGGCGTGGGTAGAGCGCCTCCACATGACGGTCGATAAAACTCGTGCCCAACAGGAACGGGACGGCCAACCGCGGTACGACGACACAGTCCACCGTCGTGGCGAACCCGCCGGAGCGCATATACAACGTAATCATGCCCTTGACCGGGATGGGGTTCTTGTTGGCGTCGATGACGTTGGGTAGATGCGCGTGCGGGTGGAGCTGACTCTCCCAACCGGGAGGCAGCATGTCCATGCGGATGAGGCTGGGCCCGGCGCGGGATCGAGCGTCGGGGTCAACAGCTACATGTGATGCTCGGACAACCCGACGGCGGCCGGGATGGTGTAGTGATGATACTTCGTGGCGAGAACCCTATGGGGTGTTCCTTGCCGGTGCGCCATCCTTCGGGGGCGACGGGGCGCACGGGACGCGTGGGGTGCGCCCCGCGTCAGTTTCCCGCGCTCGGTCCGGGAGCGGCGTCGCCCGGCACCATCGGCTCCGCTGGGCCGGCGCTGTCGTCTGGGTCCGCTGCGCCCGCCGGCATGGCCGCGTCTTCACTTCCGTGATCCGGCATGTCCGCATCCGCCTCAGCGACCACCGCCGCCACCGCATATTGGTGCTGGCTGGGCCGAAGGGGCGGGCGCGCCTTGTGGCAACAAAGGAGGGAAAAACAAGTACCTTTAACAGAGGCACAAAACCAGTACGAACAAAGAAGAAGGACCCGAGGGGTCGACCCAAAGAGAGATCCCGGACAGCGATAACGCTCGGTGGCCGGGTCCCAAGGGGGACGCCAAGACTCAGGTGACGAGCAAGACGAGACGGCGAGAGCGTGGGCCGACGCCGTTAAAAACAGAGAGACGAGAACAAGCGATGAAACGATACAAACAAGCATGAAAAGTGACAGGCAGAATCATGACAGCCGTCCGACACGAGTCGGACCGTGACGGGTCGGACTTGTGCCGGAACGCGGGACTTTGGGGTGGACACCCGAAATTGGGCCAGGCCCAAAATGGGCCAGGCCCAAAAGGAATTGGGCCGGGACCAAAACAAATTGGGCCCCCCGAATGCAGCAGCCGTCGTCAGCATCAGTCGTCCCCTGCGCGCCACAACGCTCCTTGACCCATGTCTTCACTGTCCCCGTCCAGCGATGCTCGCGTGGCCGTGTGCGGGGAGGTTCATCATGGCATCCGGATCATCGGGTGCCGGACCTGCTGCTGGATCTGCGCCGAAAGGTACGCTCGAGCCTGCCCCGCCTGGTCGTGGGGAGAGCATGTGGGAGGGAGCCTCCTTTCCTCGTCTGGTCGTACACCTCTTTCTGCTGCCATGAATGCGCCATTTTGACGGGGACAGGATGCTGAATACTTGTGCTTCACGGCGTCGACGATTGCTTCTCGGTGTTTCCCTCTGCGCTGCCTCTCGTTTCTTTTTCGGTCAGCCAGGTTTTCGGAAGTGCGGTGTGTGCCGCGTGTCCGGACGCAAATCGGATCGCTGCCCAATCAAGCACGAAAGCAACGTGCGATGCCGGTGCGGTCAACGTTGGTGTTCGCGGTGCTCAACGGCGTGCAAGGTCTGCGACGCTGTGGGCCACGAGGCCGACAACGTGGACGAGATGATAGAGGGGAGATCGGCGCCGAAGTGGTCGTGCCCTGGGCACCACATGGACGCCATGCGTGCCCGCGTGGAGGACAGGCTCAAGGACCAACCACCGACGGCTCGCGCGCGAAGTGACGCCGCACGTGGCCACAAGCGGGCGCTGGCGGAGGTGCGCTCGACCGATGGGCAGCGACTCCGAGCCCATGAGTCGCAGTCTGAGATCATCGATTTAACTGGCTTGGGCGGGGCGTCGGCATCCGCGGCGGTCCGCACTGCGGGGGCCGTGGCGGCGGTCGCACAAGATGATGGGGCATCGAGGCAGGCTGCACGAATGCTGGGGGCGTTTATGTCAGATGCGCAAGGTCAATCGGGTGTCGCCGTCCGACAGCCTATGTCGGGCGCACTGGGCACCATCGAGCTGGACGGGCACCGGGAGACAGCTGTCGAGGCACTGCAAAAGGCGCTGAGGAGCGCGCCAAAATATCCGGCCGCGACAAGGGCGAATCAGCGGCGACGAAACCGCGAGGCGGGGCTGGGCGGTGTCGGCGCGAGAGCCGCGGAAGAGATGCTTGGCAGCTCCAACA
>Ga0115029_1002031_pt1 | contig 12654 bp, 7 predicted proteins | sample SidtaG_3_FD_87297 | JGI IMG/M metagenome (GOLD analysis project Ga0115029, IMG submission 87297) | Marine algal microbial communities from Sidmouth, United Kingdom - Sidmouth_Asex1 metaG | ecosystem: Host-associated > Algae > Red algae > Unclassified | place: Sidmouth, United Kingdom | collected...
ACTGTCTACTGTCTACTGTCTACTGTCTACTGTCTACTGTCTACTGTCTACTGTCTACTGTCTACTGTCTACTGTCTACTGTCTTCTTGACTTCTAGTGTACAGTTAAATATACACTTATTCTGTATATCAATCGCATGGCCAACAAGGGAACGGAACCGCTCTGACGCGGAGTGCAAGCGCTCGGCAGGACGGCGAACGCTCGCCGTCAAATGGGCGCGAGTGGGTGCTCCAATGGGTCATCCCGCGCACCGAAAGCATCGAGATCACCCCGGAGATCCTCTCCCCGATCGCCGGTATCGACGAATTCAAGGGGTCGTGGCGCGTCCTCGGCACGTTGACACCCGAGCGCCTGTCGGCATGGCGACGATCGAGAGCGTCGGCTCGTCGACGCGAATCGAGGGCAGTCGGCCCGAAGCGAGTCTCCGGACTGGCAGCCACAGACACGGCCCGGCGTGGCGTGAGGGCGTAGCCCGAACGCCACGCCGGGCGCGAGCCGTCGAAGCACTCGATCCCGAGTGCCTTCGTCGCGGTGATCGTGGCCGGTCAGGTATCACCACTCTCCGATTCGATTCCGAGAGCTTCGTGTGCCAGACCGCCACCGCAACGATCACCGGACGAGGCTCTACAAGACCTTTCGCCAGACCGACTCCGTTGCCGTCGCCGCCGCCAAGGCGTCGATCAGCCGCGCCACCGCCTACCGGATCGAGGCCGACCCGGCGCCGCCGTCCCAGGCCACCGCTACTCGCGGACGCCGACGCCCCGATCCGCTCGCCGGGATCTTCGACGAGCACGTGGTGCCGATGCTTCGCAACGCACCCGATATCCGCCCGATTGCCCTCTTCGACAAGCTGCTTCGTCGCCCTCGCCACCGGGCTCCAGAACGCGCTCTGGTTTCTGGAACGCGTCGGCGCCTTCGCGGATCGACCGCTCGAAGATGACTGACTCTACGTCTGGCTCGATGCCACCCGTATCCGATTGCGCACCGACGGCCGCGTCGTCAACGTCGCCGTGGTGGTCGCCGTCGGGGTCAATCGGGCAGGGCAACGCGAGGTGCTCGGAATCCGCGTCATGCCCAGCGAAGCGGAGGCCTTCCGGGCGGAGTTCCTGCGCGAGCGCACCCACCGGGGCCTACGCGGGTTACAGCGGGTCGTCTCCGACGCCCACATGGGGTTGAAGGCGGCTGCCGCGAAGGTAGTCGGCGCCGGCTGGCAGCGGTGCCGATGTGACCACGGCCTCGATCAACGTGGCGGCTCGGGGGTTTGTGCATCGGTTCCTTCAGCCACTGCCCTCGCGGTCGTTCACCGTTCCAGCACCTGCTATGGACGTACCGCATGCCCCGACTCTTGCCCGCCATCGACGTTGAGTCGATCCAGCCCGACTCGGAGCGCTTGGTCATCGCCGCGCTGATGCGCGATCTGCCGGACGAGTGCATCGTGCTGCACTCGTGGGAAACCATCCGCCGCGATCGCGGGCCGAGCGGGCGGGGCGTCGCCCGGCTCGTGCAAGGCGAGGCTGATGCGGTCGTGCTCTGGCCGGGGAAGGGCATGCTGGTTCTGGAAGTGAAGGGCGGCGGCATTGCCGTCGATGCCAACGGCAAGTGGTCGTCGACCGATCGCCGCGGCATCCGTCATTCGATCAAGGACCCGTTCTGGCAGGCGCGTGAAAATATGCACACGCTGCTCGAACGGGTGGCCAACAACCTGGACATGGCGAAGCAGAAGCTCGGTTTCACCTGCGGCTACGCGGTGGTGTTGCCGTCCAGGCGAACCGAGGGTGTGCTGCCGGCGAACGTGGATCGCGACATCCTTTGCGACGGCACCGGTCTTGACGATATCGGCAGCTTCGTCGAGCGAGCGCTGAAGCGCTGGGGTGGCAAGGTGGATCCGAAGGCGCGATCGGTGAGCTTTGGAAAGGTCATCGACGCGATCCTGCCGAGCATGCGATTGGTGCCGTCGCTGGCCGCACGTATCCAGACCGAGGATGCCGTGCTGCATCGCTTGACGCAGGATCAGGCGCGCTTCCTGGACTACGTTCGCGCACAACCTCGAGCCCGCATCTGGGGCGTGGCGGGCTCGGGCAAGACGATGCTGGCGGTGCAGCAGGCCCGCCGTTTTGCGGCACAAGGCAAGCGCACGAGACTGCTCTGCTACAACCGCTCGCTTGCGGCGTGGCTGCGCCAGGCGACGGCGGACGATCGCCACCCGTTCGAGATCCAGACCTTCCACGAACTGTGCGAGTCGGTAACGCGCGAGGCTGGCGCGGCATTCGACGTGCCTGAGGATCAGGACGACTTCTGGAAGCGGCAGACGTCGGAGCTGCTCATCGAGCACGCCGAAGCCGCCGGGCTTGAGATTGAAGCACTGGTAATCGACGAAGGTCAGGATTTCCGTGCCGATTGGTGGGGCGCCCTGGCGTGTCTGGTGCCGGACGATGCACCGGTGTACGCGTTCTACGACGAGCATCAGGACCTCTTCCGAGCAGGCGGTGCCGATGCGCTCGAAGCCTGGCTTCCGCTCCGTTTCGACTTGCCCGATAACTGCCGGAATACGCGTGCGATCGCGACCTGGTGCTCGAACATCGTGTCCATCACCAGTGGTATCGATGCTCGTGCTCCGGAAGGACTCGCTGTAACGGCAGAGGTCGGTGGCAGCGAGGGTGCGCGCCGTTCGCTGGTCCTGAAGCTCGTCGGCGGCTGGCTTGTCGACGAGAAGATCGCACCGCAGAAGATCGCCATCCTGTCGCCGTGGCGCCCCGAGCGCGGTTGCCTTGGCGAGGTCGATCGGATCGCGGGCGTGCCGCTGACGTCGAGCGTCGCCGAGTGGCAGGCGGGTGCAGGCGTGCTGTTGACGACCATCCGCTCGTTCAAGGGGCTGGAGGCGGACGCGCTCGTCATGATCGACTTGCCCAGACCCGACACCAAGGCCGTGTTCGGCACCGCCGATTTCTACGTCGGTTGCTCGCGTGCCAAGAATCTGCTGCACCTGATCACGACCGAGCCATTCGACCGCGACTACGCCGTGGCCGCCTGACGGTGGGCGGTTGCGCCGGATAGACTCGACGGGTCCTGGACGACGATCCACCATGCAACACTGCCACGGCACGCTGGTCTTCGCGCCGACCGATCTGACGCGTTGGTCCGCCAGCCCTTACGCGTCCTGGATGGCGCGCTACGCGATCGAGCGCCCGGACGGGGCGCCCGCGAAGGACGAGCCGGATCCGTTGCTGTCGCGACTCGCGACGCGCGGGCTGTCGCACGAGGAGGCGCTGGAGGCGCGCTTCGCCCGCGAAGGCAAGACGGTCGTCAACGTGGCGTCGCGCCTGGCGGAGGCGGTGCACGAGAGCGGTACCGATGGGCATGCCGCGGCGATTGGCTTGACGCAGGAACTGTTGCGCGCGGGTACCGACGTGATCGCGCAGGCGACGCTGGAGCGCGGCTCGTTTCGCGGCCATGCGGATTTCCTGGTCAAGGTGCCGGGCGCGAGCGATCTCGGCGACTTCCACTACGAGGTCTGGGACACCAAGCTTGCGCGACGCGTGAAGCCGGGCATGGTGCTGCAGCTGTGCTGCTACGTCGACATGCTGGAGTCGATCCAGGATCGACAGGCGAACGACATCGTCGTAGCGCTTGGCAACGGCCGCAACGAGCGCGTGCCGCTGAACGACTGCTTCGATTACTACCTCGCGGTCAAGGCGGCCTTCCTGCAGACCCAGGCCGACTGGTCGGCCGACCGTGAGCCGGATCCGGCGGCGTACGCAAACCACGGCGACTGGTCCGGGAATGCCGCGCAAGCGCTGCAGGCGCGCGACCATCCGGGGCGTGTGGCGCGCATCACGCGCCGGCAGATCGAGCGGCTTGAAGCGGCGGGCATCGCGACGATGAGCGCGTTGGCCGATGCGGCAGGCCGTGACGTGCCGGGCATCGATGCGGCGCGCATGGACTGGCTGGTGCGGCAGGCGGCGCTGCAATGCGCGAGCGCGAATGCCGACAAGCTGCCATTCCATCTGGTCGAGGCGCCGCCGGAGGCGAAGACCGGCCTCACCGCCTTGCCCGACGCCTCGCCGCTGGACGTGTTCTTCGACATCGAGGGCTTCCCGCTCGACGGTGACGGGCTTGACTACCTGTGGGGCTGCTCGTATCACGATCAGAACGGCGAGAAGCAGTTTCGCGACTGGTGGGGGCATGACGTGCGGGCCGAGCGGCGCGCCTTCGAGGGCTTCATCGACTGGGTGATGGCGCGCTGGCGCAAGGACCCGTCCATGCACGTCTACCACTACGCCCCGTACGAGATCACCGCGTGCAAGCGGCTGATGGGTACGCACGGCACGCGCGAGCAGGAGCTGGACGATCTGTTGCGCCATGGCGTGTTCGTCGATCTGTACGCGATCGTCACGCACGGGCTGCAGATCGGTGCACCGAACTACTCGATCAAGAGCGTGGAGCGGCTCTATCGGCCCGGCCGTGATACCGATGTGGTCTCCGGCGGCGACTCGGTCGTGGTCTACGACCTCTGGCGGGACGCGCGTCAGCGCGGCGAGGACAGCGATGACTGGCACGAGTCCGAGGTGCTGGCCGGCATCCGCGACTACAACCGCGACGACTGCGACTCGACGCTTGAGTTGTGCGAATGGTTGCGCGCGCGCCGGCCGGTGTTCACGCCGGAGCACGAGATGGACCTGCCCGAGCCGAGCGAGCTGCCGGACGATGTCGTACGTCGACAGGCACTGCGCGATCGCCTGCTCGAGCGTGCCGATGCCGACGCCGCGGACGATACAGCGAGGCGGCGCTGGGAGACCCTGGCCGGCACGCTCGAGTTTCATCGGCGCGAGGACAAGAACGCGTGGTGGCGCTACTTCCACCGCATGGATCCGGCGAACGATCAGCTCGCCGGCGATCCGGATTGCCTGGACGCTGGCCGTCGAACCGAACGTGCCGGCTTCAAGCCGACGCCGAAGGCACGCAACCTGGGCTGGGAATACCGCTTCGACGCGTCCCAGGAGCTGAAAGGGCTGGCGCGAACGGTCCATCTGAAGGGCACGGACAACGGCGAGGGCTTCGCGTTGAAGGCAACGGTGCTGCACGAGCACTCCGAGCTCGACGCGGGGCGGGTCGTGCTGCAGAGCAAGCATGAACCGCCATCCACGGTGACGCTGGTGCCGGACGAGATCGTGCGCGCCGCACCGATTCCGGACGCGATCGAGGCGGTCGTCACGGACATCGAGTCGGGCACGACCGAGCGCTCGGCGTTGCTCGATCTGTTGCACCGGCATCCGCCGCGGTTTCGCGCCCACGACGGCGGCCCGATCGTGCGCTCGGTGGAGACCGCGCTCGATGACACGATCGCCGCGGTGCGCGCGCTCGACAATAGTTGTCTCGTGATCCAGGGGCCACCCGGTGCGGGCAAGTCGTTCACGGGCGCACGGATCATCGCCGCTCTGGTGGCCGACGGTCGCCGGGTCGGCATCGCCAGCAACAGCCACAAGGCCATCGACAACCTGATGCTCGGCGTCGCGCGCCATTGCGCCGAGCACGGCATCGACGCGCACTGCGTGCGCAGCAAGGCGACCAGCCCGGCCTTCGACGATCTCGGCATCGCGGTCGTCGAGAACGGCAAGCTGTCGGACGAGGTACGACCGGGCTGCGTGATCGGCACCACCGCCTGGGGCTTCGCACGTGCGGATCTTGCCGATGCCTTCGACGTGCTGGTCATCGACGAGGCGGGGCAGGTCGCGCTCGCCAATCTGGTGGCGATGAGCCGTGCCGCGACCAACCTGGTGATCATGGGCGACCAGCGCCAGCTCGGTCAGCCGACCCAGGGCACTCACCCGGCCGACAGCGGCCGCTCGGTACTGGACTACCGGCTCGGCGATGCCGCGGCGGTCGATCCGCTGCACGGGATCTTCCTCGGCACCACCTGGCGCCTGCACCCGGCGGTCAACGCACCGATCAGCCGCCACGTCTACGGCGGGCAGCTCGCTACCGCGCCGCTCACGGCGCAGCGAACGCTCGTGACACGCGGCGACGAACACGTGCTCGATCGCGACGCCGGCCTGGTCTACCTGCCGGTCGAGCACGAAGGCGACCAGCAGTCGAGCCAGGCCGAGGTCGGTGCGATCGTCGAGGCCGTGAAGCGGTTGACCGGTCGTGCGCTGCGGGATGCGAATGGGGAGACGCGACCGTTGGCCCTGAGCGACATGATGTTCGTCGCGCCCTACAACGCGCAGGTCGCACGCCTGCAGGCCGCACTCGGCGAGCAGGCACGCGTCGGCAGCGTCGATCGCTTTCAGGGGCAGGAGGCGCCAGTCGTGTTCATGAGCCTGTGCTCCAGCGACGCGACCGCGTCCCCTCGCGGCCTGGGTTTCCTGTTCGATCGCAATCGCCTGAACGTCGCGGTGTCTCGCGCGCAGACGCTCTGCGTGATCGTCGGGCACCCACGCCTGGCGGTCACGCCGGTCGCAACGCTCGCCGACCTGAAACGGGTGAACTTCGTAGCGGCGCTGATGGCGGCGGGATCGCCGAACGCTGGCTGATCCGGTCGGGCGTCCGTAGCGGGCCTTGGTTCGCGAGTGACCAACGGGCGGAGCGGGTACCGTCGTGCGAGTTCTGGCAGGCGGGTCACGAGCAAGGACGGGGCAACGTGGACCTGACCCGGTTTAGTAGACACCTCAACTGGAGCGATACTGCTCCCAGAGGTGTTCGATGTCCAAACCGAAGCAGTCCCATCGCCGTACACGGCGAACCTACAACGACGAGTTCAAGGCCGAGGTCGTCGCGCTCGTGCGCGGCGGACAGAGCGTGGCCGAGGTGTCGCGCAATCTTGATCTAACCTCTTCGGCCGTGCGCGCCTGGATCAAGCGTGCCGAGCCGGCCCAGGAGAGCCCCATCAGCGACGATGACAAGGCCGAACTCACCCGGCTGCGTGCCGAGGTGAAACGGCTCCGGCAGGAGCGGGATATCTTGGCAAAGGCCACCGCCATTCGTTGGCGCACGCGGGCGCGTATCCGGCACGGCTGCCGTCGCGTTTCTCCCATCGCTGGGCGAACAGATCGTCCCGGCCGGCGAAGCGGGTGCGGAAGAGGGTGATCTTGTCGGTGGGGGAGAGTGGGGTGGGGGAAGGCGCCTGAGTCTCGGCTGGCGCTGTGCTTGGTTCGGGGGCCGAGCGCGTCGTCAGGTCGCCGCCACCGTCAACATCTACCGGTGTCGTTGAATGGATATCGGTGGCAGGGTCGGCGGGGCAGGATGTGCCCTCGTGCCCTCGTGCCGGCGCTGCCGGCGCGGGCGCGCTCGTTCATCCAGCGCTTGGTGGAAGCGTTCGTTGCGCAGGAGCGCCTATTCAGGGACGGTCGGCGTGACTTCGTAGCCACGCTCTTCCAGCCACTCGACGATCCAGGCGCGGTCGGCGAGGGTCGGGTCGTTCTTGCCGATTCGACGGTTCTCGATGCCACGCTTGATCATGTACTCCTCACGATCGAGCACGTCGGCGTTCTCGATGATGTAGCGGCCGACGTCGTACTTCAGCGGCGAGAACGAGGACAGCAGCACCGTGCTGCGGTACTCGACGTCGCAGCTGGGGCATTCATCTCGACGAATCTGCGCACCGGCCTCGTGCAGCATCGTGAAGGCTGCGAGATTGTCGTTCATGGCGGCGCATTGCAGCGGCGAGATGGACACCGCATCTTGCTCTTCATAGATGAAATCGACGCGCGCCCCGGCGTTGATCAGCTCTTGGAGCAAATCCTCCTTGCCCGTTTCGGTCGCGATGCAGAACGGCTTGTCTTCGTAGAATCGTCCAAAGGTCACGTCGGGGTTCGCACCCTGCGCCAGCGCCTGGCGAAGCTCGGCGATCGAGCCGTTGTTGACGGCGTTCAGCAACGCACGGCCGGCGTCGTCGTTCGCGGTGACCTGCGGTGCCAACGGCATAGCGAGGAGTGCGGCCACGAATCGGTAGTAAATGGTCATGGGCAATGGCGGGCCAGGTAGGTGCGCAAGGAGTCGAGCACAGATGTCATGTAGTGCGCGTCGACGGTGTCCCAGAAGCGCAGATTGTGAGGCTTGGCGATCGGGGTGTGGTTGCCGGGCGCCGGCATCGTGCTCTGCAGGACCGACAGGAATTCGCCGCGCACCCGCACGACCTCGACGTGATTGTTCGCCTCGAAATAGGTGAAGCGGTTGAAGGCGGCGGTCAACGGCGTGACGGCGGACGGGTTGAATACCGTGGCCCGATCCCTCTCGTGCATTGCCGCGAAGGTCGCCAGGCCACCGCCCATCGAGTGGCCGGAGAACGCGAGCGTGGATCCCGGGTGGTGTAACGCCAAGCGATCACGAACGCGATCGGCAATGTCAGCGGCGCGCGAGAACTGTCCCGGCGTGATTCCGATGATCTGGCCGACGCTGTCGGCAAGATCGATGACCTGGTCGGTTCCTCGGAACACGAGCACGAAACGACCGCTGCTGCCGTGCCGGAACAGCTGCGAATGGAAACGGCCGATGGAGAAGTTCTGCGGATTGAGTCCGAGCGATGTCGGGTCCACCGGATTCCACCCCGGCGCACATGGCGACGGCGGCGTGCGATCGTAGACGCAGTCCGACAGCATCGCCATATCGAGTACGTCGCGCAGTTGCGTGCAGTCCATGCTGCCCGGCAGCTCGCAGTACGGGTCGCGGCCGAACAGGTTGCCGCGGCGCTGCAGGCGGCCGTCGTGTGCGTAGTCCGCGGCATCCGCACGCAGCGTCTCGAGCCAAACCAGATCCTCGAGGCAGGGCGCGGCGCCGCCGGCGAGCCGATCGATGCGTTCGGCGGGCGACGGCGGCGGCGCGGCGCTCGCCCGTCGCGCCGTGTCGCAGGCCGTCGTACCGCTCTTGCGCACGATCGTCTGCAGCCGCTCGAGGGACGTATCGCCGACGTCCACCACCAGCACGCGGCCATCTCGCGTCGCGCGAAAGCGCAATGGGGCGCTTGCGCCGGTGCTGTGCGCCGGAAGCGTTGCGTCGAGGCTGTTGGCCACCGGTTGCAGCGCTTCGAGCAGCTCAAGCGATTCGCGTCGGCGCGCCGCTGTCTCGCGGTCGTCTACCGCACCGGCGGCGTCGCCTGTTCCGGTCGAGAGTGCCGTGGGCTTGTATTGAATGCGCCCGTCGGGGCGTCGGCCGGTGTTCGCTGCCGCCGTCCAGGCGTGGCGCTGCACGCGCCCGTCGCGGTGCTCCACGCGCGCGGTACCCGTTACGCCTTCGGCTAGCCCCGCGATGGACGGTGCCGCGTCAACGGTGATCTCGTCCGGCGATGCGTTCCGCCGTTCGATCGTGAAGCGCTCGCCGCCTTGTGCATCGAGCTGCGCCACCGCGAGCCCCTCCGCGTCGTAGCGCCAGCGACGCGTCTCGACCCGGCGTGCCGGCACCGCCTCGTTGATCGGGCCGTCATGGTGACGGGTGATCGACGTCAGCGCGTACGGGTGAACCGGATCGGCGTAGCGATAGCGGGCGACCGGCTCGGTGCGCCCCTCGCTCTCGTGGTGGACCGCGACCAGACTCGATAGGCCCGAGTAGCGGTAGGCAATCCGCGAGCCGTCGGGCAGCACGAGCGCGGCGAGGTGGCCGGCCGGAACGGTATCGAGTGCCACGCTCGGGTCCGCGCCCCAGAGCGATAGCGGACGGTCGCCCGACGACCAGACGAGCTCGATCGCGACCCCGTGCTCGTCGCTGACCTGCACCAACCGTCCGCCCGAATACGCAAGTTCCAGAAATTCCCCGCCCGGATACTCGACCCGCAGCAACCGTCCGACCGCGAACACCAGTCGCCGCCCGTCCGGCACGAGCCAGACATAGCGATTTCCCTCGATCTCGAGCGTGCCGCTCGTGCCGTCCGTCGCGTGCCAGCGCCGCGTTCCGTCATCCGCGACGGCGAGGTCGAACGCGATACGCCGTCCGTCGCCCTGCACGAGCAGAAGCCGGTGCTCGTCGACGCGCGACAGGCTGGCATCGAGCCCGTGCCGCCAACCGTGGCCGAGCCCGCGATTCTCGTCGGCCAGCGCCGAGTTGTAGTGGCGCACGAACGCCAGTGGCGAGCTGATCGAACGGTAGTCGACCGCGCCCTCGTACTTGTTGCCCGACGCGACTTCGATCGGGTTGCCGACGTGCTCGGCGCCATCGGTAGGCGGGACGCTGCCGACATCGGCCGGCGCGTTGCAGGCCGGGGCACCGAGCGCGCCGGGCAGCGGGCAGGACGGTGGCGGGGCGCCGAGCACAGTGCCGGCGTGCGCGACCAGCCAGACGAGGGCGAGTAGTGGAACCGCTTGGCCGCGTTGACGAGCACGAGGACGCACCCCCGTACCCAAGGGCGTAGCGACAAATCCGTTTGGCACGATAGACCTCCCTGACCGGACTTCTCCAGGCCCGAGGCGGAATGCTCACAGGGCAGAGCCGTGCTGTCCGTGAGCCGCGTCCGTTCGTTGCACAAGGCTTCGTGATGCGCTCCGCGTCAGAGATGCTCGATGCCTCGCAATCACCCAGGAAGGTGACCGAGATGATTGCCGAGATCCGGTCGGCCAACGATCTCGCTGGTCAGTCGCAGCAGACGTGGTGGAGCTTTGGCATGCACAGCTCATCTTCGCTCAGGATCGCGCAACCACCTTTCGCGATTCGCGAGACGTTATCGGCTCGACTGCTCGAACATCGCGAACGGCGCTCTCGCGGTTCTCCTGCACGCTGTGCGCTACCCGGCCTGGTGCCGGTTCATGAGCATTCGATATGGCAGGTACGCGAGAACACGTCTTTGCTGAAGATGTGAAAGACGTTCGAGGCGCCAACGACGGGCTCGTGCTCGAGCTGCGCAGTGGTGCACGCGCGACCATCGATCGACACGAAGCTCACATCGATCCGGATCGATCCGCGGTGTCTCGCTACGTGCAAGCCATCGTCGCCGTCTCACGAGGTCAGGCGCTGGTCGATGGCGCAATACGGTCCGAGCGAATCGACGTGGTCCTGAGCGCACGGTTGTCGCGCCGAAGTCTCATGGGTCGGTATCGCGGTAGCGACCGGCAGTGGCACGTGTGTGGGCTCGTGCTCCGTGATCCGAAGGTGTATCTCGTCGCCGCGGAAGCGGACAGAACCACGGGCCTGGTCTCCGCCCTGCCCAAGGTCTTCGCGCTCGATCGATTCGAATCGATCGTGCTGTCCGATCGCCGCAACGATCCGCCCGCAATCGATCTCGACACCTTCGTCGCCGCCGGTTGTCTCGAAGCGCCCGTGCGCGGTCGCTCGCCGTCCGGTGGACCGGAACTCATCGACATCGCCCTGCGTATTCATGGGCTCGACGCGGACCGGATCGAAGTCCGGGCGCCTGCGTGGGCGTCGAGGTGGGCCAAGGGGTCGATGCGGTGCAGTGTCGGTATGGCGCCTGAAAGAGCGGTGGCAGCGCTTTCAAGCGGCAAGGAACGGTGGAGGGCGCAGCGTCCCGCGAGGTGTGCAATACGGTGCTGGTCAGCACGATACCGGGGTGTGCGCGACGGGACGGTGCTCCTGTTTGCGCTCGAGTGCCTCCACGAACTCGGTTCCCACCACGTCGTCAAACCCTTCCAGCAGCGTGGTACCGCGCCGGGACGCTATCCGGACGGGTTAGCAGATCGCCTTCGAGGGTGCGACTGATCTCGACGCGGTTGGTCTTCGATCAAGTCCTGTCGCACGCTCGGGCCTCGGGCTTAGCGCCTGCCCGGATCGAGCGCCTTGCCGCATGCATGCGACTCCCCGGATCACGGAGGTGGCATTGCGACCGGAGTTCAGACCCTACGTCGAGCAAGACGCCGTGCGTGTCCGTGCCGGGGCGGGAACGTGAGTGGCGCTTGTACGTCGACGACATGATCGGGTTCGCGGAGCGCGATCCTGGGGACAGTGTCCGTGGGTGTGGAGGTCATGAGATGAGCTCATCGATCGACTGGTCCGCCTGCGACGCGGTCGAGCAGCATGCGAGCCGTGTCAGCGGCGCATGCCGGAATCATCGCCGCTCCCCATCCTCTCGATTTCGCCGAGGGCGGAGCAAAGGCAAGTTCCGCTGTCGTGGCGCAGCATGTCCCGACCGCGCTCCAGGCCCCACCGCCGAGTGGGCAATCCGGGAAGCTGCAGTGCCGAGCGAGTTCGATGACTCGGCGCTTACGGCTCGAGGAACCTGGCCCTGATGCGACCACGAGAACCCGACGACTGGCGCGATGCCATCGCCTGCGCCACGGACGTGCTGTTTCTCGCGGCTCTGCGGTTTCCCGTCCTCCTGTTCTTCGGCGTGTCCGTGCTGTGGTGGGCGGCCGGAGCGTCGTTGGCCTGTCGTACCCCCAACGAGTGATCGCAACGACCTGACCGGCACGCTCGAGCAACGCCGAATCCGGTCGCGTCCCGACTGTCGAGGGCCGCTGATGACCGCCTCGCCTGTTCGAGTGCGATCGACACCGGAACCCTCGGGTTCCGGCCGGTCAATACAGGTCCTCCCACTCGCAGTTGACCACCACTTCGGCGACAGCGGCGTTGTTCGGCAGCCCGATCAGCGTGTGTACGAGATCGGCGACGGTCTCCGGCTGCGTCATGTCCTCGGGGGCCACCTTCGCGCGCCCGGCGCGCACCGCCATGTCGGTCGCCACCCAGCCCGAGCAGATCGCGCTGGCGCGGATGCCCATG
>Ga0115029_1002037_pt1 | contig 12633 bp, 8 predicted proteins | sample SidtaG_3_FD_87297 | JGI IMG/M metagenome (GOLD analysis project Ga0115029, IMG submission 87297) | Marine algal microbial communities from Sidmouth, United Kingdom - Sidmouth_Asex1 metaG | ecosystem: Host-associated > Algae > Red algae > Unclassified | place: Sidmouth, United Kingdom | collected...
CCTAAACCCTAAACCCTAAACCCTAAACCCTAAACCCTAAACCCTAAACCCTAAACCCTAAACCCTAAACCCTAAACCCTAAACCCTAAACCCTAAACCCTAAACCCTAAACCCTTTCCATGAAAAGACATATTCCCAACTTGATTACGTTGCTCAATGTTTTCTGCGGTTGCGTGGCTACTGTATTTGCCGTACTCAATCAATTGGAGATGGCCGCAATTTTTGTTTTTCTGGGGATATTCTTTGATTTTTTCGATGGTCTGGCAGCACGAGTTCTAAATGTTCAGAGCGAATTGGGCGTACAGCTCGATTCTTTGGCGGATATGATTACCAGCGGTCTCGTTCCTGGCATTGTCATGTTTCAATTATTGGGCATGTCGTTTTCGGGTGGATGGAACAGGGCCTATACTTCGATGGAAGATGGTTTTGTAGCATCAGAATATACATGGTACCCAATTGCTTTTTTTGGATTCCTAATAACCCTCGCCTCGGCCTACCGCCTCGCGAAGTTCAATATTGATGAAAACCAAGTATCTTCTTTTATCGGGTTGCCAACGCCTGCCAATGCGCTTTTGATTTTGTCCTTACCCTTAATTCTTTTGTATCAGAACAACGATGTTTTAAACGGAATTATACTTAACCAATGGTTCTTGATAGGATTAACAATTTTGAGTGCTTATCTACTGAACTCCAAAATTGAACTTTTTGCCTTAAAATTTAAGAATTGGGGCTTTAAGGATAATGCACTCCGTTATATTTTTTTGGTCGTGAGTTTGGTGCTTTTGATAACCCTTAGGTTTTTGGCAGTGCCTTTTGTTATTGCTTTTTACGTAATAAGCTCCCTAGTTACAAATTTAGGGAGTGTTAAAGGTTGAAAAGTTATTTTGTAGAGATACTCGGAAAACCTGAGAGTTGCGCGGAGGAAATACTTGCTCAATATACTTGTTAAAGATCCAACTTCTTCTTGCGAAGTTAGAAATTCTGCCCCAAATACACTTTACGTACCATTTCATCGGCCGCCAAGTCTTCTGGAAGTCCTGATTTTAACATACCACCTTCGAACATAAGGTACGAGCGTTCGGTAATGGCCAAATGGTTGCTCCTTTTTTCTACATGTAATTTAGCTATTCTTTAATACACCTTAGGCAAGTCGCAAATTGCTCAATCTCAATATTACTTCTGTAAATCGCGTTGTTATCATGAAATAAGCCTCGGAGTATGGCGTTCGTACTATTGAACATTGTATTTGACCAAAAAATAGCTTGTTCATTCATGGAAACTGTGCTTTCGTTAGGGGTGTTAGGGGCTATAATTGCTCCTGTCAATTTAATATCTAGCAGTGTATCTCCGTCTTCCCTAAGTCGGGTCGCGCTATCCGTACCCCTAAAAGCATTCATCATTTCAATTTCACTCTGTGACATACCCAAGAATTGCTCAAGTTGCTGCCAATCTGTTTCTACGGGCATTCTCCAACCCTGTGGGCACGCGGTCTGCGAAACTTCAAAGGTGTACATATAGCCCAATGCATCGCAGTTGGGTTCTGAGTTCGAAATGCAAAAATAATTTAGACTATTGCCTTGGTTATCCAATTTAGACCGTAGGTTTTCTGCAAACCAAACTTGAGAGCCCAATTGAACAGTTTTATAACTTTTATTATCCCTGCTGTCAACAAACTCTCCATAAACAGGAATGACCAAAGTATTCGAACAAGAATTTGCATCTGTAACTGTAACGGAATACTCTCCTGACGAAATATTATTGAGCTGAGAACCTACGGAATTGTCGGACCATTGATATTGGTAAGGCGGAACACCGCCAGTAACGGACAGATTTATGGATCCACCACTCATGCCGGATGTAGGACGGATTACATGATAATCGATTAGAATTTCCGGATTTTGATCTAGTTCAACTTCACCTGTTGTGGTATAACCCAATTGATCGGTAACCGTAACCATATACGTTCCCGCCTGTAAAGTATCGACGTCTTCTGAACTCGAATTGTTCGACCACTCAAAGCTATAAGGGGGTACACCTCCGTTTATAGTGAGGTCAATGGCTCCGGTCGATTCTGCGAAACATGGAATATCGGTAATCTCAAAAATAAGTTCAATCTCCTCTTGAACAATTATACCCTTATTCAAAGAACATCCATTGGCATCGGTAATCTTAACGTTATATGTCCCCTTTTCCAAATCGTGAATATCTTCGGTCTCTTGATTATTCGACCATTCGAAGCTATAGGGCTCTGTTCCCCCGTTTATGCTTAAATCAATAGCTCCAGTAGTTTCGCCAAGGTTGGTGTTTGTAATCTCGCTGGTGGCCAATAGTTCATTTGGGGCAGTGATTTCAATTTCATTGACTTCCATACTATTACCATTGCTATCCGTAATTTCTACGGAAAAAGTACCTTCGGGTAAACCATCCAAATCTTCGGATTTTTGTCTGTTGGACCATTCAAACTTAAAGGGAGGAGTACCTCCTGTAATTGTAAGGTCGATCATACCATCACCAATTCCTTTACAAGAAACGTTTTGCAATTCAGGTTCAATCTCGAACGGTGCTTTCAATGCCAAGAAATTGTTGACGATTTCTTGAAAATTTGGAACATTAGAGCCGAAACCTAATGCCTTATACCTTTGCTTCAGGTGTTCTTCGATTACATCCAAATTCAAGTTTTGAGCAGACCTATAGAGCTCGGCTTTTAAAGACTCATCTTGTATTTGTCCATCATCGCTAAAGTCTAAATTGATATTTGCCAAGAATTCGGAGAAATCGGATACAGGTTTGTTCCCTTGTATAATTATTGATAAAGCGATCAAAATCGCATTGTCTTCAGAATTAACGAACATATTAAGTTGGTCCGATGCAGAAATATTGTTGTTCGTCACTCCAAAAATTTTCAATAGTTCTTTTTGTGCTGAATCCGTTGCTTCTTGGAAAGCAATACCTTCTGCTACCAACACTTCGACACGGCTCTTTTGTAAATGCGTAAGCACATTTACATTGATTTTATCCTTATCATTGATGTCAACCATCGCTGTCAATGTCAAGGTAGCACTTGAATTCTCACCTTTAACTTCATTAAAGTAAAAACCGTTGGCATTCAACAGAATAACGGAAGAACTTAGTTTTATACCATTAAACTCAAAATTGCCACTATTGTCGCTTACCTGAGACTTAAAAGTTAGCCCCGTTTGGTTTAGTTCTTCATCTAATTCTGATAGATTAACCGATGTTCCATTGAGAAAAGGGCCTTTTTGAATGTACCCTGAGAGCTTGTTAACTTGAATTTCTGTAGTTCCATTTTCATTATCGTCATTATTACAACCGACTATACATAGAAAGGCTGAGAATAATACGATGGCAATTAGTGGTTTTTTCATACTGAAAATTTGGGACGCACAAACGTTTCTAGGTATGCCCATTACAAAGGGAAAAGTTATCTGAGAAATCTTAAAGGTCTTCCAACTAGCTCAAAATTAGCCACACCTCGTTCATTACCTAAATTGATACAATAATTTATTTTTAACGTAAAAATTTTCTATTGATTGTATCAATTTTCAGTTGACCGCTATTTTTATTGACAATATGAAGTACTTGGAAATATTTAGGGAGGCAACAAATTCAGGGGAAGGAAGCTAAAAGTTTTAAATTGAAGAAAATATTGTTATTGTAGAAATAGTTAAGAACTACCCGGATATTCACATTGATTTACATAAAATCGGAAATTGAGTTTATAGCTCATTCGGACTTAAAAATCCAATTTCTTCTTACGAAGCTCAAAATTCTGCCCCAAATAAACTTTTCGGACCATTTCGTCGGCCGCCAGGTCTTCTGGAAGTCCTGATTTTAAGATGCCACCTTCGAACATTAGATACGAACGTTCGGTAATGGCGAGAGTTTCCTGCACATTATGATCGGTGATAAGAATACCGATGTTTTTATCTTTTAGCTGTGCAACGATACGTTGAATATCTTCAACAGCAACGGGATCTACACCGGCAAAAGGTTCATCCAACAGAATAAATTTCGGATCGGTAGCTAAGGCGCGGGCGATTTCCGTTCGGCGGCGCTCGCCGCCGGAGAGAAGATCCCCACGGCTTTTTCGAATATGGCCAAGACTGAATTCATCTATCAGCGATTCCATCTTCATCAGTTGTTCTTTCTTGCTAAGTTTGGTAAGTTGAAGTACGCTAAGTATATTTTTTTCGATACTGAGTTTCCGAAAAACAGAAGCTTCTTGTGCCAAGTAGCCAATGCCATTTTGAGCCCTTTTATACATGGGAAAGTTGGTGATATCGGTACCATCCAAATAAATATTTCCGCCATTTGGCTTTACCAGACCAACAATCATATAGAACGAGGTCGTCTTTCCCGCACCGTTTGGTCCCAATAGGCCTATGATTTCCCCTTGGTTCACTTCCAAAGAAATACCCTTGACCACCTTTCGGCCGCGATAAGATTTCATTATGTTCTCTGCTCTTAATTTCATTTTTGAGGTTTCGGGTTTCTAGTTTAAAACACGATACTAGCGTGAAATAGAAATTGGTATATCACAAGCGACGTCTTTTCGCTCAGCTGTAACGTTCATTTTTATGGTTAGTTATTGGCCCCTGTTTATTTAATCGTAAAGCGGTGTTGTTTCATTGGTATCTTCGATAAAAATCAACGAATCAAATAATTTTAAGAACGGTAGTTCATAAACATCATCTTCTGTTTCTTTTGCATATCCAATCAATTTTACAGACCCCAAAATATCATTTGGTTTTAGTATTTGTCTTAAGGACGAGACATCTAAACAATATGATTTTCCGTTTAGGGCAAGTGCATTTTCCCAAAGATAAGTTTCTGTTGGTTGAATTTTAGCTTTTTTAAGTTTTTCGGTATAAAAATGGTCTCCGTTAATAAATTTCTCCTCTATGAATGAATAATTTCCGTTTAGCGTTGAAAGCCCGATAGTATGGTAATCTTTCCCGAATTCTTGTTTTAAATCCCTTCCCATTATCCCTATTTCATCATCTACTATAATTTCGTTTGAAATATGTGCATTGTGCGCCCAAACGACTATTTTATTGTTCTTGTTCTGTGCTAAATAAGAAACTCTATCTGCCATTATTTCATCACGACTTTGAATCGGCTTCCTGTTTTCGATGTTTATATAATTGACATATGTATTCTTACTATTGAATAGAATTTCTTCAACAGTTGGTGTTAAGTTATCTGTAGATTTCAAATGATTTTCGATAGCTAAAATATTGTAATAAATGGAAGCGCTAATTTTAGCTTCTTTTTTTAAACTATTAACGGCGCTTTTTGTCCAATTAGATTTTAATTGTTTGAGAAGCTGATTTAATTTTTTGTCATCGATCTTTATCGATTTCAAATTATTTTGTAATAACTTATTAAATACCCAAAAAGAATCGTCGCAGCCTTTAAACTTTAGGTCATAACGTTTGCGATTATCTTTATACCATTGCAGAAAAGATTTCACCTCTTGAGTCTGATAAATCGAGAATAAATGTTTGTTGATTAAACTATCCAATGAATTTGATTCCAAACCTTTGTTTAAGAGTTCAATGTCATCGTAGGGACTCTCTAAAACAACGACATTAAAACCTTTTTCTTGAATTAGTCTCTTTGTGATAATTTCTCTCAGTTGATAAAATTCGGAACTTCCGTGAGTACTTTCGCCAATAGCAACGATTTTCTTATCTCCTAATTTTGCCATTAACGGGTCTAAACTGTCGAACAAACTGTCATTAGTCGATAAATTGATTGGCATAGACAAACTACCAATTGCCGAATTAAGGGCAGTAACATTATAATCTTTCAAATAAGTTTTGGGAGTTTCTTCTATGGTTTGAATGTCTTTACCGTCGATAGTAATTTTGAAATCATCAAACCAAGCAATTCCTTTTCCACCTAAAATGCCTCCAACATAAATGCTTTTGGCACCGGACGGGTAAGGTGATTTTATAGTGTACTCTTTCCAGTCATTTGTTCCTTTAATTCTAAGTTTTTGCATGCTTTCAAATGCCAATGCCCTTTTTTTTGAATTACCATCGATACGCATTAAAAGCCCAACAAACCCTTTGACATTTTCGTACTTTATACGACCCGTAAGACGTATGGTGTCACCAGTATAATGTGCGGGAATGCGATAGGTAATACAACCAAACTTGCCTTTTCTGTCCGATATGACCTTTCCGACATAATTTTCATTGTCTAGTTTTTCTTTAGTTAAGTTCTCCCCATTTAAATTTTCATAACTACCCCATTTGAACCAGCCATTCGGCAGATTCTGATTTATAGAGTCGAAACTATCAAAATTTAGATTGTATTTGTTTTGGCCAAAAGCTGTAGAATGTGTAACTAAAATAACTAAGCATATGAAATAGGATTTAATGCTAATCATATTTTCAGTGCCTAGATTAATTTTATCAATGTTGGTGCTCACTTGACAAAAGAAACAAGAAACTTTTAAAACTTATGGGCATTTACGTTTTCTTTAACCCTTTCTCCCTCGCTTTTCGTTCTTTCTTGGCTTCTTTTCTTAAAACATAGCCCGAGATATAAATACTTACCTGATATAATACCATAACTGGAACGGCCACAATAATTTGGCTGGCAACATCTGGCGGTGTAATAACCGCGCATAATATCAGAACGACGACCAAGGCTATTTTACGGTATTTTTTCAGTATTTCGGGAGTTACGATGCCTACTTTAGTCAAAAAGAAGACGATAATGGGAAGCTCGAATAAAACACCACAAGCGATGACGGCGGCCTTTATCGTACCGATATAGGAATCAAGATCGAATTCATTAAGCACAAGCTCGCTGACTTGATAAGTACCCAAAAAGTTAATCGATAACGGAGCAACTACATAATAGCCGAAAATTACGCCCATAAAAAATAAAAGGGAGGCAATGAAAATAAAGCCCTTTGAATTTTTACGTTCGTTATCGTGTAGCCCAGGACTGATAAATTTCCACAATTCGTAAAGTACGTATGGAAAAGAAATTATAAAGCCAGCCCAGATAGACGTCCAAATATCTGCTGAAAATTGTCCGGACATGGTTCTGCTCTGTATTGTAAAAGGCAGTTTGTCTTTGCAAAAATCGGAGACGATACCAATATAAGTAGCTGCTTTACAAAAGAATTTGTATGTTGGAAAGTCCATTCTCGAAGGCGCGAAAATAATTACGTCAAAAATGAACCTGCTAAAAATGAATGCCAAGCAGCCAATGATAACGACTGCTAGTGTTGATCGTATCAAATGCCAACGCAATTCTTCCAGATGATCCAGAAAAGACATTTCATCGGGAGACTTGGTATTCTTTTTTGCCATTATATAATGCCTTCGTTTATCAAATTATGCAAATGTACGACACCTATGTATTTTTTGCCATCAACCCCCAATAATTGTGAGATACCTTTATTTTGCATGAGTTCTAAGGCTTCTATGGCCAACACATCTACGGATATGGTCTTCGGGTTCGAGGTCATAATATCTTTAGCTGTAAGCCCACTAATATTGTCGTATTTGTTAAGCATTCTGCGAATGTCGCCATCAGTGATGATGCCAACGAGCTTATCGTTTTTACTGACAGCGGTTACCCCCAACATTTTTTTAGAAATTTCTACGATAACCGCTTTTACACTGGTAGAAAAGTCAACCTCAGGTTTCTGATTGTTGGCAACAAGGTCGGCCACCCTAAGGTATAAACGTTTACCGAGCGCCCCACCGGGATGGTATTTCGCAAAATCTTTACTGGTAAAGCCCTTGATTTCTAACAGACATATAGCAAGGGCGTCACCCATAACCATTTGTGCCGTTGTACTGGTCGTTGGCGCCAAATTATTCGGACAGGCTTCTTTGGCTACGAAGGTATTCAGTACAAAATCGGCCTCTTGGGCCAAATAAGATTCTAGGTTGCCTGTCATGGCTATCAATTTGTTCTTTCCCCTTTTGATTAAAGGCACGAGCATCTTGATTTCCGAAGTGCTGCCACTATTTGAAATGCAAATAACTACATCGCTGTCTTGAATGGTGCCGAGGTCACCATGAATGGCATCGCCGGCATGCATAAAAATGGCCGGGGTTCCCGTTGAGTTTAGGGTAGCGACTATCTTTGAGGCGATTATGGCACTTTTGCCTATTCCTGAAACAATGACCCTTCCCTTAGAAGCAATAATACATTGCACTGCATTTGAAAATTCGTCGTTCAACAAACTGGTCAAATGATGTATCGACGCACTTTCGGTTTCTATGGTTTTCTTGGCTATGGCAAGAATAGCTTTGCTATCGCTCAAATTATAATCTCGATTAGAAGCTTGCCAATCGGCAGGCAGGTTTGTAAACTTAATGTGCAGGTAATCCAAAAAAACGGGCACTTTTCCTAAAACTATCCAAAAACACGGAGAGTTCTAATAAGAATGTTTTATATTTAAGAGTCTGTTATAAAATGGATGATTGGAATTTTTATAGTTTGTTTTTGATGCAATATGAGGCAAAATTTTTAAGCATAGCCAAGCTACGGTTCAAAATTTTAACGAAATAGTACGCAAAAAGAAGCATAAAAAAACAATTAATACATTTTAATACGGACTCTAGGAGTACAAAATTACATAATCTTGTCGTACACGTAATTCTAAATGTATTAAATAAATTTTGACCAATCTAAATTCCCCCACACTAACAAATGGATTCTCAAAAATCGTTTTTCATCTACCAACTATTTTTTTCGGATTATGGCAAAAGATAATACGGTCTTAAACGGAAAGGATTTACATAGTGCCCTTAAAAAATACTTTGGATTTTCTGAATTCAAAGGGCTTCAACAATCTGTCATAAGTAATATTATACAGGGCAACAACACGTTTGCCATCATGCCTACCGGAGGTGGCAAATCACTTTGTTACCAACTTCCGGCGCTCATGCAAGAGGGAACCGCGATCGTCGTTTCCCCGCTTATCGCATTGATGAAAAATCAGGTCGATGCCATTCGTGGTATTTCAGACCGACATGGTATAGCACATGTACTCAATTCCTCTTTGACAAAAACGGACGTACGGCAGGTTAAACAAGATGTCACAGACGGCATTACAAAATTGCTCTACGTGGCGCCCGAATCATTGACCAAAGAAGATTATGTCAATTTTCTTCAGACAGTAAAACTTTCGTTTGTGGCCGTCGACGAGGCCCACTGTATTTCTGAATGGGGCCATGATTTCAGGCCTGAATACCGCAATCTAAGGTCGATCGTTAACAGATTGGACGAAACCATACCCATAATTGCACTTACGGCAACGGCGACCCCTAAGGTACAAGAAGATATTATCAAAAACTTGGGCATTACCGGTGCAAAAACGTTCAAAGCATCTTTTAATCGGCCCAATCTTTATTATGAGGTTAGGCCTAAAACGGCGGATGTCGATTCCGATATTATTCGGTTCGTCAAAAAGAATTCCGGTAAATCGGGTATCATTTATTGTTTGAGCAGAAAACGGGTCGAAAGTCTTGCACAAGTACTTCAGGTTAACGGTGTGAGTGCCGTGCCGTATCATGCGGGTTTTGATGCCAAGACCCGATCGAAATATCAAGATATGTTCTTGATGGAAGATGTTGACGTGGTCGTTGCCACGATTGCCTTTGGTATGGGTATCGACAAACCCGACGTGCGCTTTGTGATCCATCACGATATTCCGAAAAGTATCGAGAGCTACTACCAAGAGACCGGTCGCGCCGGGAGGGATGATGGCGAAGGCCATTGTCTGGCCTTTTATGCCTATAAGGATATTGAAAAGCTAGAAAAATTTATGTCGAACAAGCCCGTTGCAGAGCAAGAAATCGGTAATGCACTGTTACAAGAAGTCGTAGCCTACGCCGAAACTTCAATGTCGAGACGGAAATTTATGCTTCATTATTTCGGGGAAGAATTCGATGAGGTCAATGGCGACGGTGCAGATATGGATGATAATGTTCGAAACCCGAAAGAAAAACAGGAAGCAAAAGACAATGTTGTCAAACTTATAAAAGTAGTACAGGCAACAAATGAAAAATTTAAGTCCAAAGAAATTGTAAAAACACTCACAGGAAAAGTTAATGCCTTGATTTCTTCGCATAAGGCCGATGAAAAACCGGAATTCGGAATCGGTTCGGATAAGGACAAAGGCTATTGGATGGCACTTATCCGTCAGGTGTTAGTCGCGGGGTTGCTCAAAAAGGAAATCGAGCAGTACGGTATTCTGCATGTAACGGACGGAGGGGATGCTTATTTGAAGACGCCCAAGTCGTTTATGATGACAAAAGATCATACCTACAGCAAAGGAGGCATCGATACTATAGTCGGGGTAACCAAAGCTGGTGTTACCGACGAAAAGTTGTTGAAGCAGCTAAAAGATCTTCGTAAGGCGCAGGCAAACAAATTAGGTGTGCCCCCATTTGTGGTATTTCAAGACCCGTCACTAGAAGATATGGCCATGAAATATCCCATTTCATTGGATGAATTGACAAATATTCACGGAGTAGGTGAGGGGAAGGCCAAAAAGTACGGCAAACCTTTCATTGCATTTATCGCTACTTACGTTGAAGAGAACGAAATTATCAGGCCCGATGACCTGGTCGTTAAAAGTACGGGTGCGAATTCCGGACTTAAATTATACATCATACAGAACGTAGATCGAAAACTTCCGCTGAGCGATATCGCATCGGCCAAGGGATTGGAAATTCCCGAACTCATCAAAGAAATGGAGCAGATTGTCTTCAGCGGAACGAAATTGAATCTTTCTTACTGGGTCGATGAGGTTCTTGATGAAGATCAGCAAGAAGAAATTCACGAGTATTTTTTAGAGGCCGAAACCGACGATCTTGAAGAAGCTATGAAAGAATTCGACGGCGATTATGAAGATGAAGAATTACGACTATATCGTCTTAAGTTTATTAGCGAGGTGGCGAACTAAGGCCAGTCTCGGCTTTCCCATCTGGGTATGAAGTACGGTTAAGAAACTGCTTTTTCCAAAAGTTTAAGGGTCATTTTTTTGGAATCAAGTTTTGCATTTATACCTATCGGAAATGTAAAATTGTTTTCTATATGACCAAAGCTCATACCGTAAACTGCCGGTATGCCAAGAGGTCGAATTCTATCCAGTATAACTTCCTTTAAGGAAAACGAATTGGGATTTGTAGACGTATTGCATCCTGCACAAACCCCAAAGAGAATACCGGCCGCTTTGGTAAACGTCTTGCCTTCTATCAATTGTGTTAGCATACGGTCTATGCGATAAGGAGCTTCCTCTACATCTTCAATACAGACAAGAGCATCGGTAAAATCGATTTCATGGGGCGTACCGATCAAAGCATTAATGAGCGTTAGACTTCCACCGACCAATTTTCCTGTTGCGGTGCCTTCGGTGATCGTGTAACGTTCATATTCGAGGTCTGCTATCATTTCAGGGTCGGTAAGTTCCATATTTTTTATCGTTAGTCTTTCCTCTGGGTACATTACCACTTTCTTAAGTTGGGCTATACTATACGGGTCACTCAAGGTACTGCCTACGGGACCGTGAAAAGTGATAAGTCCGGTTTCTTGGTAAATGCCATTGAGTAGCGCGGTAATATCGCTAAAACCGATTAACACCTTCGGATTTTCCCTAATACTGTCATAATCTATCATTTGCATGATGCGGGTACACCCATAGCCGCCCCGGGCACATAAAATACCATCTATTTTAGTATTGGCGAACATTTCATTAAGGTCTTTTGCCCGTTCTTCATCGGTATTGCTGAAATACCCATGGTTTCCGATAATACGGTTTGTATGAAAAGGTTTGAATCCCATGGTTTTGAGTGTGGTAATCGCCTCTTGTAGTATGTCAGGTTTTATAGCGTAACCTGGAGCAATGAGACCGATAGTATCTCCCTTTTTAAGTCGCTTCAGGAGCATTTTATCGATAGGATATTGTTGTGCTATTCTTCCAAAAATTGTCTCCGGCAGCAGCATTGAACTAGTTGCCGCTAGCGCTGTTCCTATAAAATGCCTTCTTTTTGCCATAGGTTTTGTTTAATCGAGTTTTGTAAAGCTACTAAAATCAGCAAAATCAATTTTGTTTAAGTATTTTATGAAAACTTTAAACAAAAATAAATGGTTTAAAACAGATTAATACATACATTCGACTGAATTTAAAAACATACACTATGAAAAAGCTTACACTTATTACAGTATTTACAATGTTATTGTCAATTTCCAACACCTTCGCCCAAGCAAAAACGATTGTTGGGGTAGCGGCAGGAAATGATGATTTTTCTACACTCGTAACGGCCGTGCAAGCAGCCGATTTGGTCGAGACGTTAAATAGTGAAGGGCCGTTCACGGTCTTTGCGCCAACGAACGAAGCTTTCGAAAAGCTACCTGAGGGTACAGTTGCAGGACTTTTGGAACCGGGCAGTAAAGATGCACTTACCGGAGTGCTCACGTACCATGTAGTCGCTGGTAAATACGATGCGGCTTCTGTATTGAAGGCTATCGAAGACAATAGCGGTTCTTTTACTGCAAAAACTGTTCAGGGCGGTGAAATTGTACTTTCATTGAACGATGGCAATGTTTTATTGACCGATGAAAAAGGAA
>Ga0115029_1002043_pt1 | contig 12612 bp, 14 predicted proteins | sample SidtaG_3_FD_87297 | JGI IMG/M metagenome (GOLD analysis project Ga0115029, IMG submission 87297) | Marine algal microbial communities from Sidmouth, United Kingdom - Sidmouth_Asex1 metaG | ecosystem: Host-associated > Algae > Red algae > Unclassified | place: Sidmouth, United Kingdom | collected...
GAGATGGAGACGTCTTCGTCGGACGCGACCGTGCGTCGGCCGTGATCCATCCGACTCGTCCGACAGTCGAAAAGTACGGGGTGCCTAGATCAAGTTAACCAATTGTAACACACTTGATGAGTGATCGTGACAAGTAGTATGCGAGTCGCGCCAAATCTCGTTGCTCCCTCGGGCCCTCTCGTCAGCAGCCCTGACAGCAAGAAGGCCTGACCCGCTCACTGTTCGACGCCAGCGGCGCACGTTGCCCGTGTGCTGTCCGGCCCTCCTGCGCCCGTGTGCCCACTCGATCGAGGCCGATTCGCGGCGTCGGGGATGAGTGACCGCGGTCCTCGGACAGTCGGGCCGGTGCCGGCCCTCGGGAGCAGCGCACCGCGCATCGTCGCAGACACTCGGTCCACAACCGGCGCCGTTTGCTGGAGTGAGCTGTGGTTGTGCTGTGGATTGACATATTCGACTCCCCCCGCGCCACACTGGCCCGTTGCCGCTGTTGCATGGGTGCGTCCGTACTGACGCAGCAGCGGAGAAAAAAAAAGTCGTTTGAATTTGGTCTGGGCGGCTCGCGCGTACGCGCGCGGTGCGGCATTTTGGTGGCGACAGGGTTTTGGGGGTCCTGAGAGCCCCGCCCGCGTTGCCAGCGTCGACCTCGCGACGATGCGTAGCACCGGCAGGCGCGCGGTGTGGTCGAGAATCCTCGCGTCGGGCGCGCTTGCTGCCGCGACAGCGTCGGGAGGCGCGAATCGGCCCACCTCGGGTTTGAAACGGATGCACCGGTGGCGACGCGCGACCGTCCTTGTCGCGCGCCCGCGCTCCCATTGGGCACCCGCTGGCCACCCGCCATACGGCCGCGGGTCCCCAGCGTGAGGCGTGACACCCAATGGTTGACAGCACTGCTGGGGGACCCACGGGGGGCGCCCCCGCCGATCCACTGAATCGCCCCCTGTGGCGATTCCCGGTCGCCCCCGCGGCGCCGACGTAGCGGTGCCAGCGGCCGCCGGTGGCACCGCCCCGGCCGTGGGGGGACGTCTGCCGTCTTGCGGTGTGCCTGCGCGGTGAGGCCGCGGCGCGGCCGTCCCCCCCCTCCCGTCGCCCCCTGCTGATCGTCACCGCTCCCCGCACACCCCATCCAAACGCGTTTTGGATGGGGATGGATGGGCTTTTGGATGGGGACGGATGGGCGCCCAAAGCCCATCCAAGCCCATCCAAAACCGTTTTGGATGGGGTCTGGATGGGCCATCGGGACTTTTTTGGATGGGCGTTTCCAACAAATGGCGTAGTCCCGAGTTCCGCCCTTGAGAGTCCTGACTGGCGAGGCCCGCCTGAGGGACAGCGAGTGACCCTCGGCAGGAGCGGCTGTTCTAGATCGCTCACGCTCGATGATTTAAGAAACCCTCTCCCATTGGACACAGATCTATTGGCATTCAACCAATGCCATGCCTGCATGAGGGACAAGACTGTGCTGACACGACAAAGAAAAACACGTAGCGACGAGCACCTGTTCTGTTGTCCACGCTCCTACTCGGTCTCTGATCACACACTTCGAGCCGCACCACAAGGAGTTTCAAGCACGTTCTCTTCTCTATCAATCCCATGTACACGATGGCATCAACAAGCTGCACGAGTGGCATGAATGCGCGCAAAACAAAACCCTTCCAAGAATGCAAGGCAGCCCTAGCGGCTGCTATCAACGGATAGGAACCATGTAGCACCGTGAGTGTACCCCCTCCGCCTCCTCCTAGTCGCTTCCCTCCTCCGCAGAACCGTCCTCATTGGCGCTCTCACCATCGGAGCTGCTCGGGCTTGCAATCGAAGCACCCGAGTCGCTGGATGACGAGCAGCTGCCCTCTCCCGTTGCCTCTCCACCGCTGCTTTCGCCATCACTCCCCTCACCATCGGTCATCTCTTCGCCCATGGACGCGCCGGTGGCCCCCACCTTGGCGCTCCGTCCGCCCTCGTGTTCCTCATCCATGCCGATAAGCGCCGCCCCCGCGCTGTAGTCGGCGTTGTCGTCAACGTCGATCACGACACTGCCGGTGCGCGGCGCGACCGACATGCCGTCGGTTGCTGTGCCATCGTCGTCGGCGGCGGCGCCACCTTCTTCGACGCCGTCTTGAAGCGCCTCCTCCGTGACGTCGTTGGCGTGCGGGCGATTGTCGGCGCGTGCGCCGAGGCGTGGCGCGCCACCGCGAGGGGCGGGGGCGGGGGCGCGGGGGTTGTTCGACACGGACGTTGTGGTCTTGGTCGACTTACGAGGGCGGGCCGGCGTTGACGTCACCTTGGGTGTCGGACCCTCCGACGCGTGCAATGACACGTCGGCAGGCGCCGTAAAAACCCACCGGCCGGTATTGGTACGCATGACAATGTCCGGATCGATCTCGTCGGTGATGCGGTACCCACCGTGCACCTTGTTGTCCTTGTGGTTCTTGGACAGGTGCTTAATGGACGCGTCGAACTCGTCCACCCAGTGCATGTACGCGCCCGTGTCGTTGCCGCCTCGACGCCGGGAGCGCATGCCGAGCGCAATCTGGAACTCGTTCCGAGCAAAGCTGGCGATGAGTGCGTGATGACCGACGACCATTTCGATGTAGCCTCGACTGCCGGCTGTCTTGCGCTTGACAATGCGGTCCCCGCCGCCGACCTTCAAGAACAAGCTCTTAGCGGCTGCCACCAGCGCCTTCTCGCCCTTCTCGGAGGTGATGAAGCAATCGTTGGCCGACCACTTCTTGGCCTTGGAGACAGGCATCGGGTTGTACGGGAAGCCGAGCACCTGGAAGAACGGCTTGACAATGAATTCACGGACTTGCGCCACGCAGTGGGGGACGGTGGTGTTGATGACCGACATGGGGCGCTTCTTGTTCGGTTCGGCGCCCACGGTCGAGGACGAAAAGTAGATGTGATTCATGAGGTAGCTGTTGGCGGCCTCAGCGTCCATCTTGAACGTCTTCATGACCTGCTCGTGAATGGCGGTTATTGCCATTTCCGAGTCCATGAGGACGTGACGGGAGTTAGTGGCCGTCGCAACCATGTGCTTGACTGCCGTGCGGATGGGGCGCCGCAGCGAGGCGGCCTCCATGTCGTTCTTGGGTGCGAGAGTCTTGGCCAAGGCGTTGGAGTCTTCCGCTTTGATGACGGGCTTGATGTCTGCGCCACTGCTGCGGTCGCCCTCACTGCTGCCTCGCCCGTCACCGCCCTTGCCGCCACGCGTCAGGCCGTCCTTGGTGCTGCCACCGTGATGCCCCTCCTTGCCCGACCCCGACATACCGCCTTCCTTCTGCACAACCAGCCGCAAGGACGCGACGGCCATGGCCGTGCGCTCATTGCATTGGCCCTGGCCGTCGACGCGGGCCTCCAGGCGGTTGGTGTTGTCGCGCAGGTGCTCGACTTGCGCCGTACACTTGCGCAACGCCGCCCACAGCTCCTTGTTGCTCTTGCGCACGGCTTGGGCCACCTGGCCACTCACGAGCTTCCACGCCGCCTCCTCCTCCGTCTTCTCGGCGACGGACTCAGTGCCGGAGGACCCGGTGCTGGCACGGCCTCCGGCCACCTTTGCAGCCACCTTCTTGTGCTTCTTCGCAGGTGGTGCCGCGACGGCGGATGACGCCGCCTTAGCGGGGCTGCGCTTGCTTCCGCCACGAGCGCGGCCACCCGTGGCGCGCCGACGCGGGGCGGGCGGAGTCGGGAACGGGGCGGCGAGAGACACCTGCTGCGACGTTGCGACCGAATCAATCACAGCCGCCGCGGCTGCCGTTGCCGCCATCTGCGCCTCCATGTCCAATGACGTCGGGCCGGAAAGCACAGCACGAGACGGCGCGGCGCCAGAAGAACGACCTGGCGCGCAAGACGCAGCCTCCGGTTGCGTTGGCGTCCAAGGAGCTCCCACCGGCGGCGGCGGCGATGCCGTCCACGCAGCGACGGGTCGGCCTGCGGTTGCCACCCCGACAGCGTGCGGCGGCCCCGACAACGGGGGAAGGCGCCACGGATGACTGCCGGAAAACGTCGTGCCGTGGGGGGCGATGGATTGGGACCCCGGCAAGTAGCTGTGAAGCTGCGGCAGCTCCGGGGCGGTGACGGCGGCAGTAGTGGCGCCAGTAGTCTCTGGGGCGGCCGCGGACGATGCGGCTCCGTCGGGGTAGGCGGTGGACGCGGCGGCTCCGTCGTTGGCGCGCGGCTTCGTGAGAGGATTCTGGTCGCTACGCGTTGCGCCCCGGCGGCGATAGCTCCGACCGTAAAACTCGTCCATGCGCCTCACGTGCTCCTCAATTGCCGCGGTCGACTCTGGCGTCCCGGGCAACGTAGACATCCGCGGGGGGAAGGGTTTAGGAAACGGGACCATGGTAAAAAAAGGCGTCGTAGATTGGGGGAGTGCACAATGGGTGGGAGTGGGTCACAACGGCAAGGCCAGAGGAGGGGGGGTGGGAGCATAGAGGACGAGGGGCCGATGCGGTGTCTTCGAGTCAGCGATGGTGATGGGGCTTGGTGGAAACAAGGCAACTCGCCAGTCACGCTCCCGCACTCGCTCTTATGTACCATTACGGAGCCTCAAACGAGGCAGCCAGGCGTGCGTGGTCGACCCACGCGCGCTAAGCCCACGCAGCCGTCTGTGCAGGCGAGACCGAAGCCCCCGGGCGAGACCGTCGCTCGCGGCGCCGCCGCGTGCGGCCCCAGGAGCCTCTGTAAGCGGGCGAAACAGCTCGCATCCGCGCAAAGCAGTTAAGAGCCACAGCAAACGGCGCAAAGGGGAGCGTGGGGAGGGGGCGCATGCGAGCACTGTGAGTGCCGGGAAAAAGCGCGCGCACCCTGGTGGCGCGGTAAAATAGGAAATGCAAACGGCAGAGGCAGAGGCAAATCGAGGGGGCGAGTGGCGTGCCTCAGGAGGGGACATAAAGGGGCATGCGCAGGGAGGGAGGCCTCACGCGTATCTCTACGAAGGGGCGAGGAGCGCGCGGATAACGGACGGCCGGAAAACGCAGCGGCAAAGTACTCCTCAAAGAGGGGACGGAGGGCCGCATAGTCCGTGCGGGGGGGATCGACGGCGTGCCCACCGAAGCACGACCGGAAAACAATGGTAAGCAAAGAGAGGATACCGGATCGTGGCAGATACCTTCCAGCGCGGCTCTGTGGGAGCGCGTAAGAGTAGTCAGGCACGCCTACTAGTGTGGCGGCCACTCTACGGGGCCGTCCCACCCGGTGCAAGGAGCGAGTTAGTTTGCTTCGCGATCCACTTGGGGGGAACTCGGCATCGTCAGTTGAGAACCCATCACTGGCTGCAGCGTCGGAAGGGCGAAGGCGAGTGGTGGCGTGCAGAGCGGCCAAGTCACAGCGTCGCCACACTTCGGCTCCAAAAAGGGCGCCACTCGACGACAGTGCGGCGATCGATCGATGAGGACCCGTGTCCCACTCGATTAAAACGCAGTACTTAAAGGGCAAGAGATATCTACTTTATTGGCCACGACTCATGGGCGCACGAGAGTGTACCTCTGCGTGGGGTTGTGCAGCACGACTACGTGATTGGGCGTGCACAACGTACCTCTGAGGCTGCCTGGCCGCGACCACACTTGCTCCGACTAAAATTACACGTGTTGATTTGAATTGTTCGGCGAAGTACTTGCGGCGCTCGATCCGATGTAGTGTGCCGCGCCACTGTCGGGCCGCGCGCGCCAATCTGATCGCGCGCACTCGAGCACAGTCCTTCCCATCCAAGTTTCTGTGGATGGGACCTGTCGTCGTCGGCCACCTCCTGTGTTTTGCTGCTAGTCTCCTAGTCGCGTCTTGACGCAACAGAGGCGACCAGCCACCGGCGCTGCCTCTCCGTTCCTTGACTACCCCTGGTTTCCGCAATGATCTTGTCAGCAAATCGCTGGCGTGCGGATGGCTTCAAGCCAGTGTTCGGGCCTCCGGTTGGTCTGGGGTATCGCCTGCCTCCGCCCGGGCCAACCCGCGTGCCCGTCCGGACCCACTGTTCTTGCAGTGCTCAGCCCGTGCTCTGGCCCTGGTGTGGGCATGCCCCACGTCGGGTACCAGGTGAGTTTTACCACGTGAGTTTTCTTTAGTGCGGCGCAACGTGAGCCAAGAGTGATGTAGTTTGGGGCCAGTATCCGGCTGCAGGTGGTAGTGTGGTGCTCGCAGCGCCAAACCACCGCTGAGGTATCATGGCCAAATGGAGACGGTCGGGCACGGAATCTGGTAGTCCACGACGTCTGCCTTGGGACGCTGACAGGGATCGTTTTTTTCCCGCTTAGCTCTCGTGCCATTCAGGCCTGTATGCTGTCAACCGGTCCCTTCGCCACAGGTAGCCCGCCGCATGCAGTTCCCGCGGCATACAGCCAGATGCTGTCGAGACGTTCGGTTCCCGCCAAGAAGAGGAGCTGGAAAATGATGCAATGCCCCCTGTATGGCACTGCACAGCAGCTCTGCTGCGTCGTCTCGCACCGTCGGAAGTTCTCCATGCACCGCACTATCGACACAGACCACCGCACGAACCGTAGACCCTGCCGCATGTACGTTGTCATGGGTTTGGCTTTGTTGAGTGACTGTGATGGTGGCGGGGGATCATCAAGCCGGGCGCGGGCGCCCTGGCGTGCCTTGCACAGGTACACGCTGATCGCATTGTGTTGTATTCTGAATTCCATGTGCTGACGCTCGCGGCTGCTTCATTGATGGAACTTCTCCACTGCGTGCGAAAATTCAACGCGGTATCGTGCTCCTCTGCTATTATTGATGTAACACTCAGTCGGGCATCATGTCGGACACTCCACCGGCGCTGCCATTTCTTGTTTGTGAGTGTGGGTACAGTGCGGACGTGCTTGCTACTTTGAGACGGCACCAGTACACCTTCCACGATGGTTTGGTTGGTCACCACACGCAGCTGCCTCGGCGTCGACCCCGAGGCGAGTCCACACGGAGCCGTCGCTGCGTGGGCGTGCGAGAAAACGAGACCGCGGCACGTGCTGGTGTGGCCGACGACAACGTTGGGGCTCACAGGTCGGACGAGTCGTCCGCCCCGCCTTCCCTCGGGCCACCAAGTTCGGCCGACTCGGCCTCTACGTCGGACGCCGCTGTGGAGTCGCAGCTCCGCACGCTCCTGGAGCTGACCCGTATTTGGGTGCCCCCAACGGACGGCGGTGGAGCTGCTGTGGATGCCATTCCCGAGTACCTTTATTCGTCGGTAGGGCTGCACGTACGAGCCCTCTATGAGGCCCTCGGTGACGCGGCCCGCGGTGAGCCGCTCGTCCAAATGCGGAAGCGTGCCAAGGTTGGCCGGTTCAACACCGTCCGCCTGAGAGCGCTGCAGCGGTTTGTTCTGCAGGCTGGCGGAGCAGGTCTTTCGGAGAAAGACCAGAGCTTCTTGTACGAGTTCCTTGACGTGTGGGACGGCACTAAGGCCGGCATGGCGGAGGACGCAGGACACCATGCCACCCTGCGGGGCACTTTCCCCTCGGTCACGGCGTTTAAAGATGCGCTGCGGGATGATCTCGACGACGCCGCCCTCGGCGCTGGTTGGAAAAAGGTGAAGCTTGTCGAAGGCGGCGTGACGTACGAGGCGTACTTCCGTGACGTCTTGCAAGTCATCCGGAAGCTCATCAAGAGGAAGAACAGCAGCATTCAGCTGTGGAGCGGGCCGCTGGGGCCAGCGCCGCTCGACGACAAGCGCGAGACGCCGATGGACGGGGAGGCGTTTAAGTTATGCGAACAGCTGGTCACAGGCAACACAGAGGAGCTCGCATGCGTCCTCGGCCTGCACATTTACTCTGACAGCAGCCAGCTGTCGTGGTCTGGCGGTATGTTGTCTTGCGTGTGTGACCGTGTGTGATATCTGGCTCAATTTCCTCTTGTCATCTCGTTCGTTGCCAACTAGGTGTCGTCAGCTTCGTGCCCTGTGCTGACTGGACTCCCTCGTTTGTTCGCTCCATGATTTTGTATCCCGTAGCCCACAAGCTGTACCCCATTCGTGTGCGTTTGGTCAACGACGTGTCGAGCTGTGTCGAGTGGGTCACCGTCGCTTACGTTCCCATTGTGCGTAAGCTGCAGGAGCCGGGGGCTGACGAGAGGGCCCGAATAAGGCGGTGCGGAATCCTGCAGCGGGTCATTTATGCCGCCTTTACGCAAGTCATTGGCCGTAGTCACATCGGCTTTCGAGTGAACGTCAGAGGCCAGAAAGCTCGTGCCTTCCCTCGCGTGCTGCTGTACCTCTGCGACCAGCCGGAGGAGAGAGCAGTGCTGGGGTTAAAGGGCGGCCAATGCGCTCATCCTTGCACGTCGTGCATGGCGAAGATCGAGGTAGTCGGCGCGCCTGAGGCGGTCAGTGCGGAGCGCCGTAACGTCATCAATACTGTCAACAACCAGGTCGAGGCGTACGAGCACATGCGCCGTCAACGCCGGCGGCAGCGGCGCTTGGCGCTAGGTGCATTCGACTCTACATCTGGCGGCGTGCCGGCGCTTGCCGGCATGGCCGGCCTCGGCACCGCACCGCTCCTGCTATACAACATGATTGGGTTCGATGTCCTTCATGTACGTGAGCCTCCTTCTTTGGTGACGGGCGTTTGGGATCCACCGCGGTGATGAGTGCATGCCCCTGACTTTTGTATGTCATCGTTTGCTGCTTGTGTATCCAATCCTGCTGTTTACGTCCTTCCTCATGCGTCCATCTTTGTGCCACAGGTCATGGATCTCGGAGTCACCCGAATGCTGGTGCACCGCCTCGTCCGGGTTTTTCCGTACCTGTGCAAGGGTAAGAACCCCCCTGCCGGATCGGGCACCGCCACGCGACGCGTTGCATTCAAGCGATTGTTGCGCCTCTGTCGACGGAGCAAAGCTTGTAGGACGCCACCAGGGTACGTGACGCCGTGTCTCTCGCCTCTTGCTGTCGGCCCATGGCCATTCTGTGCACCGCAACCCACAACTGTTGGTTGTGCATCGAGCGCATGGTGATGTCTACCAGTGTGTCTGACCACTCGCTCATTGCAACTCCTTGTGTCCCAACGTCGCTTTCTATCCTTTACGTAGGTACATCGTGCGAGCCAACGAAAAACAGGCCGTCTTCACTGGGAAGCAGCAGAGAGACGGCGTCGCCATCTTGCCTTTTCTAGTCGCCGGTCTTTTTGGCCCGCTAGGTGACGGCAACGGCAGCGGTGCGTTCGAAGCCGAGCTCGCAGCGGAGCGCGCGGTGGTGGGGACAGCGATGGACGCGGTGGACGCGACGGGCTACGACGCCGACTGTGACGAGGAGGCTGCCAAGTTGGGCAAGGAATATGTCTTTGATTGGGAGGCGTACCACAACGAGTGGGGGGACACCCCAGTTAACGTTGCCGTCACGTCGATGTTTGCCGAGTACGCTGTGCTTTGCGCGCGCGTCGCTGGGCGCACTACCTCAGCCGTGCCGCCGCCGATGACTATGACGCGAGGCCTCGACATCGGCCAGCAGGCCACCAACTTCGTGACTAAGTTTGTCACCCCCATTCTTGGTCACATCGCTTCCGTCAAAGTCCACAAGCTGCTCTGCCATGTGGTCGACGCGGTGCGGTGGCACGGCAACCTGCAAAATGGCAACACCGCCGTCAACGAGAGCGGTCACAAGATGGACAAGTCTCATTACCTTCGCACAAACAAGGACGTCCGCACATTCACTCGTCAGTTGGTGCGGCATGCGCATGGAGCTCGGGGAATACTTTCCCGCCACGCCAAGGACGACGGCGACGCGGCCGCGGCTTGGAAGGCGGAGCTGGAGCGGCGTGCGGCTGCCCAGGGCACCGACTCAACTAATTTGCAACACGCCGGGTCATCGGCGGATGGTACGCCACCGGCCGTCGGCGCGACGGCCGGGGCCGAGCAGATGAGGAAGCGGAAGCGCCGGATGTACAACGTCGCTAAAATCAGCGTCAGGGACTTGGCGGCGCGGCCAGACTTGGCCAACGTCGGAGCCCTTCTACACTTGGCGGCGCATCGGCAAATCCGCGTCACGTCGCGCACCTCCATTCAGGCACGCTTTGATTGCGGGACGTCTGTGCGGCAGCACCTACGAGCGACCGAGGAGTACCTCGGTGCGCCGTGGTACGACGCGGTGTTGTATCACCCAGGCGGCGACGAGTCGCGCGTGTGCGTCGGCGAGCTCCGCGCCATTGTGAGGGGACCCACGGGTGACGCGATTGTTCTAGTCGCCATGGAGAGCGTCCCCTCCGAGCCGCTGTGTCCGTTTGTGTCGCGCGGGTGCGTGCGCCTCAAGTGGCGCGTCAACGACGGTGCTTCTGACGTGACTTTGCGGCTCGTTCCCGTGCACCACGTCAAACGGCTGGCATTCGTCGTCCCCGACTTCGCAGACCTTGCCGCTCGCCGAGGCGTGACTGAGGACCTCCCTTCAATGGAAGGCCCTCTGCAGGAGCGTCTAGACATGCGCTATTTTCTCAACGTTTTCTTTCCTTGGGACGTCAAATAAATGCTCTCTTGTTCCTTGTGCAACTTCTGTGACAGCCCCGTGACGCCACGGCCAGCCGAACCGGGCAAAGACGTGCGCCGACGGCGGGTTCCGCCGTGCCGCAAGCGACGAAGGTCGGAACACACAGAGCGGGTCCTTCCCGCTACCACACAACGGCCACCGCCACCGCTCTCCCCCCCACTTCCGCCGCCACCCTTTCCGACGTCACAGGCTCTGACACCCCCCCATCCACCGCCCCCCCCTCTGCTCATCCCCCTCGGCCCCCGCCACCCCCGCCGCATGCATCGCCACAGCTGTTGACCGACGTAGTTGGTCCAGGCCGCTGCGTTGGTGGCAGCGGCGCCACGCGCGCCTCTCGGCTGCCACGGGGTGCTTTGGTCGTGAGCGACCGCAGCGACGCCGTCTAATTTTGACGGTATCACCGCTTCCGCCGCTGCTGCCGCGTCCCCTGCCTGCGCCACCTCGGCACTCGTCCCAACGGCGGCCACCAGATACACACTGACTCCGACAGCGACCCCCGCGCCGTCCTGCTGGGACGCCACCGATTTGCCATCGGCGACGGCGCAGGCAGCTCATCCGTCCTGCGCCGCCGCCGTTGCCGCGGCTGCTGCTCGGTGCGCTTCGGGCCCGACCGCCGTCCCTTTTCGCACTCGGCGACGAACTCTTTCCGCGGTCGCGAGGCGTACCGTCGAGGGGGACTTCCTGGAAGCCGTCCGTTTGTCAACGGCGGTGGCCGTGGTGGCGACGGTAACGGGGGCGGCGCCGTCTGACGAGGTCGCCGACGACGGCCGCAGCGTCGGCGGTGCCCGCGTCAGGTCGCCAAGCTCGTGCCCCAGAGTCGAGCTGCCCGGAGTCTGCTGTAAGCCTTAGGAACAGCAAGGACGACATTTTGACCGAGGTCAGCCGACATGTGCTGGCCCAATCATGTGACACACACGCTCCGCGGTGGCGAGTGAGGCGTGGAAGAAACGGCCATGCGGCACAATCTGGGTGTGACTCGCTGCCCTGGGTGGGACCCACAAGCCCATCCAAAGCACGTTTGGATGGGAAATCGGGGGTCTCCCAGAGCGGTCAAAAACGCCCATCCAAGTCTCGGTTGGATGGGGGATGGGCTTGGATGGGCTTGGATGGGGCAGTCGTCGGGCGGTGACGATTAGGCCGGGGTGATCAACCCACCCGCGATGCCCTGTCACGTGACAGGGCATCGCGGGAGCCGACCACCGGCGTTTGGCCTGCAAGACCAAGAGGTGCACCACTCGAGCCCCCGTACGTAGTAGGCGTCGGCCGCGACTCCACCACACCAGCGCGATTTCCTGGACAGCCGCCGGCGGGCGGCCGGACAACTTGTCCTTGAACGACCGCGTCCGAGCCGCTGCGCGGGTTTGGGAACCTCCCTTGTGGTCCTCTGTTCCTTCCCGAGCGGCGGGCGTCTGGGTGAGGTGGCCGCCGCCGCAAACCGTGCTGTCGAGGGGCGCTGCACCCCCCCGGCGTGCTGACGCGCGCACGTAAGGCGGGACGTTGTCAGGCCGGTCACGCGCGCGACGCGGACGGCGCGCCGCGGACAGAGGCAGGCGGCTGTCCGCTCCACAGACGCCGCGCCATCCACCGACCACCTTTTTCCCCCTCCGCGGCTGCGTTCAACGACGTGCCCGCGCCCTGCGTTTCGCCGCCGCCGTCTCCCTCCGCGGCGTTTATTCCGCCGTGCTTCCCGCCCCCCGTCGCGCGTCCGCCCGCCGCGGTGCGGTCACCGCGGCGAGTCGTACCTGCGGCGCCCGTCCCGCACCCGCCGCCATGGTGCGGACACTCCTCGGCACGCTGCGGATGAGCAGCCACCAACGGCGCGCGCTCGCCGTGCACAACACCCAAGCGCTCTGCCGCGTCATTTCCCGCGGCGGCGCGCCGGGCGCGCCCGGAGAGGCCCCTTGGGCGCCGCCGCCACCGCCGCCGGCGGCAGCGGCGGCACCGCCGCCGCCGCCGCCGCCGCCGCCGCCGCCGCCGCCGCGGCGGGCCAAGTCGGCGGCGGCCGCACCCCCCCCTGCCGACATTTGGGGCGAGCCGTGGTCAGACGACTCGGCGTCAGACGGCCCCGACGGCGCGCCGTGGACGCCGTGCGCGGCGGGGGGCCCCGGCCGCCGCGCGCGGGCGACGCGGGGCTCCCCCCCGCCGTCGCCGTCGGCGGGGCGGGC
>Ga0115029_1002044_pt1 | contig 12612 bp, 19 predicted proteins | sample SidtaG_3_FD_87297 | JGI IMG/M metagenome (GOLD analysis project Ga0115029, IMG submission 87297) | Marine algal microbial communities from Sidmouth, United Kingdom - Sidmouth_Asex1 metaG | ecosystem: Host-associated > Algae > Red algae > Unclassified | place: Sidmouth, United Kingdom | collected...
CCAGCCGCCGCCGTCTCCTCCGAAGCCAAAGCCACAGCCAACACCGCCGCCATCGCAAAGGCCGCGACCAGAGTTGGGGCCATCACGCGGGTGGCGGGGGCGGGGGAAGGGCGCAGGCCGCCAGGGGTGCCCTTCGCGGCCGCCAGTGGTGGCGGTTGGAGCCTCTCCCGCCCCCCCAAGTGCTCTGGGGGCATTAATGGGAGAAGACGCCACCGCCAACCAATCATATTGCTGAAAGCACAAGGGTACATGAGCAGAACGATGCGAACATGGCTCTTATCCAATGAAAATCGTCTCAGAACACCTCGACGCAGACCAGAAACACGGTCAGCGTCAGAGTCCCTCTGATACTGTCACCACAGTGCGGCACCTGCCAAACAGAGGCCGAATTCACCGGCACGATTGCTATGATAGACGGCGGAGGCCGGTCTGCTGCTGTCCTCAGCATTCCGTGCTGACAGTGATCTCGCCTGAGTGCACCAGGGGCGCGGCCCCTCCTGAATTCGTGAAACTGCATTATGACAGTGATACACAAGCCTGGAACTTGGCCGTGTGAGCTTGATTCTCGTTTTCTTAGCCGTTGGACATGCCATCCGAGCCGAATAATTGTGTCGCCAGATCCCCGACCGGCCATTCCAAGTCGTAGGCTGCGGTTTCGATGAGACACCACACTGTGTCGCCCCCAATTCGCTTGAAAGTAACTAAAGAAGCGCGATGGCAGAACCGCCGACGGTGGGGTGGGCTTGGCTGAGGTCGGGTTGGGTCGCGTGGGGTTGCGTGTGATGGGGTCTGGTCGGGTCGGGTCGGGTCGGGTCCTCTCTGGCGAAGTGAGGTGGAGTAGGGTGGTGTGGGAGCGGTAGATGAGATGGAGTGCGAAGCGTAGATGATGGCGCAGTCGCGGCGCTGACGTATGAACGGGAGTGCAGAATGTACGGGCGAGGAGATAATCACTTTGTGTCATAGCGCTGACATCCATTTCATCCTCTGGACGGGGCCCCGAGACCTTATTCTGTGCATCCCTTCAAGCGCTAGCCAGCCCACGGGCACTCCTGTCGTACAGAGCATCGCAATAATGGTGCTCTGTGCATGAAGAACACACGTTCCTCCGTGCTTCTGAAGGATGAGCAACTGAGGTGCTAGCCGTTCACGGGTTTCTGGAGGCATGGAGATGTCCACGTCACGTAGATATGGGTACACCTGGGACATCCTTTGGTCAGGGCTTCGTCAAATGTTTCTTGAGCACACTACAGGCGCTGGTCGGCCGACGGGCACCAGAGTAGCCATGCTGTGTTTGTGCCTGCCGAATCAGCTTTAGCCAGCTACTTTGCTATAGTATTCCATGGTTCGCATGCTGTTTTTCGATAGTGACAGCCCATATCAGTTCGTGGGCAAAAATCACATCTCCCAATTGTAAGATAGCTTATCGACAGTTATTGAGAGGGAACTTCCACTCTGAGGTTGCTTGAATGCGACCGAATGTGGCAGAAGAGGCGATAGCCGGCCCACGGGTGCAAGGCGCTAGCCGGCCCATGGGCACTAGTAGCGTTATATAATCGCTCTCTGGGCTGCGAAAGGAGCTTCTGGATTCGATCGACGCGAAGCACGAAGTAGATACTTACGCTCACAATTGTAGTATTAAGACCATATCAGGACACACCACCACTCTCGCCAAGACAGCTGCCGGCCATTGAAGTCCTCACGACACACACTCTGATTTTTTCCGTGCGTCAGACAGGCCTGCCGCCATGGACCTTTCCTCCCTTCTAAGGTGTGGTCAGTTTGCGACCACAGTTTCGGGCGCGGTGTACTCACATAAGGATAAACTTTCCACGCCCGCTAATCACACCCGTCGCCATGTCTCATTTTCCGACGTCTGGGTGAGCTACGGCCTCCACTTTGAGCGCGCTATGCGCATGTCTGCCGATGCCTTCTACGACCTGGCTGACCGCTTGCGGCCGAGTCTTCCTCACCGCGGTGTGCCGCCTGAGGTGCGGATCGCCATTGTGCTTCTCTACTTCGGCGGCGGGAGCTACCTGGATAATGTTGCTAATTTGAGAGTGCACACCTGTACTGTCCATTGTGCTCTTTGGGATGTCGTCGATGCCGTAAACTCGACACCCTTTTTGGAGCTGGACGTCCAGTTGAGCAGCTCCCCACGTCGGCTGGCGTACGCGTCGGGGTTTCGAAGCCGTCGAAACTCCCCATTTGGCAACGTCCGTGAGGCAGAAGACGAGATTGCGGTCGAGAAGGAGCAGCCTCTCGCGACGGACGCACCGCGTGTCGCACACTACTGTGCAAGGAAGGGCTTCTACGCTCTGAAAAATCAAGCCATTAGCGATTCCGAGTAAAAGTTTTGTTGGATGGCGTGTTCCAGTCCTGGCGCAATACACGACTCCACGGCCTCCTCGAGAACATCTCTGGGTCGGCAACTGTCTGACCGCGACAGCGTGTTGACGCGCGATATGACTCGAGACGGGCACAGGATTGCTGCCGAAGGAGCGTACGCTGCCCGCGAGGGTTCGGCGGTCCCGCGGCCAGGTGGTGGGCAAGGCTATCGGTGGCGAGATGCGTTCAATTTCTACCTGTCTTCTCTGCGCGTCCATATTGAACAAGGTATCGGGAAGCTGCTATGGAGGTGGGGCGTCTTTTGGCGGCCTTTGAGGGTGCCGTTTGCGAAGCGCCCCAGCCTCGTTCGAGCATGCTTCCGACTGCACAAAGTTTTTTGAACGCATTCCGTTGCAGCGGCTGCCGTTGGCGCTCCGTTTGACAATGATCGTGTCAGACCGGGGGTATCCTTTGCACTAAATGACGCCGTGAGTGCTTGCCAGGGTGGGCGGCGCGGCGATTGCGAGCGGTCGGACCTGAGGGTAAGAAAAGCGAACCACTTGGAGGAGCGAGCACTTCTAAGACCCGGGGTAGCGTCAATGTTTTGAATTTGACTTGTGTAGCTCATTGTATGCCGCATGTTTTTCTTTCTTTTCTTCTTCATTTTCTTGAATACCGGATGGGCTTCACTTCCAACCATTCGCTTTATTCAATGCGAAGGCGGCACATACAAAGAAGAACGAACGACCCCACCATAGAAGCAACACTCGAAGCAAAATCGAGACCCTCGCCTATCCTCTGGACTTTCTTGGTACTACCCTGCTCATTTCACCGGCCGGGTGCGTCATGCTCGTCCGGAACCGAAGTTGAAATGCTTCAAAGAACAAAGTCTTTCAGCTGCTGCTTTACGGCCTTGATCAGGCTTGGGCCGCGTGGCACTCTCGGAGATTCTTGAAGGTTGTAGACAGCGACCCCATCTCGGCGCATCGCGTGTGAGTGGCTGCGGAAGAAGTGATGCTAGCCAAGCTCTCAGCGAGGGAATCCAGAGCAGCTGCTGCTTCGTCGCGCTTGCGCTTGCTCCTTGAGGTAGTCGACGCTCGAGTACCATTGCTAGTCTCTAGCGCCCAGTCTCCTACAACAACTGACGCGCCCACCTCCGGGTTTGCCAGCTCCGGCACAGGGCCGTTGCTTCTGAGCAAAGAGAAAACATAGTCGAAGACAGAGTCTCCATGGGAGAAGCAGGATCTTTCTGAACCGAGGTAGCGCACTGCTTGTACACTCGCCACAATGGGGCACACAACTGCCCAAAGACAAGAGAAAAGGGCCGAATGATCATCCAGTTAAGAGTTATTTTGGTCTGTGAAAGCACATCCAGTGCGCTGAACGCAGTAAAACCCCCGTGCAAATGAAGCGTAGAGAAGCGCAACTTAGCTCAGACCATTTGGCCTTCAAAAAGCGGCCTGGCCCTACATGGGGATGAAGAAATGGGTCCAAGCCCCCATTAGCGCATTCTTGTTGAGGAAAGAAGCGGTCTGTACCGTTGAACATCTCGGCCACGACCACAACCCCAACTACAGTGCGACTCGCCCGAGCATCTTATTCATGGAGAGACATCGGCTCTCGCGAGACCACGACATCGGCCGCCACCTCTCCTGTGCACAGGACATGCGCCAGATGCGCCCTCTCGTGCTCTGAGAAAGGCGATGCTCGGCCGGGAGATCCCGCCATCGCATCAGCGGTCGGGCCAACCGCCGGCGATAGAGCGGCTGCTGCCGCCGGCGCAGCATATGGCGCGCCGCCCGCTTCCACGATACGTGGTGTCCCTGCCGCCGAAGCAGTTTCGGGCGTGTCACTGGGGCCTGTAGGCGCCAAAATTACGGGAAGCACATGTGGCCGCATGACACCAGTAGAGGCGGGCGGGGGATCCAAGCTCCGCGGGGAACGATCAGGTTTGCCCGGTGCAGAACATATGCCCCGTTTTCGCGACACCGCTCCAATAGCACGCTTTTTTCGCCATACATTGGCAAGCCGCGACGCCTCAGCTCCTTCTTGAGCCGCTTGACCGTCACTTGAGATGCCATACCCGGTCGGAAGACGGAACAAGGAGCGGCAGGGGGGGAGAGTTCTGAAATGGTAGCGGGGGGGGTGGAATGCACTCGGTTGGGGAAATGGGCGGTGACTGGGTCGCTCTGACAGGGTCCTGCCGTGTCCGTCGTCGGGTGGTGCAACATTGAACGAAGGGACTCAACTTCAAGTCTCAAAATTGATGGACCAGGCGTCAATCTATTCCTGGAATGTACACGGCGTTATAGCGTTATAAAATACGTGAGCAGCTCGCCTATGTCACAACATTATAAGGCCCGCATAGCGGGCTCGACCAATGACATCGGCATCATGTTTATACTGAGGAGCATAACGCGGAAATGCGAGCGGGCCTCAGTCGGGCAGCCGGAGCTGCTTCTCTCCCTTGCATGCAACCAACTGTACCTGGAGGGCGTCGCGCGAGTCAAAACGGAGAGGCTCAACGGCAGGGCGGACGACAGTGAAAAAATGGTCAAGACAGAAAAGATGCACAATCTGGTCAAGAACAAGACCAAGCACTACTGCTGATCCCCTAATTTTGTCCTCACCGCCAGAGACCGGGAGTCCAACAGCAATGCAGGGACGTTCGCGATTGGCCAAGAGGAGCAACAGCAGTGCATGTCGGATCCCATCTTAACAGAATGCGCCCGTACGGCCCGCAAACGCACCATCGGCGTACTCGTATTTCGGAGATTATCTGAGAATCTCGCAGAAAATCTTGATAACAATTTGCTCTTGGCTACTTTACCCCATGAGACGACTGAGAAAGGAAGAATATCGCAAGAAAGCGGATAATATCGATTCTGCACGAACCTGGCGGTCGGACAGCGAACGGCGCGTCGTAGATACGCACTCAGCAGCTGTTTGATGCTGTTCTAGACCAATGGTTGGCCTGTTTTACGAAGCAGTCCCGGTCTTGGCCGATGAGGACAAAATTGGGGGATCAGCAATACGTTAAGAAGCTCCACGTGCTGCACGCTCACTTGCCGCAATTGTGCAAGCCACCGGTGGAGGCGACGTCCTTGAACATGGCGCAGGTGAGCATGGAGGGCGACGACTACACCATGCTCAGCGCCGCGCTGAACCGCAAGACCAACGTGCTTGAATTTCCGGCTGACCATGACATCTGGCATGCGACGCAGGCACGGTCAAACATCCTGCGTGGCGCGCTATCCGCCAAGGCGGGGCGGACGAGCAAGGCGTGCAGTGTGAAAGAGATGCTCTCGTCATCGAGTTTTCGGGAACGGTTCGCTCAAGCAAAGAAGAACATTAATTAGAAAATGCGTAGCTGTGCTGTCGTACGAGGGTATATTGATGGTGACGAGCGTTTGGGTGCATCTCTTGGAAAACGAGGGCATTGGCGATGGGTGCTTGCTGCACACTCGCCACCCAGCCATCCCGGATGCTGAGGGCAGAAGAGCACTGATGCCATATGTTCCATAGAAGAAAATATGTTGTCGTGCCGGCATTCACGTGACAGGCGAGCAGACTCCAGCTATCAGTGAGATGGCTGCCTGTAGCACGAGAAGCACGAAAGACCTGACTTCGTGGCCGCGGGTGGCGGTACTTGACGCCGTGGGCTAGAACCGACCAGCTGCTGGTATCACGAATGGCGCATCATCGGATCATCGGATCAACCAGGCAGGAGAAGTGGATTGGCGGACTTTCACTCCCACCAGCCTCCTGTCATCCGGCGCATTCACGAAAGTCCTCGAGACTCTTGCGTATGAAATGGTGTCCAATCGCTTTGTCTCTCGTATAGAGCTTGTAAGAGCTTGCCGAGGAGAGGGCGTGTGGGCCACTCACTGCAAAGCGGCATATCCGCTAGGGGAAACTGTGCGGCCATCAGTAGCGCTACTGCCGCTCGCCCCCCTTCCTCCCTTCTGCGTTTCTGCTTCTCCGTCCCCCCCTCATCCCCCCCACTGATGTTTTGCTTTTCAGCATTCTACACTGAAGCCACGGCCGCCCTGCCCAAATAAGAGCCAGCCCTCACCCCGCTTACTGGTGCGGCACTGGCTGCAGCGGCGCCAGCCGCCTTCGCGGCGCCGGCAGCGCCACCGTAGAGGCGGTGGTGCCGGCAGCTCCGGCTGCGCAGGCGAACGCCGCACCCGAAGCTCTGAGTGTGCTGCCGGCAGCGTCTACCAGTTCGGACGTCGAGGCCGCGGGGGAGGAAACGGAAAGCCATACTGCGTTGGAGGAGATACGGGCCGCGGCGCTGGCGGCGCTGGAACCAAAGACGGCGGCTGCGCAGGCAGCAACGGAGGCGGTGCCGCTTGCGCGGCTGTTTCCGAGGAACTGACGCGACTACTCCGGCGCGGCGGTGGCGCAAGCTAACGGGGCGAACGCTGTGTCCGTGCACGCAGGGAAGTAGATTGGGTATGGCCCAAGCGCGTGCAAGCCGGGCGGGCGCACTGGGGCCGCACAAGGACGCCGAGACAAACGCCAGTGCTGCGGATGCTGTTGTTAGCGTTTACGGCGAGGTGGCGAACAAGAAGGCTGCACACGCCGGAGCTGTTCACGCGGCGACATAGGACACATCGTACACGTACGCTGTGGTCGACGTGTTTGACCAGGTGGCGGACCATATTTGGTGAAGCCCGTTCATCTCCCTTCAGAAAGCGTTGGATCAGTTCCACACCTTTAACGATGGAGCTCCGCTCCCGCCTTCTGAGAGACAGCCTGGCGGACCGCCCGCCTTGGCTGTAAGCGGCGGCGGTAGCAATGGTGGTGGGCGGCGGCGGCGCTGTCGACGGGCGGTGGCGGCTGGGGCGACGGGCGACATCAGAACTGACGGTGCGCGGCCGCGGCTCTGACGGCGGGCGGCGCTGGTGCCGGCGGCGGGCGTAGCGGTCGCCCAGGATGAAGCAAATCTTGCCAAGATTGGCGGTGGATTTCTTGTTGCTCGCCTGAAGGCTCGCAGTCTCGCCATTTAAGGTCAAAAGCGGCGGCGGTCTCGTGCACGTGCATCGCCGAAGCCCCACGTTTTTTTTTGGAGTACCTCATCTCCATCGACAGCCAATTGCCGCCGCCCGAGATCCGCCTTATCTTGAAGCGCCGTCATCTCCTCCACGGTTTGGAAATTGAGAAATGGGCGAACCTTGGACGACCGCGCCCGACGCGCACTTCTCCGCACAACAGCCACCTTGGTTTGGGGGATGGCATCGTCCATCAGCACCCAGCCGCGCCCGTACTTCGCAAGAGCCTCGTGAATGGGCGTAGGAGATGTGTCCGCCAGGAAGACTGGGGCCGCCGGAGGTGGAATACAAGGAACGCCTGACAATGAAACAGCGGCAGCAAGGGCTGCATCAAGAGGTCCTAACGTGGGTTGGCCTGACTCCGCCTCAGCGAGAGCTGGTGAGTAAACGAACGAGGGCGTGGGGCGCCGGATCGACTCTTGGGGGGGGTGCAGCGCGGGCGCCGAATTCGGCGCGGCCGCCACTGAGTCGTCTGACACTGCCACGGGGCGCCGAATCGACTCGTGGGGGGGGTGGAGCGCGAGCGCCGAGGTCGGCGTGGCCGCCGCCAAGTCATCCGGAGCGGGCGTGAGGCGCCTTGTGGGCACTTGTGGGGGGGGGGGCGCCGTAGTTGTCGGCGGGTGCGTGGCATGACTATGTGGGTTAGGGGGCGGGTGTCCCGTAGTTGGGTTGGCGCGCATCAGGGGACGAAGCAGAGCAACCACGTTGGTCATGTGTTTGCTGGCCTTCGAACACCCCGCTGCCGCCCAGAAGCGCTGAGCCGACGAGGCCACAGGTGGGACCAGCACCCTCCGCGATGCTGTTGTAATAGGGTTGCGACTGCCGAGGCTGGGGCCCGAAATTGATGAATCGCCTTTCTGGGCCCGCTTCTCGGGCGGCCTCCCGTCGGCAGCCACTTTACAGCCACGCACGCCCCCTGCCCACGGGTTCTGGCACCCTCGTTTGCTGCGCCTGCCGGCGTAGCGAGCACCGGAGCTGCCGCCGCCGCCGCTGCGGCTGCCGTCGCCTCGGCTGTGGCTGTCGTCTCCGCCGCCGCCGCCGCGGCTGCCGCCGCCGCCGATGCTACGGCTGGCGCCGTTGCTGCGGCGTCCGACGCGAAGGGACGAAGAGACAGACAGGCGGTCGTGGCTTTGGCTCCGGTGGCTGCGAGCAGCCGACGACGCGGAGTTTGTCATCGTCTCTTGAATGGCGTCAGAGGGTAATAGAGTGTGGAAGCCGCAAAGGGCGGCCGACAGGCTGGTAGTGGCGACTCAAAGGACACGGTTGACGAGAACAAAAGCGCGCGTCTTAAGCCACGGCCGTTCTCAAGATCAACTACACCAAGAGGGGCCGGCGGGACTTGCTGTCGGCAGTGCCACGTTGTGGCGACGACGGTAGCAAAAAGCTTCGCCGTCACCGCCGCCCGAACGATGGGCGGCGAACGCCGGCGCTGACGGTGGTTGCGCGCGTCAGCTCCTCTGTCGACCCACACCAGAGTGAGAAGTGGCGGAGATAGCGCTGGAGAATGATTTAGTCACTTCTGACCATCCGGCTAACAACGGCAAAGCGTTCACGGCGGCGCTTGTGACCGCCGTCGCCGCGGCCCCGGACAGGACGCGCGCTTGCACGCGGAGGCGGTGCAAGAGACAACCTTCTTCGCTGCTGCCGGCACCAAAGTTTACCGCAACAAGTGGCGCCGGCACTTGTGGCCTCGGTCGCTGCGACAACGACACAACAAGCAAATGGCAAGGGGCGGTGGCAGTGCTTGTGCAGGACATCGCCAATGCGGTAAAACACTCACTAAAGGCAACTTGCAGCAGCGACTCTGCTGGTACCCCTCGCTGCCCTCCTGACACGCAACACTAGGTGGGCAGCGGCGATGGCGGTGATGTTTGCGGGCACCGCCGACGCGGCCGGTCAGTGCAAGAAGGATAAGTGGCAATTGTGCCACTGGTGGCGGTCGACGCTGCCACCGTGGACACGACGGATAGAGGCAAGCAGCGGCGGTGGCGCTTGTGGCCGGCCTCGCCGCACAGGGGGGCGAGGCAGACATACATGACCCCAGCGGCGGGAGCGCGCAGATGGGCACGAACGAACATGGCGGTGTGCAAACATGTCGTCTCTCCAGCGTAGAAGTTCTGAGTGCAGGTTCAGCCAGGTCTGATGGCCAACCATCACCGTGTCAGCAAACAGCAGGGGTGGGTATAGTGCAGTCGGCCGACCCTGCAATCGGATTTGCAAGGGCCCGTACTCGTCACGCATGGGATCGAATGATTCGCGCCTCGGGTATGCTACCCTGAAGTGAAAGATTGTAGGATCAGCTGTTGTCAAGGAGCTGTGCGGGTGGTTGCACGCCATCTTTGGGCAAACGTTCGAAGCGTTTCTCTTCACGGGCCTCGTGAATATGGAAGCGGCGCCAAAGAAAATGCCTCATGACGCCTCAGCCGATGAGGAGGGACTAGAAGACCTTCAAGGAATGTTAATTACCGTCGTCCTGACGGTTGATGATCATGCTTTCTGGGACGCGTGGCGGGGGGAGTACTGCGACAATATGGTTGAGGAGGGCGTTGAAGGGGCGAGTGCTGCCTGCGCGTAGCTCCTCCATACTGCTGCGGGTAAAATGGCTGGCTTCCACCGTGACTTTATCCACCGTGGGGTGAAAAATGAGGGCAAGCAGTACCTACGTCGACTTCAGGTTTACCTCATATGTAGAACTACGCCACCGGCCTGGTCCCCGGCGCTCGCGGCGCATGTGCGAGGACGCCGGGCTTCCGGTCGTGCGCAAGCGTTGTCAGAGTATGCATTTTCGGCCAGAAAATAAAACGGATAAACGCCAATGTTTCGTATCTGAGTACAAATCACGTAAATGACCCAGATCCGGATACGGATATCTGCCTCCAGAACCGGATAATTACGTAAAACGTATCCGAACTCGGATGCAATTATCGTATCTAACTAAATTTCACACAAGTACGACAGACAGCACTATTAGAGCCAGCGAAGGACGCCGTTTAGTCACTACTCGAGTGCTAAAAATACGTCGAGTACGACTTGAAAATCACATTTTGATGTGCGCGCCCCACCGGGTCCAGGCGGGTCCCCGCCGTCTTCGTAAACGGACGTGAGAAGGACCAAATCGAATCTTGTGTAACACTCTGCTGAAGTCGCAAATGGGCTGACTCGCGGAATTGAACTGTTCTATTCGGGTCGGGCGGGATTGCCGCTTGTCGATGCGACATGTTTGCACATGACTCTCCCCATTGTCGGAACGTGAGATCAGAAGTCAACTGCGTTTTACAAGAATTCCTCAGGCGCGAGAAGTTTCATAGTCCTATATATCTCTGTATCCTGACTCTCAGATCTGGGATACCTATCAGATATGATCTCGCAACTCTTGTCGGACGGGATAGATACATCCTCTCCTCTCTTTTTCGTCATTCATTTAGATAATGTGTTTTCGACACGGATCCGCACCGGATACGGATATCTTGTGTGGATGTATTCCTCAGGGATATATCCATGAAACCTCCTGGTCGTGTGTGGCCTTCATGTTGCGCTTCTGGTGTTCGCGAGCGCCTCCGATGTTCGTGTCCTGATGAACTCGACGATTTTGCAGGTGCGGACAGCGGGGCGTGATAAACCAGATTGGACAGTGTCATGCATTTGAGAGAATTATCTGCATCGTACGCATTCTGCAGCGCGGGACGGGGCCAACGAGCGGCCCCGATCCCCGCGCAGCGGCTTCCGCCCTTCAAGAACGAAGGGCGACGACGGTAGGAGGCAACGTCGTCCCCGGCTAGAAAACCGTGCCTTTCTTGTTGTGCTTTGCCGCCTGATCTCGTTTCATTGGACATCAAGTCTCATGGCGGAGTACGCGTGGATAGCGGGACGGGCCGCTGCTTTCCTCCTCTCCGAGGTGATCACTATTCGATGTACTACATCTACCAATGCAACGGCTCAAAGAAGCCGGCATCAGGACACGACACGTTCCCTGTGTGGGTGGCTGTCTATTATGTCTGGATTTGACAAGCGCTCCATCGTTCTGTGCAATTCATCTCCCCGCCTCCCCCCATTTCGTTGGCGGGGCGCACATGACGACGCCGTACTCCCCGAGAGCTGTGTCACCTATGACGGTGGATCGGCCAGTGGGGCGGCAGGCATGGCGCTCCCCGCCCGATCATTTTGGCCGCATCACGCGTCACGTCAGGGATATAGATGCGTCTCGTGTGCGCCACAGCATCGGTTTCGCTGCCTCTGACAGATGCGGACGAGCTACGCGGCAGGTGCTTGAACACAAGAATAACAGTGGGAGCCACCGTCTCCGGCAAGACAGGACCCCGTGCAGCAGCGTCCTAAACCTCTGTTCGAGGTGCCTGTCTTTAGGAACACACGCCTCTCCTCCCAAAGCGATTATATTCCATGGCTTGCGGCCTACAAAAAAAATTTGTCTTCGCTTCAGAACCTCAGGTGGCCTTTATGGGCTGAGTCATCGGATGGGACATGTCCCGTTACGCGACGCCGGGCCACACGCCCTGGATGCACCGTACGCCACAGATGAGGTCGATCGCAGAAGATGACATGGCGCACCCTGGATTGAACCGGTGGTTCTGTCCTCGCTGGCAGGTATCTTGATTGATTGTGGGTCGTTTTCATTTTCGTATCCATTGATTGATTTGTATGCTTAACAGTGGGGGGGTCCACTGTCATGGATCCCCGACTCTCCCCTTTGGGGACGGTACTGTGCGGGATTTGAGGCCTTTTTGGCCCGCTTTCTCGGATTGTATCATGGGACAGCAGGGCGCGCGTGGCCCTGCTTCCTCCCAAAAAAACAGCGTTCTTGCGACGCTCCTCCCTCTTCGAGCCTTGTCTCACTGATTGACCGTGTCACCGGGCGAGAGTAGGGCAGGGGGCGTGGGAGAGTTCCCTCACCTGGGCAGGTGTCCCTATCTGCTTGTGCAGGCTCGGGTGGCACGTAGTTTCATGCGACAAATTTGTGGAGCAGCAGTGGAGTCTGACAACCGGTGTCGGTTCCCACGTAGCGGGCGATCTGTTCCGTGCTTGGTTATCCCGGTCGGGAACGTGATCTCCCGACTTGTGTTGGGATTCCCACTCTGTCCCTCGTTGAAATACGCCTTTTTCTTGCGGTCGCACGTGTCCTCTCGCCTGCTTAGCTGCTGAACGACGGAGACCACTATGTCGTACCCGTCCTCCTCCCCGGGATGGAAGTCACCCCGGCGTACGACGACGGACA
>Ga0115029_1002064_pt1 | contig 12506 bp, 3 predicted proteins | sample SidtaG_3_FD_87297 | JGI IMG/M metagenome (GOLD analysis project Ga0115029, IMG submission 87297) | Marine algal microbial communities from Sidmouth, United Kingdom - Sidmouth_Asex1 metaG | ecosystem: Host-associated > Algae > Red algae > Unclassified | place: Sidmouth, United Kingdom | collected...
CCCCCCCCCCTCCCCCCGCCCTTGTTGCCGCGCCCTCCGCTACCCCGCTTCGTCTGCCTCCCGCGCCCCTACTGCCACCACCGCGGCCACCTGTTGTGACTATGGCGGCGGCGCCGCGAGCACCCGTTGCCACTACGTCACCTTCGCCGGCAAAGAAGGCGCGCACCCGACCGCCGGCCAAGTCGGTGGTGACTACGGCTGCGGCTGACAAGAAGCCGGTGGTCAGGCGTGGCGTCGGGGGCGTGGAATCGGTCGGCGCCACTGTACCGGACGAGGGCAAGATGATGGCGGGCATGTTGTCCGCGGAGGTGCCGTTCTCGCAGATGACCGCCAGCATGTCGCTGGTGGCAGACCAGGGCAACTCGTATGTGGCGGGCGCCAACAACGCACCCGCCCTCGCCCCCCCCGCATTGTGCACACCTGTGGGCACTGTGTCGTCCGTTCGCGGCCTGTCGCAGCCGCCGCTGCCTGTCGGGGCTGGTGGCGCCGCTGGGGAGCTGGAGCTGGACACGACCAAGACCCTGGGCGGCGCGGCCAGCGACGAGATGCGCATGGCCATCATTGGGCGTGTACGTGGGTTGTGCGCCGAGCTGTTGCGGCTGTCGCGCCCCAACGGTGTGGTCTCCATCTACTTGGCCATTGAGGCGGTGGCGCAGGAACCAGACCTTGACTCTATCACTACCTTTATCAATTGCGCCAACGAGACGAAGACGCCGGAGCAGTCGGACGCCTTCCTGAGGCGGTGCGGTGGGGATCTTGTCGGCGCGTCGGGGAAGGACAAGGTCGAGGTGAAGGTGCCGCCTGATGGCGGCGGCTCCAGCGGCGACAGGTCGGGTGGCGCCAAAAGCAACAAGTCGGCTGAGGGTGAGGGCGGTGGCAACGACACGCCGACGCCTCCTCCCCCTAATGTGGGTAACGTCTCGCCTAAGCTGGACGTGCACCCGCCCGACTCCCTGGAGGCCTTATCGGTGAAGGAGGGAGAGCCGCTGCACGTGACGGACACGATGATCGACGCGTTTCTGGAGCTGACCGGCTTTGCCAACCTCGACAACATGAAGCAGCGGCACCTCAGGGGCGTCTTTGGCGTCGTGCGGAAGGCCATGATCGCGCAGACTGGGGAAGGCATGCTGCCGTGGGCGCAAGTCTGCCCGGTGGGGCTGTTGCGCAAGCGGTGGAAGGCGCCTGGGGTGACGGAATTCATCGACGAGCTGTGCCTGCTGCCCCCCAACCATCCCAACAACACCAACGGCATTGAGCTCAAGCGCTACGCGGTCGTCATTGCGTGCCACTTGTCCAAGGGCTGGGCCGACCTGGTGTCCGTCTACATCACCGAGAACTCCCCTTCTCTGGTATCGACTGGCAAGAAGGCGCCGCCAAACAAGAAGAAGCGTTCCCTGGGCGACGTGCTCAAAGGGGGTGACGGCGGCAACCCCAAGAACCAATCCCCGCAATCGCTTCCCCGGCCACCACCTCCTCCCCCGCCGCCTCCTCCACCGCCGCCGCCTCCGAAGCGGCGTACCCCACCCAGCGCGCTGGGCCCTATCCTGCCTCGTCCTAAGCCACCCCCACCTGTCGTGCCGCCAGATGCCGGGGTCTCAGGCGCCCGGCTTGGAACCAGCCGTGGTGGCGCCGGCCGCCGCACCCTGTCTTCTCGGATCATCTCCCTGCAGGTCGCCGATGCGGTCATCAACTCCCTGCACTACACGCGGCTCCTGGACGAGTGGACGCCCTGCTACCCGCTGGCGGTCCCTGTATCCTTTGCTGTTAAGACCTACGATGTGGAGGAGTGGGAAGGCGTTTTCGAGGCGCAGAAGGACATCCGCTTCCGTCTGTCGGAGGTTGATATCGCGGTGTGCCGCAGGCGGCTGCATGCCAACGCCGTCACCCGCGGCTGGTGCACGTCCAACAACGTCGGCTTCGACAACTCGCGGCGCAAGACGGCGGTTGTAGTGTCCAGCGGCACTGCGGTGCCGGTGGTCGTGACCGACGAGGCGCTCGACACCATGCAGGAGACGCACGTCATGGACGCGCTGCGGATGCTGACGGTCGATGCGGATGAGTGGCTGAAGACTGCCGTCGGTTGGTTGTTCCCCCCGCCGCCCGGCTTAGCAACAACGCTCTTCCCCACAGATGAGCATGTTGGCCGCCTGGCTGACTCTGTTCTTGCCCGCCTTCAGCGCAAGTCAGTCGGCGGCATGGTGTGGGACTACTGCAGCGGCGCGGAGGACTTTGAGGGGAGACGCGCAGAGCAGAGGGAGCAGTACGTTGGGGACTCGGTGACTTTCCGAGAGCTCATCATTGCCTGCGGCCGGGCGTACCTACGCTCGGACGTGCTGGACGCGGCGATGATCACCCTGAGGGAGTACGCCGCCGGCCACCGGCCGCGCACCTATCTGCTCCTCTCCGGGCAAATGGCGAACATCATGATGACGGGCAGCAGCCGGCGGAACGACCTCGCCGTCAAGGCGGCGCGCGATATTGCGGAGATGGCGGGGGACGTGGACGAGCTGGTGGGACTCGTGAACATTGGCGATAGCCACTGGCTGCTGGGGGTGGTGCGCATCACCAGCCGCACGGTGGTGTGCATTGACACGATGGAGGCGACCGGTCTGACGCTGGCCAAGCAGCGGCTTTGCCTTCTTGGTGACGCTGTCGTCGAGAGGGCGGCCGGACTGGTGTCCGCAGCCAAGCGTCCGCCCCGCCCTTTCTCGTTTTTTAAGACGGCCGCGGCGACGACGGAGAAGCCGACCATTCAAGGGGACGGAGTCAACTGCGGCGCGTTTGCCTTTGCGCACGCGGCGCGCATCATTGAGGGGGGTGACGCGCCGGCATTTGAACCCGGCGACGGTCCTGTTTTGCGTTTAGGCATTGTGCACGCGGTGGTGCTTGCGGGGGAGAGCTTTAACCTGCGCCGTACTTCTAAGCGCAAGACGTAAACGAGACCACCTCTCTCTCTGAGCTCGTTTTGCTTTTGTGCGCGCACGTCCTGCTTCTTGTATGCTGACTCACTCCATCTGCGGTGGCCCGTCTCTTTGTGCACCGTCACTGCCGTTGAACAACCGAAGCGTTTTAGTTGGCAGACGTGCTACTGAAGCAGCGCACTCGAGGAGACATGGGGGGGGAACCGGGGACACCACAGGGGTCATTCTTGGGGAGGCGGAGACGTCGCAAAGCGCGAGGCACCGAGAACCAGACACTGGGGCTCGCGTCACAAGCCCCTACAGATTGGCGCTGGTAGCACGGGCAAAGGTGGAAGCCCGGGTCGGTGAGGGGGGGTAGGCCGCAGCCGGAGCGCCACCTCAAAACACCGCTCTGCAAGGCCAGAACGCTGGGGTGACAGACACGCGGAGGCGGGGATTGCTTGGCGGTCCCGGGTTCCAGTGATGTGCGGGATGCGACAGTACCTTCGACGACGCGGGCTGCCTGCCAGAGACTCGTTCACAGGACAGAGAGAAGTGGCTGGAGCAGCGGGACCCAAGCAACCGAGCCTAACGCTCGACTGTTCAGACTAGAATGACCACCCATCAACTGAATGAAAAGACCAATAATAAAAACTAGCGATCGATGTTGTGGCGACAGACGTCCCGTGTAGCGCTGCCCTAGGAGCATTGGAAATAGGAGATCGAGAGGAAACTCGCCTTCACGACAACTTAATTCGTGATGACTAGGATATTCAGCCAAACATATGTTGCCAAGCTTACTGCTTCCGCCGAAATATTCCAAACTTCCTACCCAGAACGGCACCCTTGCGGGAAGCACACCTGTTGCCCAACCAATGCAAATTGCCCGTTCCGCACCTGATGGTCATACGACGTTTTTTGCCCGTTGTGGCGGGTCTCATCGTTCCATCGCAAAGTCGAGCTTTCTTGCCCAGACAGGCTCGATTCCACATTGGCGACGTCGGCGCACAACCCATGGATCAGCGCATTATCTGATGCGAGCTCGATGCCGAATGGAAGAACTCTAGAAAATATTTATTTGTGTTGTCATGTGGTTCAGATGTGATCATTCACTGTCAGAAGTGAATTTATTGACATTGGATGAATATGGACAGGAGGGCGAAGGGATGCCGCAGAGATGTGTGCAGGAGCACTGTCCGCAGCGTTTCGGCGGAGCCCTCGTTTGGACGTTGACAAGTAGCCGGATTGTAACCGCTTTCGGTACTAAGAAAGCTGCTGGCGGATGGTTCATGTTGGTCATGTTCGATTTCGCCCTGCTTGTGCCGTGTTGCTCTTAGGCGGCGATGCATCGGCTGATCCTGATCAGTCAACGCATCGGCTGGGACGAGGTCTCCTAGCCTATCGGTGGGGGGGTTCCTCGGATGGTCCCCACTTCTGCGCTTGTTGCATCTGGAGCACCCTGCGCTTGCCGCCCCCATGCCAGACAACCACTTCACTTTCTATCACGAACACGCCTATCTACACAGTCGCCAGCGACGGCTCCCCGGCCTGCCGGCCGCTGTCCCCCAGCAAGAAGCCTGCGCTCCCAGTCACCCGCCCGCCTGCGCCCCAGTTCGAACGGCATCCGATCAGTGGCAGCCTGCCTTAGCTCTGACATAAAGACTCGGGCCATGTCTCGTCGATGCCATTGCAGCTCCCATCATGTTGGGAGCGGTTGGGTCCATGCCAATCCCCGCCGCGGTCCTCAGAGTTCTCCCGGTGCCCGAGCCCGCCTGGGTACCCGTCGTTCGCAAAGACTGGCGCGTCGGGCAACTAGTCAAGAGGGCTTCACCGACGCACCGCCACGTCTGCACAGCGGTCGCACGGGATGGTTGACGAGTGGTACATATTATTGACGGGAGCCCTCGTGGACAGTGCGCCTGCTGAACTGGGTTATGCTGGGGGCCACCCCTGCGCGTCCCTTCCCCGGCCGCACACGGACCCACGCAGAGCAGCCCCGTCCATGCACGAGCTCACTCACAGCTGCGGCTGTATCATGTTCCACCCCATGCTGCCAACAACGTTCATCAGCAGAGAGATGCATGAGCGTGGCTGTGTATTGCAGTGTAGATTGTGTGGCGGGACATGATTCGCATTGACTCGGTTGGGGGTAGCAGCAGGGAGCAGCAGGAGTGGCGGCGGGCTCTTACTGGCGTCAGAGCTGCCACTGCCGGAGTGGCGGCGCTGTGTCGTGACACTCCTGACGAGCAGTCTCACACTTTCTGTTCTCTTGGGTGGTCAGCTTGCGCATCTTTCCCATATTCGATATCCATTGCATGTCACTCTATCCTTGCTAGCGTGCTGCCCGGCCGACCAAATCCCTGTCCTCGACACACCACCCAACAACGATGCCCATCCACGACGCTTCGCCCAGCTAAGGTTCCAACCCGCCCCCTCAGCACACGGCCAGACTACAACCCTACTTCACGTCTTGTCCCAGAGCCAACCAACCGCCCCCCTCTCTGAGCACACTGCCGCCAACACCCACTTGAGGGGCAAGTTGGGGTGGTGCGTGCGGTGGTGTCAAACACCGTCGGCCGTGGTGCGCTTCATGAACTTGGTCTCGTCCTTGTCCGCGTGGCCGACCGCGTCCACGTACGTGCGCCGCACCCAGTCGGGCCACATGGCCTTGGTCTTCTTGGTGTGGGCGTCACGGTAGAGGGCGATGGCGTTTGACAACGCCTGTTGGTAGACAGAGAAGGAGATGAAGTTGTCCTGCCGCAGCTGCCGCAAAAATTTCTGCTGCTTGCGGGCTTGGGCGTTCCGCTCCTCAGAGGACGACGTGTTGACACCCTTCATGTAGGAGCGCGAGTCTGGGTTCATCGCCGTGGAGCAAAATATGTGGTTTTTCAACCAATGGAAGCGGTCGACCAGCCAAACCACCAGCAATGCAATCAAAGGAATACGACAGAGAGCCGTTTTAGGTGAGGCACAGGCAAAGTCGTACACGACAGCTCGGGGCAGTCGAGCCATACGCTGGACAATGAACTCAATTGGCATACGTTGGCTCTCCGCCCCATCAAGCACCACAACCCCCAAAAACTTGGGGTGTGTGCAAGTGCAAAACATCCCAAACGTACCGCCCGTGTGCGCCTGCTCAGTGGGCAGCTTGTGCGTGCACTCGGGCTGGTCAGTGGCCGGCGTCGGGGTCGCGAGGAAGCTAGGCAGCGCCCGCACTGCGGGGAGGCTCGGTGCCCAGGTGCCCGAGAGAATATAGTCACTCAACCGCCGCGCCGCATCGCCGTACACTGCGACAAACCCCTCTGCCGTCGCTGGGGGGTCAAGGTAGGCCATCTGGTATTCGGCGGGCGTGAAGGACTGTGACGAGTCCGCCTCCTTCATGGCCATCCGCATGTTGTCGACCGCCCGCCGCGCTGCCGCGTCCGCTCCGTCGCCGCCGGCCGACCCGTCGCTCTGCTGCGGGTCGGCACCCACCGTGTTGCCAACAGGGATGGCTGGCACTGTGTAGCTCGTCGAGTTGGCGGCCCCCGTCCCAAAGTGGACGTACCGGTTGTTCGTCTCGACGAGCGCACGCAGCACGTTGGCAAAGACAAAGCGCAGGCGAGACGACGCGCAGAGCGCAGGGAAGAGACAGGCCACCGCCTCTCGCAGCAAGACGATCTCCACCACCGCCGCCGACTTGAGCGACTTGACGAGAGTGATGGGGTTGAACGGCGTCGCCGCAAGGGTGGCGTAGATGGACATGACGCCCGACCAGTCGCCGCCCCTCGCCCAGATGACCACTGGGTCGACAACAACAGCGCGGGCAAAGTCTATGACCTTCCCCGCCGCGTCTGCCGTCAACGGGATGCTGTCAATCAGCCGCAGCATCGAGTCGCCCGCCTTTTTTTGGCCACGCGTCCCGCCAACGTCGGCCAGCGCTGGCATCGACAGGAGCGACGCAAAGTCCCCCACCTCCGCCGGCCGGCCGACTGGCGGCACGCTCCCCCCGTGGTAGAACTGCCACGCGCCCGACGGCAAGACAAACCCCGCAAAGGAAGATCCGGCGTCGGGGCGCCGAAAGCGCTGCTGCACCTCCGCGTCCGTGTCCTCCTCCTTGCGCGCGATGATCTGCGCCAGGCGGTGCTTTAGGGCGGCCGGCGGCCGGTCGCGGAGATCTGAGCTGGCAGCCGCAAGGGAGATGGCAAGGTGCCGCACCGCGCGCCCCGGCAAGAAGAACTCCCGAAAGAACGGGAGGAGGGCGGTGTGAACGCCGCCGTCGACATAGGGGTCCCAGCCACGCCCCGTGGACCCGCCAGAGATGTGGGAGGTGGTCCCTGCATGTGTCACCTCCTCCCCGTCCACCACCACCCCACCGAGGAAGACGGCCACGGCGACGATGTTGCCGCGAAGTGCCGCGACGGTGGTAATGCGATTGGTCCCCGTCAGTGACGGGGCCGAGCGCGCAATCACCGACCCGAGCGCCTTGGCCGCCGCCGAGTCGGACACGATGGACGCCATGACCGACGCGCGCGGGATGGGGTCCGTCCGCACGATCACCGAGTGGAAGAGCTTCTTGTACTTGATCTTGTAGCCGAGCTGCAGGCCATCAAAGCACACAATCACCAGGTTACCGTCCGCATCCATGCACTTGTAGCATGTCGACATGGCCAGCGGCAGGCCGACAATGACCAGCCGGATGTAGAGCATGATGGCCTTTCGGAGAGTGGAGACGTGCCGCAAACGCACACGCGACTGCGGGTACAGGCTGCTGACGCTAAGCTCATGGAAGGCGGCCCGCAGGTAGCCAAGCGATGACACCGAGGGGCCGCTGCGCGCCATGTTGACCGCCGTCTCAAAGAGGAAGCACTCGGAGTAGGCCGAAAACTGCGACAGGAAGACGACGCCGCGGGTGCGGCCGTTCGCCGTGACGTTGTACATGCATTTGCCGCACTGCCAGTACCACGACCGCGCGACAATGGCACCGTCCCCGAACTCCACGCGTGTTAGAGTGAAGGACGGCCGCTCCAGCTTGGGTGGGCCGACCAAGCAAAATGGACAAACTTGAGGCGCCTCGTAGTCCAGCGTGATGTTGGTGTCGCGGGCGGCGTCAATCAGCCGCCGGCGCTTGGCTTGAGCGCGCATGGGTGGCACCAAGTCACGGGGCAGCATCGATTGCGCCGTGATGAAGCGCCGCTTCTTGAGCTCCGCCGGTGATGCCCCCTTGCCGACCTGCTTGCGCTGCTCCTCCTCCCCATCCGAATCGGACTCGGTCTCCAGCCCCGTAAAGTCGCCGGCCTCCACGTCCTCCCTGTTGTCGTCCCGCTCTTGGTCCGCCGCCGCGCTTTGGGCGCCCGTGTAGTGCACGCACGAGAGGTGCGAGTTGGGACACGTCAGACAAATGAAGAGCCCCTTGCGCGACTTGTGCAGCACCACGAGGGGCCAGCTCGGCAAGCCGCGGCGGACGACGCAGAGAGACTGGCCGTAGAGTACACCGCGGCCTTCAATCTTGGCAAAGGGGTTACCCATGATGACCAGCAGCTCCAGTACCGTCTGCATGGGCAAGTTCACCGCGGCGCGCACCTTCTCGAAGGCGTTGAGGACGGCAGGGGCAAAGCGGCAGCCGCCGGCAGCGTCGAGGCACGCCTCCACCTCGCTGCAGGCCAAGACCAGCCCAACCTCGGTGCTCCATGTGGCCTCGACTGCCACCATGTTATGGCTGCCGTCGCGTGCGTGATTACTGGCCGCTGTGTAGCGGAAGAGCAGCCCGACGATGCCGCTGCGCTCCAATGTCCAGACGGAGTTCTTGGCGGCACTCAGCGACAGGCCTATGCCCGCTTGGAGTGTCTCTAGCTTCTCCACAACCCCGGTACGGTACCGGTCGTCCGCAAACTCCTTCTTGACCGCCGTCAGCAGCGCCTCGCACAGCGCCACGACAGTCGCATCGCCCATGGACTCGTGAAGGTCCAGGCCCGACCCAAGAGGGCGGCCCGGTCCAGGCACCGTCACCCGACCGGCGCGCACGTCGGGCACTTGTACTCTTGGGCCGCCGACTCTCGGCTCGCCGACTGCCTCGTCGCAAGCGGCCACCGGGTCAGCATCCCCAACACCGTCCATGCCATCATTGCCAGCGCCGTGGTAGGGCTCAGTGCTGTCGCGGCACAACATTGCCGGCACCAGCGATGCATCCCTCGTTCAAGTCAGCTGCGAGAAGGAAGCAGCAGGGTCAAAGGGAACCATCCGCAATGAAGCGCGGCCGCGCCGCACCTCAAGCACTTGGGGTTGCGAGCGCGCGCTTGTACCCCCCCCCCCAGGGCCAGCAGTGACGTCGGACGATGGCCTCCAATCCGGGAGGCGCTCACCGGACGGGAAGGCCGCCGCAGTGTCAACCAACACAATACGAGCGCGCCCAGCAGCACCGTCGACGCGGATATCTTGGGGACGACCAGCAGCGCGGAGGGCGTCCATCACCTTGTCAGGCAATGGCGGCGTCATGCCGCCCCGCCGACCCGCCCGTCAGCGCGCGTCGTGCCGATGGGCCCTGCCCTCCAGCCGTAGGGCCCACGACTGGTTAGAAGAAGCGCCACCCCTTGACGACCGCCGAGGCCTCGGGTAGCCCCGCTGCCGCGCGACCCCGCCGACCGTCCTGCCAGCGAGCACCGCGGTGGTGGGCGCCGGCCTACGACCGTAGGGCCCACCACTAGGCACAACAACGCACAAAAGGGGAGGGGATGGCGTGCGGTTAAGCAGAGCGCCGTGGAGACAGACGGTCGTCGGTCCACGACCGACGGGGCGACCAAAAAGAAGCGAGAGGCAGAAAAGTAGAGGGGAGGGGGGGGCGGGGAAGCACGACACCGAAAGTGTGCGCCACCCCGACGCGTGCACTGTCTCCGAGCAGAACCGCTGCCGCGCGACTGCGCCGAACGTCCTGCCAGCGAGCACCGCGGCGGTGGGCGCCGGCCTACGACCGTAGAGCCCACCACCAAGCAGCAAAGCGCACAAATGGGGACGGGGTGGCGTGGCGCAAAGCAGGGCGCCTCGGAGACAGACGGCCGTCCGTTTACGGCCGTAGGGCCGACCACAAAAGCAACGAAATGCAGAAAAGGAGAGGGGAGAGAGGGGGGGGAGACGTAAAGCAAAAGCGCGCGCCACCCAGACGCGTATGCTGTTCCCGAGCAAACCCGGTGCCGCGTGACCCCGCCGACCGTCCTGCCAGCGAGCGCCGCGGCGGTGGGCGCCGGCCTACGACCGCAAGGCCCACTACCAAGCACGAAAACACAGAGAAGAAGAGGAATCGGCGTGGGGGAAGGCCAAACGCCGCCGAGGGGCGCAGCTGCCGCTCGGGGCCACCGACCACGGCGGGGGGGGGGTACGCATACGCCCGTAGGGGCGAACAGGAGAGCAATAGCGGGCAGACCGGGCGGGGAAGGGGCGGGGCAATGGGACGTCAACGCAGTGACGGGGGCATCACAGGTTGGCCGGGGCGGCAGACGGCCGGCGGGGCGCGCAACGACAGCGAGCGTCGCGATGCCAGGGCGACGACGGACGCGGCGGGACGGTACGACCACGCAATGGAACGTCTGGCTCGTCCTGCCCGCTCGGTGCCGATCTGGGGCCACCGCCAGTATCGGTTGGTTCTCAAAACGAGGTTGCCACATTCAGTGCGAATGCCTCATTCTACGTCAATAATCCCGATCTCGTGTCGTCGGCCAATTTCACCAGCCCCCCTCCCAGAGGGCCCAGGGGCGCCGTTGTCTAGCCCCCCTCCAAGGCATCATCAGAGCCTGTCTAGGCTCCAGCCTTGACAGGCGATTGATTGGTGGCAGAGGCCTAGACAATTCTGCAAGGCCCCTGCTTTCTCTATATACGCCAGTTCCCGAAGGCCGTGAAGGAAACGGACGCTGCAGCTTTCACATCATATTCGCGTGAACTTGCTGTGTGAAAGCAAACTTGCCAATCAGATCACTGCCTGCCGAGCTCAAGCGCTGAGCTGCCGACATGACCGGCCCGCCTGCACGACCCTTGAGAGGGTGTACAGAACCGGATACGTGCCAGACATGAACAGGGCCGCCAGAAATCAGCGACGAGGAAAGGCCCGAGCGGGGCCACAGACACCAAAGCCTGTTTTGATCAGTTGTCGTGTCTCAGGCCGACAACACATGTCAGCGCCCTGGAGCACACAAAAAAAGGGCTCCCAGACCGACATCAAAATGAGATACCGATGTGTCTGCGGCCATCAGCAGCCGTGTATGGCGAGATACTGGCCTCCAGGACCCCTTGGCGCCACCACCGTGGCGAGATAGTATCAGCACATGCGGTCAACAAAGCGACCAGGGAACCACCTACGGACTGGCGCCTGTTTCATTGGCCAGGATGACACCTTCGTGTCCGCCACCTGGCCAATCAGCAGGCTGAAATGTTTGTGCACGCTTTGTGGCCCCTTTGGGGCACCCCCTGCACGGTACCTCTGGCGGGGGTGGGCGCTGGCGAATCTCGGGGGCCCTGCACGGGGTCGCTGGAAGCCCCTGGCGCGCCGGTAGAAATTTCATGCGGCCAGGATGCCGCCTTCGTTTCCGCCACCTGGCCAATCAGCAGGCTGAAATGTTTGTGTGCGCTTTGTGGTCCTTTTGGGGCACCCCCTGCACGGTACCTCTGGCGGGGTTGGGCGCCGGCGAATCTCGGGGGCCGTGCACGGGGTCGCTGGGGGCCCGTGGCGCGCCGATAGAAATTTCATGCGGCCAGGATGCCGCCTTAGTTTCCTCCACCTGGCCAATCAGCAAGCTGAAATGCTTGTGCGCGCTTTGTGGCCCCTTTGGGGCACCCCCTGCACGGCACCTCTGGCGGGGGTGGGCTCTGGCGAATCTCGGGGGCCGTGCACGGGGTTGCTGGGGGCCCCTGGCGCGCCGGGATTACACTGCTGCCAAGTGTCATCCGCAACTGTACGCAAATCAACGGATCGATCCGCCGACGAAACAGAAACACGTTCCGCTTGCTGTCGTCAAAATATTTTGATACATCAAATCGGGCTCGACTTTTTCTTCTCTCAGAGAATACTTTGAATCCGTCCACATTGTTCCAAGATCAGGCAACTCCGAAGTTTCCAAGTGCCGACTGGGTCTGACGTCATGACACGGTGGACGACCTGCCCAGCGCATCGCATCAGGCGGCAGTCACCGGAACGCCGCCCGATTTAGTAAATTATCAAAAACCTGTTAATTCACTCTCATTTCTTTGATCGGCTGAAATGTCAGGACAATCTGAAGTCTGTTCCATGGACGGGGCGCAATGCCTACTGATAGATATTTTTAAGCCTCTGGAAGGGCCCTAGAGAGGCTCACTGATGTGTATTATGCTTGTGTGGATCGGAAATGATTCACAAGGGGTCCATATTATTTTTCCGATCACCTGTGTCTCATCCAGATGGGTCAGGGTTACGGGTTTGTGGGCCAGGGTTTTACCCCTGTGCGTAGGTCAATGCCGGCGATGCAGGCTCCTCAGCAGCCAATTCCAGGCCCAACGGAAGGGCATGCTCCTCATTCCTGTTTGCTTCCCACCTCTGACCGAGGTGGCGTCCTGCTGGCGACTGGTCCTCTTGCTAGCAACTGCAGTGGCTGGCAAGAGGACCAG
>Ga0115029_1002070_pt1 | contig 12475 bp, 18 predicted proteins | sample SidtaG_3_FD_87297 | JGI IMG/M metagenome (GOLD analysis project Ga0115029, IMG submission 87297) | Marine algal microbial communities from Sidmouth, United Kingdom - Sidmouth_Asex1 metaG | ecosystem: Host-associated > Algae > Red algae > Unclassified | place: Sidmouth, United Kingdom | collected...
GGGGGGTGGGGGGGGGGGGGGGGGGGGGGGGGGGGGTGGGGGGGGGGGGGGGGGGGGGGGGGGGGGGGGGGGGGGTGATGCCGGTGTGGGAGAGTGTGGGTCACCTTAGAGGGTACCGCAGACGCGTAGTGACTGCCACGGGTGCCTACCTTTGGTATGAGAGTCGTCGGCTTGGGGCTGCCGGCCCAGCGCGTCAACGGACGCGCGCCTGCCGTACTGTGCCGTACACGTCGCTCCATCATGGAGCACCATGATGGTGCCTTTACTGCTTTGCTATTGCTGTCTTCCCAATTTTGGCCGATGCCGTCGATGTCAAGAGGGGTGATCAACTGTGCGAAACAGTTTTTCAGCCATCCATTCAGCCGGATAAAGTCGTTCGACCAATGAGCAGTCGACTGAGACCCTGTCTCGACTTAGACCACATCGGCCAAAATTGGGAAGTCAGCAATACAAAAGTTCTGTATACCAAATCAAGAAAGGTTCCCAAGAAAGAGCACATTGGATATGTGCAACCAGACGCGCACATTTATAGAAAAGGGGTGCTACATATGTTTTCGTTCTTCCGAGAAATCAATGTTTGGCGGGAAGCTCCCTCGAATTTGCGGCCTTTGCCATCAGTACCTGCATCCAAAGCGGGGCGATTTCTGCGTTGGCGCGCTGACAACGTGCGGCGCGACACTCGCTGTTTTTTGATGGAGCTGCTTTCCGCCGAGCACGCCTCATGCCGTCCGCCGTTCCTTCATGTACGTCTCTGCCGCGCCCGACGCCACGGCGTTTGGTGTGCGTGGCACGCCGTCTGCGCGCAGGTGTCTCGCTGGAAGGGGGGACCCGCGGCAGATCGGTCTGCGAGTGCACCACCGCCGTGCTGCCAGGGGGTTCCTACCCCGCCTCGCTGCCGACGCGCGCACGGCGGCGGGTGCGCTCGCGCTTCTTGGGACCCGCCGCGGAACGTGCCGGGTAGGAGTCAGCGTCCACCCACGTGGCTGCCACCGTTTGCGCATTCCGGCGCGCAGAGCAATGAGCACCAATCTTTTCACGGGAGCAGAAACAACCTCACAGCCGTGGAGTACGGCCCTGTCCGACATCGTCTGGATCACTCGGTAGGAAATCCGACGCGACCTAGACGAGCGCGGTTCAGACCTGTTGACATTGTACAGCAGCAACAAACACGTATAGCTTGTATATACACAATATTGCGCACATGGTCTGAGAAGGTCCCAGCGAGCATCAACCCCCCATCCACACCAACCCCAACCAAGTCAAACGCGGCAAATGTCCAAAGCAAAGCAAAAAAAAATAGAAACGACGAGACAATCCCGAACTCAACGTCGCCATCAAGCAGAGAACGGCTCGACGTGCTGCCGCACAAACGAGTCAACGTCCACCCCCGCCGACGCCATTTCCGCGACGCGTTGCCGCGCACGTGCCATACCACAAGCATCGCTCGCATACTTGCTGCCGGGTGCTGCTGGGGAGGCCCCACCGCAGCCGCCCGGGGCGCCCGCGCACGCGCACAGGGGGGCCGCCCGCGATTCGGAGGCGGACGAAGCGAGGGAGTCCGTCAACGTCGCCGGTCCTGGCCTTCTGGACGACCCCGCCACGTCGATAGAGACCCGCTTGCGTTTCTTGGGCAATGCAACAGCAGATGGCTGACCCCGCGGAGACCCGGGCGGCGTCACGGGCGAGCCTGGCGACCGGAGCTGACGCATAGCCATGGGCAAAGTCGACGCCGGGGTGCCAGCAGGGGGCGAGAGCGACATCCTCCTTGGGGAGAGAGAGCCACGGCAGTTGCCCGGGGAGACCGCGCGGGGAGGGGTAGGCGGCTTGGCCGCCGACGGCCGGACCGGCGAGGACATGGGCGTGAAAAGCGAGGAAGTGGCAAGCGACGTGGCCGGCAGCTGTACGCATGGGGACGACGAACGACGGGTAGCCGCCGCCCTCGCCTGACCGGATCGGCGAGCCAGCTCTTGCGCAAACAGCGAGCACCGCAGCGCCGGGTCTTCGAGAAGGCGACTCTGGGCCAGCAGGAAGGGCGCTTCGGCAAGCACGTCCGCCTCGGGGTAGGCGCGCATCCCCGCCGCCCGCCGCCCGAGTTGCCGCACAATCTTGGCGTACGTCGCGTCCGCAGGGGGGAGGCGAGTCGCGAGCGTCACGGATCGAACAAGCAGCTCAAAGCGCCGGCGCGCATGCCCATGGACGCCGACATACGAACCCGCCGCACGCCCTACCAGGTGGTACCGCCCGGTCGATGTCGACGCCACTAGCCGCGCCTCCCCGGCGCCAAATTCCACCGACCACCTCGTCAAGCCCGGGAGCGACACCGTCAATGGCGGGAGGCCCGGCGCCATGAGCACTCCGCCCGCCGCGAGCGACACGCCGGGCTCGTCCAGTTCACACAGAGAGGCGGGGAGACCAGCAGGGCCTGAGCTCGACGCGCGGAGGCGAGTGACCACAAAGTGGTGAAGCGCCCGCGTCGGCTGACCCGCGCCGTCGGCGGGCGTCAAAGTGTAGGCGGAGGGAATGTCGACTTCTTGGGTGGGAGCCGCGAAGATGACGCCACCACCGGTGCGGGGACGCCCCGTACCTACCGCGGTTGCTGAGCGACGGCGCAGAGGAGGCGCGCAACCCGGACGTGTCGCCATGATGGCGGCAGACATGAGTGAACACAACACGGTCGTTGGCACAGGATCGACCGTGTGGGCGACGTGCCACGGATGAGGCGCCCGCAACAACGACGACCGAGGGGAAACCTCTTCAATGGCACCTACCACGGCGACCGCACGTGATGAGACACCGTGCGGTGTTCACAAGGGCACGTGCGTCAACGGGGAGAGAGCGGAGTAGAAGCACGGGGGTGTGGAGGGAACGTGGAGGTGGGCGGCACGACGTGACACAAGGTGCATGCCAGCACAGCACCGGCGCACGCAGTTGAACACAATCGGGGGCACACCCCGACCCGCACGGCACGGGCCGCGGCCGGCGGTGGTCATCCACCCGACGAGCGCCGGGGCGGCGGCGGCGCCCGCGCGCGCCCGTCCACAGCAGCCACGCGGCCCGCCATGAGGGGGGGGGGCGGCCACTCAACGCCGCGTGCTGTGGCCGCGGTGGCGGGGCACACCACGCCCCCCGGCGAGAGCGTGGGTGTGGGCGGGAGAGCGGGTGTGGCGGCGGTCGCGGCGGCCCCGCCGGTGGCGCCGGGAGGCGGGGACGGCCGCCGCGTGTGTGGGCGTGCCGTTGAGTTGAGGGGGGTGAGAGCGCGGCCCGACCCGCCGCGGACGCGGGCCCCACCGCCGCCGCTGACGCGGCGGCGGCGGCCGCGCCCACCTGGCGGCGGCGCCACGACAGCCGCCGAGGTGCACTTGGCGCGGGCAGCAGGGACGGGCGGGCGACGACCGGCTGGTCGGCAACGCGTGCGAGGCCCTCGTGCGTGGGTTGGTCCGCAGCCACCGCTGGTGGCCCCCTTCAAGGGGGCCTCGTCGGAAGCCGGTCACAGGGCGGTGGCGTTGGCGACGGTCGACCCGACAGGCCACGGGGCGGGAACGGCCGCAATTGGACCGCGGGGCGGGGCCCCGAGCTTCTCCCAATCGGGGATTTTCTGTGGGTCGGACGGGTGGCGTCCAGGCGCGGGTGCGCTGGAACGCGTTTCCGACGTCGGTGGCGGCGGCCAGTCACCGCGCGGCCCTGTCACTGCCAGCACCTCGGCTCCTCGGACCTCGGAGCGGCCCCCCCCTCCGCGCCCCGCCCCGCTGTCTGTTGCTGCGCCGGTCGCGGCCGTCGACGGGTGTACGTGTGTTGCGCCCGGGCCCTCCCCCGCCACCAGGCTGCGTGCCCCGTGTGAGGTGAGCGGGGGGGGGCACTTCCTGCAACCGGTCGCGTGCGGCCTCCAACCACGAGGCGGCGACCGTGGCTTGCGGTACACGACCCCCTGTCTTCCACCCTTTGTCGTATATGCTGGCCCGCCGGTCTCCGCCGAGGCTTGTCGAGGACACTGTGAGCGGTGCCACCGTCAGCCGTTGTGGGAACGGGCAGGGACAGCCCGGGGGCAGTTGACCACCCCGTGTTGTAGTTGCACGCCGCCAGCACCGATTGTCCTGCCGTCCACGCTGTTGACGGTTGCTCGCGGTGCGGCGGCTGTCGGCGTGGGAGGAACTGGGGCACGGGAGAATGGGGCGTGGCAGTTGTAGGCGTGTGCGCGCGGACGGCGGGGAAGGCGCTCTTGGTCGAGGGAGGGGTGAGGGTGTGCTCTTTGCCGGGTCAAGGGGGGAGCGAAGGTATGACGGGTGGGCTGGAGGGCGACGATGTTGTCACCAACGTCGGATGTTGCCTCAGTTGCAGCTCGATCCGTGGGCAGAGGTGGGGACCTGATGCTGTCGAACGCGTTAGCCTCTGCTCGTGCATTTTCATGGCGGTCTAGCGGGTCATGACCCGAGTGAAACCACGTCGTCGCGTCGTCGCGTCTGATGGACAGACGCGAGACACAAGAAGCAGTGTGTCATCCTTTGTCATAACTTGTGACGACACCCTCAAGCGTGCCCCGTACTTCTCCTCCCCGCGAGCACTGCCACCCGCCCGTCGCCTCGCGGCGAGCCGCGATCCTCGTCCCCGCGACACTCCTCTTCCGTTCCACCCTCATTTCCCTCTCGGGCAACCGTGTCGCTTCCCCCGCACCCTCTCGGCGACACAGCTGCGGGCCCCTTGTTCCGCTCATCTTCTTTTGTGTTACCTGCATGGCGTGTCCCCATGTGCATGTACTCCGTTGCACCCGTTGCCAGTAGGTGCTCCATGGCGCGCATCTGCCCTGGCGGTGAGCATCACCAACCGACTCATGCTTACGGCGAGTGGGTCGACCGACGGCGTGGTGAGCATGGCCCTGTTGCTGTCATCCACGACTACTGGTTGTGCGTGTTTTTTTTAACCCACCACTCCTCTTGTTACCGCCAAGTTGATAAGACTGCCTGTGCTGGAGGTCCTTCAAGTGGCAGACGCAGAGATGGGGACAGAAAAATACCTTGAAGACATACTATGAAGAAAAAACTAGTATCCCACGGAGCTGAACTCCTCCACTGTGTCCGCCGCCACCACGAAAATGTACACAACCCCATGTGCGGCCGGCCATTTGTGCCTGCATCACCCGCCCTCAACGGCGGAGCAAGAGCCACGAGAAGGCGGCGGCGCGTTTCGCGCCCGTCGGGAGCCCCTTCGAGATGGACACGCTCACGGCCATGGCGGCGGCGACCAGCCGCTGAGAGCGCGGCACGAGGCCCTCCCCGCCGCCAATGACCACGTCGCCCGTAATACTGGCACCCGCGCCCGACCCAGACAGCTCGGGGGCGAGCAGGGGCGCCAGCGGCACTTCGACTGCAACCGGCACGGGCGCCGGTGACATGGCGGCCTGCTGCTTCGGGGCAGCGACCTTGGATTGGAGCTTTTGGAACCAGTGGCGCTTCTTGTCGGCCGGTGCCGCCGCCGCCGATGCCGTCGCCGCGGCTGGCGCCGCCGCCGGAGGCGGCGCCGTCGCCGCTGCGGTCGTGGCCGCGTGCGCGCCGAGGCGCTCCACCCGCGCCGCGTACGCCGGCATCGTCACCGGCGGCACGCCACGGACCGTCGTCGAGACGGGCACCGAGACGGGGGCGGGGGTGTAGGTCGGCGCGTTGGTCCCCAGCGCCCGCCGCGCGGGCGTCGGCGCGCACGCAGGCGCGGCGATGGCGGGCGTGCGGAGGGCGGCCATCTCGACAGCCCAGGCGTCGGCCTTGGCCGCCGCGTCGGCCGCAACGGCGGCAGCAGGCGCGCGACCGCCGCCAGCGGCCGTGCCTGCCGTCACCCCGTGAACGGACGTCACTGTCCGCCGGGACGCGGCGCCACTCGCTGCCGTCGCCGACGCGTGGCGGCTCAGGCGCGCCATCCGTGCCGCGTAACTCGTCGTGGGCGTCGGCGGTGCGGCGGGCGCGGAGCGCGTCGGCTGCCCCGCCGCCACCCGCGGCGCCGGCACCGCCGCCGCTCGATTCTGGGTGCGGAGGGCGGCCATCTCGGCCGCCCACGCGTCGGCCTTGGCCACCGCGTCGGCGGCAACGGCATTTCCGCCGACGCGCCCGCCGCCGGCGGCGGTGCCCGCCACGACTGACTTGCTCGCCGCCCACGCTCGCGCCGTGTCGCTGCCGCCAGGTGACGGCGCAGCGGCGGGCGCGGCGGTGGCCGCCGTAGGCCCCGGCGACATGCGCTCCCACTGAACCTGCTCGTCCGCAGACGACGCAGGGCGACGGGCGTGGCGGAGCGTCGCTGCCACGTGGTGTGTCGTGGGGTCGACGCCGCCGGCGGCGCGGAGGGCAGAGGCGACGCCCGCGGTGGTTTTGGAGGGCGTTGCCACCGCCACGCCCATGCGCGTGCGGGCGGACGACGGGGGCGCCGCCGCTCCGCCGCCATCGGTGCTGCCGCCCGTCACCCGGCTGTTGCCCGGCGCAAAGGACGAAATGGATAGGATGGGCGTTGTTGATGAGACCAGCCGAGGGGCGGCCGCCACAAAAGCCGTCGTCTCCATGATTCAGGGATAGGGGGGGAGGCCGACACGGACAGACTCGGTTGCAACCTCTGTGTGTGTGTGCGTGAGCAAAGGGAAGAAATGGGGTGGAGGTGATGTCCCGCCGGCTGCTAAAGGTAGTGGTGGGGGAGGTGCAGGGAACTGGGGAAGGGGATAGCAGCCGGCGGGAGCACAAGCACACAGACACCAGGGCGGAAGAGGGTGTCCCACTTGCGGGCGCTGCCGGCGGTTTTGACGGCAAGCAGACAAACCTGACCGCGGCGGCGGTTGCGCCACCTTGCAGGCACGGCCGCAGCGGCTTTGCAACCGCAGCGGCGCGTGTCGCGTGCCCAACCGCGCCAGACGCGGGGGCCCAGCGCCCCTCGCGGCGCGCGTGACAGCCACCTGGCGCCGGCGCCGCCGCTGCCTGCGCGAGCCGCGGCCCAGGGCAGCGCGTCGCCGCTCCTGGGCGCCGGCCACGGCACGCGCACGGCGGCGGCCGGCCGGGCGCAGCGGCAGCAACCGCGGGAGGCAACCAAAAACGGCCAACCCCCACGCCTTTTCGAGCGGCGTGTCCGCCGCGGCGGTGCGGCCCCGCGGCGGCAGCCGCGGCGCCGCTTCGTTGGTCGCGGGCGCGCACGGTGCAGCCACAGCTGGTACACGGTCCGCCGCCCGCCGCAAGCCCCTGTGCTGACGGAGGCGGCTTCTGAGGCACTCCGTGGCCCGTCCACTCCCCCTTTGGAAGTGCGAGGGAGATCGCTGTCGGCGTATGCAAGGTCAAGGAACGGGTGGCTGCGGCGGCAGGCAGAAGATTGGGTGGTGGTGTGCGCACGCTATCTCCGCTGCGGGTGCGCGGGTGGAACAGCTAGAGATATCGTCGTGGATAGCACCCCCCCGCACAAGGGCGCCTATGGAAATGGCATCCTGTCAGTCGACAGACGCATGGCGCCGGGCTGCACCTGGGGCGGCACTGCAAACGACAATGGTGTTCGATTGAGACTGCGACTGCGAAGCCGCTTCCAGAGTTGTGCATCATTCTCGTCAAGCCCACACGAAGTATTGCACTATGCCTAATTTTGCCGTTCCAGAACAATAACAAGAACAGGATCGGTAGTTTCATTTTCAAAAAAGCTTCCATGTTTCATGTAAGTCCCTAAAAAGCCTGCATCCCAATTGAGGCGACAAACAGAGTGGTCTGCCGGCAAAACCAGACCGCGCTCGTCGTCGGCGCTCGACGTCGGCGCTCATCGACACCGCCGACGACCACCGCCACGAGCCGCGCCCCCCCCCCGAAGCGTGCCACAGACTCGCGCGTCGCACCATCCACGCAGTCGTGCGTTTTTCCGTGTCGCACCATGTCTTCCAATGACGCCGACACGGCCTCTGCTGCAGGAGCAGGCAATGCAGGTAAGCACATCCCCGATTGCACCTTCATCACCGTGCATGTATGGCCTTCAGACTGCTGTGGCTCGCAACCGCATTGTCGCGCGGCTTGACAGCTCGTCACTCGCTTCATGTTGGACGTTGTCTAACTGGTTCTGCCATGATTTTGGCCCATTCTTGTGGCGCTGTATTTCTTGTGTTTTTTCTGATTGATTGAATGTCGGTGTTCTTGCGCCTGACAGCAGCGCGTAAAGTCGTGCGGCAGTGTAGGGTCTGCCGTCTCGATGGTCTCGTAGCCCCGCGACGCCCAATCAAGTGCAGAAGCAACGTCAAGTGCGGTTGCAAGGAGCGCTTGTGCGGGAGGTGCTCGGCCGCCCGCCATGTGCGCGAGGAGGCTGGGCATGAGCCGGACAACGTTGAAGTTTTAATTCAAGGAGATGCGGCCCCTCGCTGGTCGTGCTCGTCATTTGAAATGGGCTACATGCGTGCGCACCTGCAGCCGAATCTGCGGGGGAGCGTCACCATCGTACGCGAGCGGACCGATGCAATCCACGGGCACAAGCGCACGCTTGCTGAAATGACGCCCAAAGAATGCGATCGTCTGGATTTGCACACCCCGCAATCAGACTTTATCGATTTGACGGGATTGGGCGGAGCGGCCGCTCTTCCGGTGGTGCTGATGGAGGGACGCGTTGCGGCCGTGCTGCAGGTCGAGGGTTCATCCCGTCCGGGGTGAGATGTTGCGGTAGGGGGCCGGGCAGCAATTGTCTGTAAGTCCCTGGAGGAGGCGTTCAAGAACGCGCCAAAGTACTCGGCGAGAACTGGCTCAGGCGCCCGGCGCCGCAACAAGGAGGCCGGGATGAGCGGCGGGCGCTCGGTGGCTGCTGAGGAAGTTTTGGGCGGCTCAAGCCCTTTGTACTACGTCAAAGACAAGGAACTGAGGCGGGCCACTCAGCGTTACGTAGCTCTCCATGACTGCCCCGGGCTGTCGAAAGTGAAGGCGGCCATGACACAGTATATCGGGCCGGAGAGGATGTACACGGGTGCCTCGGTCGCGTGTCGATAGCTTACCTGAGAGCACGTGTGCAACGAGCTGATGGGGTGTGCGGAAAGTGTGTGTCTAACCGTGCCGGTCGTGCTTGCCTCTAAGCGCCAGTTCATTCCTGAACTGCGCCTAGGCGCCAACGACATCAGCCACGATTTGGATGATCAGTTGCTCGACTGGAGTGGGGAACAGCCTCGCCCTTCAAGCAGATAGATTCCTACCACTCGGCCGCTACAGAAGAAGCTGCGCAATGTCCACCTGTTGAAACGAGCAAAACAACCATTCCTCTCTCGAGATATAACATACCGCAGGCAAACAAGGCTCCGAAAGTGTAGCCAAGCACCACAGGAGCACGAAAGGTGCCAGGCGACCAACCTCAAGAGACAGTGCGGGAACAGCAATCAGGTTCCGCGTGGATGTTAAGGTTCGCGCAGACAGAGCACACCGACGGCATGCCAGGTCCATATCGAGCGATGGCGCATGAAAGAAGTGCGCAAAACCCCAAGTTTGAGAGCAGAACTGGACTCAGCACACTTTTAATGTCCTTCCTGACACAGGGGGACCTCCCACATATGCGGCATAGAGACCAACACAGATAATGCCAGCATTGGAAAGGGGGGTTTGATGCGATGAATATCGATCCAAGGCTTCGTGTCTAATCTCAGCACGCCGCCAAACCAATCACATGTCCCGGAATGTACGGGTTATCTTTCCATATGAATTTGGCAGCGAGTACTGCGGCGAAAAATGCACTGTCAGCGAGGCACCCTAGGTGCCCGAGCGTAGGCTCGGATCGCCGGAGCCGAGCCCCGAGGGTGCTGAGATGACACTGCGTTTTTCGCGCAGAGCGGAGCGTGGCTGCCTCTAGGATCGCCCCGGAAAACAATGCACAGGCGTCCCCGCTGAGCGTGCGGGGCGCCCAAAAAGTGCGCGTTTGCGGGCGACCCCGGGTTCGAACCCGCAGCTTTTTTGCCACACGCTCTGATAGTGGTGCTTAATACACGATCCAACCCTACTTATCCACGATCCAACACTGATATTACCGGTACTCTAGTGTTTATTAGCCTGATCGCAAGAATCAATAGATCCTCTCTTGAGGATCAATTGAACCTCACCGAAAATCGTCGATTCTGAGCTGTTTGCATATGAGAATGGGCTTCCGACGGCTCACGACTCATCCCATTCTCTGTCTGTAGCAAAGGGGCACTCCGTAACCACTCCAGCACCATGTCTGATGCAGGCAGACACGAGGGCCTCCACATATCGTCAAAACTGGCTCATCGCACATTCCCTCTCTACACAAAAAACGCTCGCATCTGCAGACCTAAGAGAGCTCGCAGCTCTGACCTCCACAAACAACGCGCCTGCATCGGCACCCACACTGTGCGCTCAATCTACTACCCCTCGAGATTGTGAGTGGCCCGCAGATGCTGCGAAAAGCACAGGCGGTCCTCCCGCGGTGGACACAAAAAGACCTCCTCTCCACCACACTCGCGGCGAGTCGAACACACCAATGTCGTGCGCCGAGTCTTGCAGACTCGGCAGTTGCGCTGCGCCAGGAATGCAGATATCGAGGAATCAGTCAGCTTCTTGCGCTTCAATGTGGGCGTCAGATGCGTGCCCACGCCGTAAGATGGTGCGGCCTCAGGAGGCCCAGCCGCCGATGCCGACACGGCACGATCTCGCAAGCCTGTCGAATCGTAGCGATTCTCGATTAGGTCCGCTGCCAGGTCCTCGTAGAAGTGCGCTTGAGTCTCGCGACCCAGGGGACCATGAGCCCCAGCGTAAAGTATCCAGGAGTCCACAACACACAAATGCCTAGGATAGACATATTCACTCGCGTCGACCAATCGTGGGTGCCATACGCGTGCTCAATACGTAGATCGTCCTGTCGGCAGCGATTGTGGCGATCGATTTGGGCACATGACTGATAGTAAACCTCCGCAACTTGCGGCTGACGGATAGTCAGGGGCACACGTTCCGACTCCTCCGCTCCGGTTCTCCACCGCAGCCGCTCAATCGAGGCCCCGTCGAGACAGGTAGATGTTGTCGAAATAAAGTAGCGACGGTCACGATCCACCCACATCGCGGCCATCAGGTCGATTTGGCCGGCCGCATTTCGATGGTACAGCGAGTCGCTCGAGCCACGAGTCGGCACCTCCAGCGTGGAGAGAGCAGCCATTGGGTACCGTGTCGTGGAGTTCTTGACCACACCGACGAAGCGCAAGCCCATACTTTTCAGCTGCAGGGCCGCCTCGACGCTGGCAAAGTACGAATCTCCAGACACAACTCGATCCGTACCAGCCCAGTTGGAAACTAGGTGCTTCAGGACGACAGTCCCGTGAAGCAGGCGGCTCTCAGTGGGTTTAAGTCGCTGCCGCTGGTCCCCTGCAGTAGTCACGAGTTGGAGGTATAGCATAATGCCACTTCGCCCACACATGCTGTGTTTTGGATGTCACAGCCATTTTTAGGCTTACGATCGATCGCCACATACATGGGTACCCCCCGGTCGCTCCATCCGCCCGCCTGGCCGTACCATTTGCTTATGGACTCATTAACACAGAGCAGGTCGCTCGGTCTCACGTGTGCCGCGCGGTGAGCGTTGAAAGATGTCACAAAGTCATCCACCAGCGACCATCTGCGACGCTCGGAGCTCACAGCAGGGTCCGTACACACCTCACTATATGCCATGCAAGACCACAGCGAGTCAAAAGGGTCTCGTGACATACGTGTGAGGTGGCCAAAGCCAGGCGCCGGGATGTACTTGTTGCGTGCTGTCGTACTAGAAAACTCGGACCGAGACCCGAACTCGTACCGGGTGCCCAACAACAGGACCCGAACGAACTTGAGGACTTCTCCAGCGGTAGTTGCGCGCAGCCGGCGAGCAGAAAGCTTGACGGAGGTCAGCCTGACCATCCGAATAAGTTGGTCGAGAGGAAGCATCGCCAAAGAGTAATCGAGAGCGCGACGCGTGCGCCCTGGGCCCATGGCGTCACCCTCCTCCGCAATGGTCTCGCCCGACAGCAGACGGACGGACCACGACCGGCGCGGGACGACGCCACCGATGGAAAGCGTCCCTGCCTCGGCAGACCAGGTGTAGTCATGGACGGTCACAGGGGCCACTGTGGGCTCTCCTGCGCTGCCGGGCGCCGTCATCGTGTCGGAGTGGACGTCATTTGCTGGGTGGGTGCGTCTGGGTGAGACGGAAGCGAACGAGAGGTAAGCAGCGCGGGAGAACCTTGCAGCATCGATCCCAGAGGCACCGGCGCAGACGCCTGGGAGGCGGGCTCCACAGGCGCCTGGGTCATCGGCGGAGCAGCACCACACTTCACGTTCAGCAGCATCAGGTGCTCGTCGACTTGTCCGCTATTCAGTTGCCACGTTGCATTGACGCCCGTCATAGAACGCCCGTTCTTGACCTCCTGAGTCACACTCGTGACCACCCCGGTCACGAACGTCGCACTGGCGCACGACCCATACAACCGGGCGCATTCCGAAAAGTGCTTAATGTGCACGGCCTTGGCATGAACCGA
>Ga0115029_1002072_pt1 | contig 12462 bp, 7 predicted proteins | sample SidtaG_3_FD_87297 | JGI IMG/M metagenome (GOLD analysis project Ga0115029, IMG submission 87297) | Marine algal microbial communities from Sidmouth, United Kingdom - Sidmouth_Asex1 metaG | ecosystem: Host-associated > Algae > Red algae > Unclassified | place: Sidmouth, United Kingdom | collected...
AGGCGGCGCCGCGCGTCAAGTACACGCCCCTCGAGGAGCAGGTCGTCGCCATCAAGCGCAAGAACCCCAACACAGTGCTGCTTGTCGAGGTTGGCTACAAATTCCGCTTTTTTGGCGACGATGCCGAGACGGCCGCGCGCGTCCTCCGCATCTACTCCCACTTTGACCACAACTTCCTGACCGCCTCCGTGCCCGTCTTCCGCCTCGCCTTTCACGTGCGGCGGCTGGTCGCCGCCGGTTACCGCGTCGGCGTTGTGCGGCAGATGGAGACGGCGGCGTTGAAGAAGGCCGACTCGGGGAGTGGCACCTTTCGGCGGCAGCTGACCGAAGTGTACTCCCGTGGCTGCCTTGTCAACGACTCGATTGACGGGATCAATGTGTCGGCGTCGGGGGCTGGGGAGCTCCCGTCGGCAGCCTCCTACATTCTGTGCCTGTGGGAGTCCCGGGCGCCATCGGGCGTCGATGCTGGCGACGCGGTGACGGTGAGCCTCCTTGCGGTGGACGCGTCGACGGGGGATGTGATCCATGACGACTTTGTCGACGACGTGTTGCGGGCCAAACTCGAAGCTCGCCTGACCGCCCTCGAGCCAGTGGAGGTGTTGCTGCCGGCGGCGCCGCAAGATGCGGCGGTGGCGGCCGAGGCGGACAAGGCAGCTGGCCCAGTGGGCGGCATCTCCCACGCCACGGAGCGGGCTATCAAGCACTACTGCTCGGGCGCGTCGGTGCGACTATCGCGCCTGCCGGCGCGGACCTTCCAAGCGGCCCTCTCGGGGGAGGTGGAGGCTAAACTGGCCGCCGTCGCCTCGGCGGCGGCGGCAGACGGGGGCGGTGCGGTTGGCGGCGCCAAGCCCGCCGCCTCGCGCGGCGCGCCGGCCGGCGGCTCGCCGGCGCCCCTACCCGGTCTGATGGCCTGCCTCCGTGCTGTCACCTCCTACCTGACCGACTTTCGGCTCGAGGCTGCGCTGGTGGCCGCCCGGGGTTACCGCCGCTTCGCAGCCGACCGGGAGATGCGCCTCGGCGCCGACGCGCTGCGGCACTTTGAGGTGTTTGCGAGCAGCAGCAGCAGCGTGGCGGCGTCGGGCGGCGGCAACCGCCTGCGTGGCTCCCTGCTCGGCCTCCTCAACCGCACGTCGACGGCGTTTGGGGGGCGGCTGCTCCGGGATTGGCTCGCCCACCCGCTGGGCGACGCCCGTCGCATCCGCTCCCGCCTGGACGCGGTCGACGCGTTGCGGGCGGCGGTGTCACCGGCGGCGGGCGGCGCCCTTCCTGCTCTACTCGCGTCGCTGCCGTCGTTGCCCGACTTGGAGCGGGCGCTCGCGCGGGTCTTTTACGCGCGTTGCTCGCCAGTGGAGTTTATGGCCGTGATCAGCGCCTTTCGGGGGCTGCTACCCCGCATTGCAGACGCCAAGGCGGAGCAAGCTGAATCGGGGGAGCCGATCACCGCGCCGCTGCTGGCAGAGATGCTGGACCGAGTGCCGGACGTGTCTGCCGCCGTCACTGTTGACGTGGCGGATTGGCTGTCCCCGCAGGCCGCGACCGACAATGACTACGCGGCGCTGTTTTTGGCCCGCGATGACGCCGCCGATGAGGCGCTGCCTGAAGTTGACGCCGCGGGTGCGCCACTGTTGGCCGACGACCGTGCGCTGCGGCGTGACCTACTGGCCCGCGTCGCCGAGTCGGCCGCCAGCGCAACGGCGGTGGCGAACAAGTTGGACGAGCTCGCCGACCACCTGGAGGAGCTGCGCTTTGAGCTGCGGCAGCCGAGCCTGCAGTGGAAGAAGGTGGCCACGGAGGAGTTCCTCGTGGAGATTGCGGCGGCCAAGGCCGCCCGCATGCCGGCCTCGTGGATGCGGGTCAACCAGACCAAGGCATTTGTGCGCTTCCGCACGCCCCGCTCGCGCGACCTGCTGCAGCAGCTGTCGGAGGAGCGTGAGCGCCAGGCGGCCGCCGCGACGGCCGCGTGGCGCGCCTACCTGCGCTACTTTGCGCGCTCGTGCCCGGCGCTCCGGTCGGTCGTGTCCTTCCTCAGCAGCCTCGACTGCCTGGCAGCGCTTGCCCGCGTCGCGCTCTCCCCGGGCTATGTCAAACCAACGGTCGTCGACGGAGGGGCGGACCACCCGGCCGGCATCTCGGCGCGGGACGCGCGTCACCCTGTGGCCGAGACGTGCCTTCCCGGCGGCGCGACGTACGTGCCAAACGACGTCACGCTGGGCGTCAACCCGGAAGCGGAGCGGTGCATGGTAATAACGGGTCCAAACGTACGTGGATGCTTTTCTCGCCCGTCTATTCTTGAAAATTTCTGGTGCCGGTGCCCATCACTCATGTCTGCAGCTACGCCAGTTCGCGTTTCTGTGCGTGATGTGGTTCTAACCGCTCTTTCTCTGCTCTCTTATTCCATGTCGCTGCTGTTCTTCGTGACTTCGCTCTCTGCTCTCGGTCTCACTCTGTGCAGATGGGCGGTAAGAGCTCATACGTCCGTATGGCAGCGCTACTGGCCATCATGACTCAAGTCGGCTGCTTTGTGCCGGCCTCGTCGTGCACCCTCAGTCCCTTTGATGCTGTCCACGCACGGCTCGGGGCTGCCGACGATCTTGGCCGCGGCCTGTCGACGTTCATGGTGGAGCTTGCAGAAACGTCTGCCATCCTCGAGCGGGCCACCCCGCGCTCCCTCGTCGTGTTGGATGAGCTAGGCCGCGGCACCTCCACCCACGACGGGACGGCCATTGCATACGCGACGCTGCAGCACATCGTGCAGGCGACGCGGTGCGTCACGCTGTTTGTCACCCACTACCCGCTCATTGGGGGCCTGCGCAGTGAGTTCCCGGCTGCCGTCGGCAACTACTTCATGGACTTCCTCTCCCGGGAGGACAGCCGGCCACAGCCGACGGCGTCCGCCCCGCCGATTGTGGCAGACGGGGACGCCGCTGCCGACGGCGCTCTGGGGGCAGTGGAGGATGCCGCCCCGGAGATTACCTTCCTGTACAAGATGACGCGGGGGGTGGCGACGCGGAGTCACGGACTCAACGTGGCCCGGCTGGCGCAGCTGCCCAACACCGTGTTGGCACTGGCGTCGCGCAAGGCCGCCGAGATTGAAGTCGAAATGCGCGGCTTCCTTCCCTGTGACACTGATGACGGCAAGAAGCCGGCTGCGGCGGGGGGGGCCTCGGCCGGCAAAGCCGACGCGGATGACGGCGAGGCTGATTGCGATGCCGAGCTCCGTGGCCTCGCCGCCGCGCTAGGCGCCCCGGGGCAATCGGCCCAGGCTCTGCAGCGGCTCGAGCAGCTGCAACTGACCGCCTCGTCTTGATATCGGCATTGAGTGGATTGGAAGGATGAGCGATATGGGTGTGCTTCGTCCTCGGGCTCGCATCTTGTATATGTTGTTCTCACGAGCGGCCGGCGGGTGCTGCTCATCGGCGGAGCGTGATGCCGCTCTGAATAATACAGAACAGTTTCGTATGTCTTGTTGCGTGAGCGCACGAGCACCACTACTGTACCAACATCGTGAGCACACGAGGACCACTGCCTGCATCCACGCCGCCATGTAATTCGCGCATCGTTGCCCGGCGACGGTTCCTGGGAGTTCAGCCACGCCATGGGCGACCCCACGGCACAAACAATGTCGTCGCCGCCCGCACCGCCCTCGTTCCCGTCGGCACCGTCAGGGCCAACACCGCCGTTGCCGTCGTCGCCAGCCAAAATGCCACCAGTATCCGGGGCGAAGCTCACAGCGGCTGAGGTCGGTGCAGAAGCAGGCGACGACGTTCTGACATGGCGATTTTGAAAGCCAAAGAGTGGTTGTACAGCCGTTCTTCTTCGAAAGATCCCGCATCGCAACTTTTCGAAAAGTGTTCCAAATCGGCCTCTGCGGGGTCGTAGAGGCCGATTTGGACGTCTTTTGCAACTGTTGGAGTGCGGGATTTTTGGGAGAACGGCTGTGTTCAGGAACGTCGCCCAGGTATAGGCCGGTAGACCAAACGCGTTCTCTTGCCTCGCACCGCCACCGATGCTGGTCTTGGGCGACCATCGGTCTCCGCTTTGGTTGCCACCACAGCCACCGGCGTGGCTGTCGCCGCGTGGCACGGCTGGATACACATGGCGGCAAACACGCGCTCGCGCACCTGCATCTCGACCGGCTGACCCATGGCCAGCGTCGAGCCGTCGGCGGCACAGAATTGGGCGACTTGGGCCATGACACAGTCCTTTGCGATCGACTGTGATGGTCTCCACATTGCTGTGCAGGAACCTATACCATGAACCGCGTATGCGTCGGTGACGGGCACGCCTTGACGCACGTGCGGGAGACCGCAACGACGTTGGTGCACGGACCAACAAGACCTGCTACATGAAGCAGGTCGTCCCAATGCTGGCACGCAGTGCCACAACGACACGGCCCGCCACCCCGTTGCATGACACTCGCTCTCGCAACCAGTTCCGGCACGTTGCCGCGACCGTGAGGTTGCCGCGACAGTGGGGTGGAAAGAGCAGTCAACGGTGATCGCGCTCGGCGTTGGTGACGGCTTGGCCGTAGCCACGACAGTCAGAGCGCCGTGGACGAGGAAGGAAGGCCATGCCACTATCCTCGACCTTGAACGTTTGGGCTGAAAACGGCACCGATGCCGCCAAGGTGGTGGCAGTGGTGGCTGCCAAGGCGGATAGGACGACGGCGGCGGAGTGATGGACCCATGAAGGCAGTGGAAGGAGAAGTTAGGTGGAAGCAGAGCTGGACCACCGATGTGATGGGGAGCGGGAGCGGTCGTACGGTCTGGATGGTGCGGTAGGCTGCGTGGGTGGCCATTGGCTGTTTGAGAAAGCAGGGGCTGATGCCATCGGCCGCGACCGCGGTGCGGCGCCTTGCGTATTCAGCCATCCACCATCAATGGCGGCAACGCGACGCTATTACTCTGCTGGCAGCCGCACTGTTGCCACTCGGAGCTTCCCGGCGGCGACAGTGGGTGGCGGATGCCGCCACTTTCGACACTCGAGCAGCCATCGTCCTGCCGCCTCGCAACGGCGCGACAGCCAAACACGGCGGATGCGCGGCCGCCATGGTGGCCATTGCCACCCCGCTAAAAATTCACGGCATTCATGGCGCCGCGCGACAAAAAATGGGGGGGAAACGATGGCGCTAAGAAGCACCCGCCCGCTTCTGTCGCTGTCGCCTGAGTGCCGTGCGCCCTGCGTCGCCCGTCAGGCGGCGCGAGGCGTCGCATCACTGCATCAGGCGGCGCGAGACGTCGCACCATTGCAGTCAGCTGATCAAAGTGCACGTCCACGGGCAGTGGCTCGCGACTACCCACCGTCCGCCGCAGAAGGCGCAGTCGGCCTCATTGGCGGCATCCTTTGATCTCGAAAGAGCCACTGCTCGATACATTGCGTCAAGGAGAATCGGAAAGAGACGAAGACACGCCTTCTGCGGGTGAAGCGCAACTCTCAAGTCCATGAATATTGTGTGTGGTTCTCGAAATAGCGCACGACTTAATACAAAATACAGGACGTCGAGCATTCGAACCAGATCATCAAGTTCTATAGAGAGGCTACTCTTGGGATCTGCCAAGCGTTCACGGTGCCTCCGGCTTCCACACCACCACGTGCGGGGAGGTGTTGCCCCAAGCCGTTTCGCGTTTGGATTGCTCCACGCGTCCATCCCCATCAACACTCTGGCTCTCCCGCCCGGGCCGTCCCTGTGAAGCAGACATATCACGTGGCGGGAAATTCAACAGAGTGTCTGAGCGTTGGGAGCCGGGGCACCGCTTGCTTACTCCTCTCCTCTCTCTCTGCTGGTCACCCGCTTCGGCCCCACCAGCGTGTCACGATCGCCAATGACACGGCCCACGCTTACCGGACGCCCCGCCCGAGGCCACCTATTGGCGCCACCTGTTCTACCGTGGGCGGTTTGTGCCAAGCGATGGCCGGTCCCCTGGTATCCCCGTGGCCGCCTGTCACCGGTGGCATGTACCACCTGGCCCCCTCCCGCCACTCGCGCCCACGCCCGTGCACGCCGTGTGGCAAGCGCACCTGGACCGCTGGCCGCACGTGGGCTGTTGGCTGTGGGCAGCGTGCCGGCGTGGGGCCGGCGGCTGCAGCTGCCGAGATGCGCCCCACCGCGTGTGAGCCGTGGGGGGGGAGTATTTAGGGGCCGGTGAGACATGAAGGGTCGAGTGTTGTGCCGGCAAGCGCCAAGCACGCACACAGAGTTGCTGCGCTCCTGGTCCTGCGGACGGTGGGGGTGAACGTCATCACTTGGCCTGCCCGACCTTGATCACGACGCTTCCGTTTCTCCTCATCCCGGTGTTTCTCATCGTCTCCATCTCCTCGCGCATTCTATCCACCTTCCTCCGCCTTCGCTCTACTCCTTGCCCCTCCCTCCCCTTTCGACTTGCGTTTGCCCTGCCGGCGCAGCGTTCCTTTGGTTCTCCCACCCCACTCCGTATTGCCTCCGTCACACCCCTTCTCCCACCATGTCTGCCGTCCTGCCTCCACTGCCGACGTACGCGAGCCTGATGTCGAGCAAGCCGGCGCCCCCTCCAGCGGCGACGGTCAAGAGCGATACGACGGCGTTCATCCACCACGGGCTTGCGATTGCCAAGGAGGCGCTCCGGGCGGACAAGGACACGTGCGAGGAGAAGTCCATCCAAGCCGGCCGCGCAGCCTATCGTGGCTATGTGTCGGCAGTCGAGTGGCTCATGACCGCCCGTGCCTCGGAGGAGGACGTTGGACTCAAGGCCAACCTCAAGGTGCACGCCAAGGCGTACCTCAAGCGGGCAGCCGTCATCAAGCAGTGGCTCGACGAGGCCCGGCAGTCGTGCAACTGCGGCGGCGGCAACGACCACTGCACCTGCGGCCCTGCCGCGTGCGCGCCCTCGACGGCCTGCTCCGCTCCGTGTGTGGCGTGCTGCCTCCCCATCTGCTGCTGTGTGCCGACCGCGCACCCGACAACCAAGGCGCCGACAACCAAGCCCAAGCCCACCCCGGCCCCGCCGCCGCCGACGGCGCCGTCCGCGCCATCGTGCGCGCCGACGTGCGCGCCGTGCGTTCCAGTGTGCGTGCCAGGCTGCGGGCCCGGGGACTACGCCTACAACCAGGTGGTGCACAAGAAGAACACAGATGGCAAGGCCTTTGAAGAGGAGTACTGCTACCTCAACGTGTTCCAAGGCGGCGGCCGTTGCTGACGTGTGGCTTCCCAAGGCGGGAGCCTCTGGCTGTCCTTTCCGTTGACATGGTGACTCTCGTCCGGGACGCCCATGTTGGACAGGATGGGACGGTGGTGTGTGTGACCGCTTCGTAGCTGCTGTTTCCCTGGGGTTGCCCGTCCTTCGTCTGTATTTTTCTTGGTTCTTCCATGTTTGTTGTAGGTTGTCCTTGTGTAGAATTGTGTTGTGTTGTATCTGCGTTGTGCGTTTGGTTGAAAGAAGCTCGTCCCTATTCCCCCCAGCGTTCGAGGCCATTTTGCGTTGTCTCGTCCTTGTCGTCCTCGTCCTGTGCGGGTTTTTTGCGCCATCAGAGCTCATCACGCTTAATCGTGGGGCCCCGAGGCAGTTCATTCCCACCGGTCCGCAGGACGTGGCGTTGCCCCCCGTGGGCGGCGTTTCAGTGGAATAGCACCCATGCTCGTATGGTGCTGAGCTGTTGGATAACGTTGAACATGGTTCAGGCAACTCAGATGTGGTCTCTGTGGCGACGAACGAATGCAATACATCTTTTTCACACTGCCCCAAGAAAACACTCGCAACCTTTGATGCTGGTCTGCGACATGGGGAACGGGTGTGGGCTGCAAAAACGGTAGGTGCAGAAACAAAACTGCCACCCTATACCAGAACGACGAGATACAGACGACGCACGACGCGCATAAAGGCGAGCCTACAACGAGTGCCAACCAGCCCTGTATACAAAAATATCCAGCGGGCGCTGCACTGCCAGTGAGGCAAGGCAATGGACCTTACACCTTCATCTTGAGCTTGCCCTGCTGCTCAAGACCGTCCTTGAGGGCCGCCACCACAGTCATCGCCACGTCGAAGCGGCTGTTGTAGCCCATCAGGCCGATGCGCCACACCTTGCCGGCGAGGTCGCCGAGGCCGTTGCCAATCTCCATCTGGTACTTCTCCAGCAGGAGCTTGGTCAACTTCTTCGAGTCGACGCCCTCTGGCACCTTGACAGTCGTCAACGACGGCAACCGGTAGTCCTTGGAGACGTGGCACTCCAGGCCAATCTTCTCAAGCTCCACCCAGAAGAACTCGGCGACCTCGCGGTGGCGCTTCCAGCGGGCCTCGAGGCCCTCCTCGCAGCAGATGGACAGGGCCTCGCGGATGCCGTAGCACATGCTGATGGGGGCCGTGTGGTGGTACGACCGGGCACCGCCGCCGCTGCCGACAAGGTAGGAAGCCACCATCTTCATGTCCAGGTACCAGTTCTTCACCTTATCGGGCCGGGCCATGAGCTTGTCCATGGCGCGCTGCGAGAAAGTCAGCGGCGATACGCCGGGCGGGCAGCTCAGGCACTTCTGGGTGCCGGCGTATGCGGCGTCCACGCCCCACTTGTCCAGGTGGCATGGCACACCTGAGATGGAGGTCACACAGTCGGCAATGAGAAGGCAGTCGTGCTCGTGGCACAGCTCGCCGATGCCCTCGAGTGGCTGGCAGGCGCCCGTCGACGTCTCGGCGTGGACCATGCCCAGGATCTTGGGCTTGTGCTCCTCCAGTGCCGCCTTGATCTCGTCGTAGGAGAAGACCTCGCCCCATGGCTTCTTCATCTCAATGCACTCGGCACCGTACCGGTCGCCCATGTCGATGAGGCGCGGGCCGAAGTACCCGTTGCAGCCCACTAGCATCTTGTCGCCCTTCTCCACCAGGTTGGCCACACAGGCCTCCATCGCGGCGGAGCCGGTCCCCGAGACTGGCACGGTGAAGGCGTTGTTGGTCTGCCACACGTAGCGCAGCATCTCCTTGATGTCCTCCATCATGGACAGGAAAGCGGGGTCGAGATGCCCGATCTCCGGCAGACTCATGGCCGACAGCACGCGCGGGTGCGCATTGCCGGGGCCCGGCCCGCACAGTAGGCGCGGCGGCGGGTTGAGGACGCCCTTCTGAGGCGCCTCCGCCACCGCATCACAGGCGTAGTCGTACATCGGGGACTCCGCCTTCCCGTTGGCAGCCATAGCTGCGTTGGGGGGGGCAGGACAGGAGGGGAAAGAGGAAGGGAGAAGACGATCACAGCGTCCGCGTCGTCGTCAGCACCGCCGTGAGGCCGCTTGTCCCACTCGTAACGCGATGTCGGCAAGAGGGGTACTGAGGTGGTGGCGGTGGCAGTCAATGGCGGGGTGCCAGGCTGATCAAGGCCCCGCCTGCGTCGGCCCCTGCGGCGCGAGTCGTGTGGTGGCTGGTGGACCCCACAATTGGCCCTGGGGAAGCGACAAAGGAATACGGAGGAGCAGCTCCAGAAATTGTGGCTGAGAAGGCGGTGGCGGCTTTTGAGACGGGTGGTTGTGCAGCGTCGATCCAGGGCTCAGGGGCACACGTGGAGCGTCGAGGGCACTGAGTCAAGCGGCGCGCTATGGGGATGGTTGGTGGAGCCAATGAGCGCAGGATAAAGGCCCTTCGTCAATGCAGAGGGGCACTGCTCAAGGGTTGTCACTCTTCAGGCGACCGGCGAATGAGATCCGACCGGTCCTTTTTAACCAGGCTGGTTGGACCACTGTCGCTGGTTGACGTGGTGTGAATATCAATTTCCTCTCCCATTGGCCTGAACCAGCAGATGGCGTGTCAGGCACACGATGGACCACAGGATCTCCTCCAATTGAGTGGCGGGATCAACACTGGACCTGGAATGTCAGCAACCTCCAACATGCTCTTTGAAACCTGTGACAGCCAATGAAAAGGGAGGGTAGGGGGCTTGGTCTGCAATGCCCAGCTGCTGGTTGGATGAAAAAGCAATGCCTTTCTGAGAACTGTCAGTTCCCACTTGCATAGACACGTTGCAGTGCAGCAGATGTTGCAGTCTTGGTGACTTGGCCACAGCCGGATGGCCACTCCGCAAGTTGTTACGGACGAAGACGTGCCTGCTGTCCTGTAATACCTCGGCGGGGTGTCTACTCGGCTTGCATCTTTGCTACACAGGCAGGGGACGCAGAGAAAAAGGCCGGGGTCGAGGTGAGTTTGGTGAATGAAACGGCGATGCGGGCAGGAAACGACAGTCATATCTCTTGAATGTACTGTATGGCCGAGAGGTTGCTCTGGGCCGCGCTACGAAAAAGCAGGCGCACTTCACGGGCAACCACGTTTCATCTCCACGAGTCCTGGACGTGTCCCAAGAAAAATCAAAAGGTCCTACTTGTCCAATCCCAAGGGCTTGACGCACTTTGGAAGGAGGTTGAACCGCCTAAGGAGGTCCCGCCGCACCGGGTCGTCCGAGCGGATGGTAAAGCAGTTGTGCCAGCCCAAGTTCGCATACTGGTCCAACTCGGGCATCGCGTAAGCGCCGTCAAAACGTACAAACTGGGGGGAAATCTTGTACGTCTCAAAGCCCGCCTCCGCCAGCAGCGCAGCCCCCTGCGCGTGTGTCGTCCGCTGGCCGTTGGCGAGCGTCATGAGCAGATGGCACTCCCAGAGCACGAAGCGGGTGCGGCGGCGGATGCCGGATGCGCCTTGTAGACCCGTCACATCCCACCCTTCCATGTCCGTCTTTAGGAAGTCAATCGGGTACTTGCGGCTGAGGTCTACCCAGCCGCTGGGAACCAGCTTAGTGTTGGTAACAACGTCTTCCAGGGTATCCGCCGGCAAATCCTGTCGATGGTGGGCGGCGGGGACCATCGCGCATCAAGCAAGCCCAAAGCCGCACACATTGAGTCGGAAGCCGAATAGAGGAAGTCAAGTAGGAGTCTCACCAACACATGCGTATACACGGAGCACCTGTCTAGTGAGCTGGGTGCCTTTGGGAAAGACACGCACCACACACGCACGCGGCCGCCACCGTACGCAAGTTCTGCTTACGCGCCGCCGAGCATCCCACTCCCCTCCGCCCTTCTACTGTCACCACACGCATCAACACCAGCGCCTGCACGTACCACATAGTCAAACTCGGAGGCGATCCCCACTGACTCTGGGGCCTGGATGGCCGCCCGCTCCCAGCTCGTGTCGCCCTTGGGCACCCGAAAGTTCCACAGCCCCGTCTGGTTGCTGGTCAGGCGCGGCACGACCGACACGGTGTCCGTGGCATTCTGCCATTCGGCGGCCAGCGCCTTGGCCATGGGCGGGTTCCCCTCAATGAGCAACAGGCGCACGTTGTGCCCGTAAATCGACCGCCACACGGGCACTTTCTGGTCCCGGTTGGCGCCCACGTCAACGACCAGCGGCCGCACCGCGCTGCCGCCGCCGCTGCTGCCGCCCGCTTCTGCTGCGTCGATGAGGGACCCCTTGACGTCCCGCAGCGCGGCTTTGAGCGCCGACGGGCCAGTCTTGGCTTGGAAGTCGTCGAGGTGCCCGAGCGTGTAGTTACACGACGCCGCGACGCACGCCCGCACGGCGGCAGCCCTGCGAAAGCGGGCAAAGGGGGTCAGCAAACCGCCCACGCCGAGGTGGCCGCTTAGGCGCGCGAGTGCCCACACGCCGACGAGCGCAGCCGCCGAGGCGGCGACGCGTAAGGCCACCACCGGCGGGCGCGACGCAGCGACCTTGTGCCACCACCGCCGCTGGGAGTTGAGGATAGAGGCGGAAGCAAGGCCTGGGGTGTTGACGGGTAAGGCCTCCATCGTAGCGAGTCGACGTTGACGTCGAAACAAACGACCGAGGTGGAGGGGGTCGGAACCGAGAGGCAGAGAGATGGATGGCGCTTGCCGCCAACAATTCGCCCCCCGGCGGAAGCGCGCGCGGTCAACAGCGTTGCTGCACGCATCGCGAACACAGCGTTGATCAGGGCGCGGGGTGTGGTCGACACCGTGCCGCGTCACCTATCAGGTGCGCCACGATGATGAGGGGTGGACCGCGCCGTTTCAGCGCTGTTTGGAGTGCCTGCCATCGTGCTGGCGTTTGGGCCGCTGCCACGGTGGGTGCACCGCAGTGCTCTCTGCCAGTCCGTCGGCACCGTCACCACCCCGACCACACCACCCAGCCCGTCCAGTGTCGGTCTCACATGCCAAAAGACTGAAAACGCGTTCGCGGAAATACCCTGGACTTGTTTACAACGTGCGAAGCAGCCGCCGACGACCAGCCCACGCGAACCACCCCCCTCGCGCGGCCGCGCATCCTCCGCAAACAAGCCACCGCCAACAAGCACCGCCGCCGCCGCCGCCCACGCCGCCGCCGTCACCGCCGCGCCTCCTCCCCCCAGAGACAAGTAGACGAATATCCCCGCACATCCAGACGTGCACACCGCCGCCGGCCTGCCGTCGCACCCGTCCCGGTCGCCACGGCCGCGGCAGTTGGGCGCCGCCGCCGCTGCCGCAGGCAGGCCGCCGTCGAACTCCGCGCC
>Ga0115029_1002074_pt1 | contig 12453 bp, 14 predicted proteins | sample SidtaG_3_FD_87297 | JGI IMG/M metagenome (GOLD analysis project Ga0115029, IMG submission 87297) | Marine algal microbial communities from Sidmouth, United Kingdom - Sidmouth_Asex1 metaG | ecosystem: Host-associated > Algae > Red algae > Unclassified | place: Sidmouth, United Kingdom | collected...
CAGCCGTGGGGCGGCGGGCAGCCGTGGGGCGGCGGGCAGCCGTGGGGCGGCGGGCAGCCGTGGGGCGGCGGGCAGCCGTAGGGCGGCGGGCAGCCGTCATCGGTGAACGGGGCGTCCTTAACAGAACGCGATTCTATTCGGGTAGCTGTTCCGAACAAACGCTCAACAGATGCGATTCTGTAGTGGTGCTGTTCGGGTGCATGGCGTTGGATCGCGAGTGTGGGGAAGTAACGGGCGCATGAGTCGTGCCGCGACGGCATCATCGGTCTGATTAGCTGTCTGAGTGCCAAACGTCTTAATAAGATGTAATGCAGTCCACGTGGATGGGCGCGATGCATTGGATGTGCAGTACGACCCCCGACAACTCGATGTGGTGCATTTTATGGTGCTGACCGCTCCAATGACTGCGCTACACCGACGCGTCGCTGAAGTACAAGGATGTGTTTGTTCCCCTGTCCACGCCACGTCTCTTCACCTGAAAAAAACAATGGTTCTCTTTTTTCCCGTGCCCGCTGATACACCACTACCGCGCCGAACGCCGACCATGACAGGGGAGGTGCGTGTGGCAGGTACATCAAGAGCCATTCAAGCCCGAGAAGCACACGCAGCACCATGCACAAAGAGAAAAGAGCCGTGGATATACAGTACGCGGCGCGGCTGGGCTCAGGAACTGCGTTCTTGAGCACTGGCACAGTGCGCACCACCCAAACAGGAGAAGAACCCAACAAGAAAGCAAAGAGAAGCAGATGAGAGCGCTCAACCTGGCCAGTGCGAGATGGCGGGCTCCACAGAGCCGCCAAGACGCCTTAACGGCAGAAAGAGCGATCGACAGCATCACGTCTCAGCGGCGAGTAGCACGGTGGACTGCCCACTGGGCGGCGTACTCATCGGAGACGGGACGGATCTCGTCCTCTTCTTCGTCATCCCAGTCGTCCTGGGCCGCGAGCTCGGCCTCACGGGCAGCCTGCGACCCTGGAAAGACCGGCACACCCGCCGGAAGCGACGCCAAACGCATGGCATGAGGGGGCGTCGGCAGGACCACTCCTGTCCCAGGAGCCACCAGAGACAGGGGCAGGGGGGGGACGATTGCTGCGGACGCAACGGCAGCCGCCGCCGGGGAACCAGGCCGCCGCTTGGGTGCGCCAACCGACGACGCAGGGGTAGGCACGGGCAAGACCAGGTGCCGGTCTGAGTGAGCACCGTCAACGAGTTGCAACCCGTCGCGGATGCCGACGTCCTTCGGGAGAACATTGTCAAACAGCAGCAGCTCGCGCTCGTACAGAGCACGGTGCCCTTGGTTGAAAACGGCGCTACCCGTGACGACGGGCGGTAGCCCGGCACGGTTGCGCAGGTAAGAGTGCACCTTCTCAATTGGAAGCAGTCAAGCCCAGGAGAAATCGAGCAGCAACGGGTCCGGCAAGGTAGCGTAGAGAGGGTGTCAGAAGCGCAAGGAGCGCACACCTAAGCGCACAAAGTAACAAGAGAAGAGCACGCGAAGCGCAAAAACGCACAGGACACTCAGGCTGTAGGGGGGGAAGCGTACTCGGGAGGAGACGGCGGCAAAGAGCCCGTAAACGCATCGGATGATACGCGATGCCTTGTTGGGGCCTGTTCAGACGATCATCGACGCCGTGCCATCAAGCTCTTCGATAACCTTGGCCAAGGCTTCGAGCATGGCCAGCCGGCCGTGCGCATTGGAGACGAAAGAGTCGCCGCCGAGCAGCTCGGTGCATTCTTCAGCATACAGCTTCAGCACGCGGCGAGTCGATGAAGCCGACGGGAAGCTCCAAGTGCGCATACCCTTGGGGGTGTGGATGTGCTTCACATAAGTGGAAACGACGACGGAGGTGAGCGAGCTGCCAAGGTGGCTTACGAATCGCTTCACGTACGGTGCGGCGGTGGCGGCGGTGGCTGCAGCGGCAGAAGTGGCGACAACGGTGGTGAGCTGAACCACTGCGGCAGTGAAGCCGCGGCAGCGCCCATTGTGGCTGCGCCGCCAGTACAAGGCGGTGATATCGGAGGAATACGGGCCATCGCCCGTGGGTCTTGGGCGGCAGAGAGAACGGCATGAGCCCCAGACATTCAAAAGGCGGCAGGGAAGATGCGCGGGTTGCGGCTCCGGGATGCGAGTTGCTCGGCGAGAGCATCGCCAGCGCAAGACGCTTGCCCTTGTGCAGCGCGCCCTCGTGCATCGCGGGCAGAATTGCGCAGGTCCCCATTCTCTTCCGTCGCAGACCGCTTGCGGGGATTTGCCGACGCACGCCCTTGCGCCGCGCCTGGCGAGCCACCCTTGCGCACCACATCCGCGGCAGGGTCGACGGCGCCGCTATCGTGTGCGCTCCACGGCGCATCACCCCCACAAGGGCCACAAACCTCATCTTGACCGTTGCCCGATTCCTTCCCACTGCCACTTGTCGACCCGGGTACCGTCGCGCGTACTGCAGCGGCACGCGCGCTCTCGGGCATGACCTGCATGACGGCCGCCAGACGTACGAGGCTGCGCCGAGGACGGCGGGGCAAGCTGGTGTAGTGGTCAGTGCGGAATAGTGACCGCTGTGCCGGCGGCATGGCCATTGTGACAGGTACCTCCCGCTCCTTCCGCATCTGATGAGCCCGACCGTCCTGCTGATGCTCGCGCCGAGAGGATGGCAGCCCCATACGAGGTTCCGATAGCGGCCACGGCGTCCGCAGTTGGGCGGCTCGGTCGGCGACGATCTCAGCGATCACAACGTCGTGCTCACGGCTGGCCGCCACCATGCGAGCCAACTCCTCCACACGGGCCGCCTCAGCCGCCTCACCCAGCGTCTCCGGCGCCTTGCCCTTGGCCGGCGCCTTGCCCTCGGCCGACGCACTGCCCTTGACCGGTGCCTTGCTCTTGGTAGACGTAGTGGCGACGAACTACCCCGCCCCGCACACCTCGCCGGTACCGACGGCCGGCGCCGTGCCCTTGGCCGACGCACTGCCCGCGGCCGGTGCCTTGCCCTTGGCCGAAGTAGTGGCGACGACCGACACCGCCCCGCACGCCTCGCTGGTACCGACGGCACGCGCCTTTCCCTTCGCCGACGCATTGCCCTTGGCCAACGCCTTGCCCTTGGCAGATGCAGTGTTGACGACCGACACCGCCCCGCACACCTCGCCGGTACCGATGGCCGGCGCCGGCTCGCCCGCCTCGCCCGCCTCGCCGGCATCGTCGACCGACGCAACCCCGCCCGCCTCACGGGCATCGACGACCGACGCAGGCTCTCCCGCCTCGCCGGCATCGACAACCGACGCCGGCTCGCCCGCCCTGCTAGCATCGCGGACCGACGCCAGCTTGCCCGCCTCGCCCGCCTCGCCTGCCTCGCCCTCCTCGCTCGCGTCGCCGGCATCGATGACCGACGCCATCCCGCCCGCGTCACGGGCATCAACGGCCGACGCCGGCTCGACCGCCGCGTCAATAATAATGACAGACGCCAACCCGCCCGCCTCGGCCGTGTGGCCGGCCGACTCTTGTTCGCCGGCCCCTTCAACCTCGACCTCCGATGCCGCATCGACGGCCGACAGCACGTGGTCTGTATTCGCCACCGCAGCGGCCTCGTCCTCCTCGGCAAGGACCTCCATCTTTTGGTCGTAAAGTGTGACCCCGGGGATCTTAACAAGCTTGAGGAATTAGGGCGGGCGAAGAGCTCCCGAGGGGCCGCCGGTGGACGACGGGACGGGTGGCGACCAGGTTGCCGGGTCGTCGACGTTGATGGGCTCGTCGGGGTGGCCTGCAGTCTTGGCCACGCCATTGCCCTTGGTTGACGTTTCCACCTTGATGAGCACCGGCGCGTCCACATCGATGACCTCCTCAGTAGCACGCCCTACAGAAGCCCGCGAGGCGCCACCGGCGCCCGACTCGTTTAAGCCAGGAGGCCCCATCGTTGAGAACGAGTAACGACAAAAGAGGGGTGGCAAGGGGAGGGGGTCCGCGTCCAGGATGTGTGCGGGCCGTGGGGGGAGGTATGTGCGAGACCGGTGCAGCAAAGTGACTGTGGTCGAGCACAGGCTGAGAGGAAGCGGTGTACAGGCGCAGCGCCTATGCGGGTCGCGACGGAACCTGTTCTTATACCAGAGGCGCGGACCACAAAGGCGCCACAGAGTGGCGTACCACGAGCCTGCGGCATGCATACACCCCCAGCTCAACAAGCGACCAGAGCGCAGAGGCGGCCGCCTCCGCACCGTGGGCAGGGCGACCACCCACGCTAGCTCCCGTAAAATGGCATCTCCCTACCGCCACTCAACCGAGGAGAAGCCCATCGCCCGATGGCCCAGCGGGTGCCTCCCCCCGACATGCCCTGAGGGTCCGTAGCGGGCCCGTCCCATGAAAGCCCCCGACGCGCACCATGCACCAATCAAGACGCTAACGAGGGGTGTCGACATGCTTGTGCCCATGGCTTCGTGCTCGAGCCGTTTCGCACTGTCACGCCGAAAGAACGATTCTAACACAAAGTGACCCACCACAGGCCACCAAGACCACGATTTGTGGAGCTGCTTTTGATCGTAAATCGTGGGATAGGGCCCACAATGCAGAACAGAGGATCGAGCTGCCGGCCACGTCGGAGTTCGGAGTTGGCGCCCCCCTCGACACAGACTTGCGGTGCGACTGACAGTTGTACCGCGCGCCTCCTCGTCAGCCACGGCAATGCGAAGTGTTCGACAGGGTGCTACATGAACCAGAGTTTATTCAATTTTAGATTCAGTGCCACTTTGTTGCAATCGCGCAATACTATCCTGTACTGTCAGCGACAAGAGCATCGATGGGTCCGGTCATGATTCCACTCTAGATTCACGAACGCCTTGACGGTGTGATGCATGCAAAATACTGCACATCTCGCATTGATTTCGCGCTGGGAACAGCGCTGTGCCTCACGATCTCGTGCCGGCCACAGCATCCCCGGATCCGCCACCCGCTCCACTGTCCTCCTCGTCTCCGGCGCCGCGGCTACGGGCATCACTTTCCCGCAATGCTTCTGCTGCGCCCGTGTGCTGCATGGTATTGCGGGACAGCGACAAGCAAGTCCCTCCGGCGGCATGCTTGACGTGCGCGAGAGCGGTACGTTGCGGCTTCGCGCTGAGGCAGTCTTTTGTTGAGGCTGGAGCAACACGTGGTGAGCATTGCGTGTTCGCGAATAAATTGGCGCACAGACATGCGGAGAAGCATGGATTCTGACATTGGTGCACACACTGACGGGCGCGGGCGGTTTTCCGTGTCATCTTTCTGCGCTCTGGGACCTTCGTTGTTGCATAATTCTTCGTATGCGTCTACGCCGCAGGCCCAGTGCCGCCGCTGCGGCCATTGGTTTGGTACGTTTGATGTCTCCCATTGTTGTGGATGGTACTCCGCGATGGATGCCGATAGTGCCACCCACGTCAATTACAGATGGCGTGCCTGATGCTCTAGGTGGAGGTGAATGGGAAGGGTTCATCACTCGCTTTGAAAGGATGAGCGCTGACATCGACGAAAGCCTCACACGCTCTTTGTCTCGCACGCGCAGAGGAACGACCGGCTCGACATGGCGCGAAATCGCGCCGGCGCTTCCGGCAATGGAGCCGAGTGTACAACGACATCTTTCCGCAGCCGCGATGGCAGTGGTGTGCCTTGTCGAGATGTCCCCGAGTGCGCCAATCGTGGTGCATTCTTGGAGGTCTTCAACGTCGTGTACGTCCGGACCAAGGCGGACAATGCGCACGTGTCGCTCATCATCGACAAGGGGCATGACAGTAGTACTTTGCCGCCGCCCGCGGCGGCTGTGGTGCCGACTGCAGGAGGAGCAAGCCACAATGGCGGCGTGTCCGCGCGGGCGGCCGCGAGCTCCCTCTTGCACGCATGGCAAGGAGATTTCTGAGGGTGCCGCGTTCCGCGTCTGACTTCCGCGCCGACGACGGGTTAAGCCAGCCTACGGGATTCAGGGGGGCAAGGCGTTCAGGGCCTCGTCTCTGCGCGCTACCTCTGCTCTGGCGCCGTTTCCGACGGCCGCGTGCTTACTCTAAGCGGTATACTAGCGCATCTGGGGTGTGCACCTGTTAGTCTTGAAGTTCTTGAAGTTGGTGGCATCGCTTTCGAGGTCGTCGAGTCGCTGCCGCTGCGGGGTGAGAACCCTTGAGGTCGCCGTCTAGGGTTTCTTCAGATGACATCTGGTCGGATGGGAGAAAGCTCTTGGACATGAAAGAAGCATCGTTGGCTCGCCGTTCCTCGGTGTCCGGCTGCACGGTGCACTGCACTGGCAATGGGACAGATGGACGTGCTGTGGCGGGGTGTCGTTTTCTTTCAGGGCAGAACGTGCCGATTGGTGGAGAGATCTGCCGTTCTGTGACGACTGTTGGGCCACTCCCATTGCTCGTTTCCTGCAACAAAATTGACTGAGAGGCACTCACCGACCTGCTCCACTGACGCGAGAATATCGGCTGTAGACCCCCCTACCGACTTGTGCATTTAATCTGCTCTTTTCGAGGCTATCATGCAGAGCACTCGTCGCCCTCTCCGGCCGCCACCACCCAAGCAGAACGACTCCCGCTTTGTGGCGCAGCAACGAATTGCCGCTGCTGCCAGCCGTCTTGGGCGAAAGCCCGCTACCCATTTCTTGCTGGAGAGGGACTTAGCTGGATGCTGGGCAGGCGAGCCAGCCGAGGCACCTGTACGAGTCGTGTCGCGTACTGTCGCGGTAGACGGGGCGGAAGTAGTGGCCAACGCTTTTTTCTGCAAACGGCGTCGCCTCAGCGGAGGCACTCGGAGTATTGCGGACGACAGCGGCCGTCTTCGTGACCTGTCGCCATGGACGCGTGCTACGGGGCTTTCTGCGATGTTGGTGGTCGCGAGGGTGGAGTTGTTTCAGCTCCGTGCTGCCCGTGCCAACGCAGCCGTTGCAAAGGAGATGGCTCGGGCGGAGCGCAACACACCTGCGACACCCCGTGACACTGCACGCCGTGAGGCAGTTATCTCCAACTCCGCAGTGGCAGCTAAGAATGCCATGTCGGCAGAGGATGCCGCAGCAGCTGCCGTTCGCGCGGACGCTGAGGCCAAGGCGGCTTGCGTGACTCCAGCATCGGCGGTGGTGGCCGCTGCAGCGCAAGGAGCGGCGGCCGCGGCCGCGGCGCAAGCTGCTTCGGACGCCGTTGAGGTACAGAGAGAGGCGGCCCCGGCTGCGGCGGAGCAGGTTGTGCCGCCGACGACTCGGCGCCGCCGACAAGTGCGATACGGCGCGACTGCCTCTCGACGCGGCCATCCCAGACGCTAGGTCTTCATGACAGTGGCGCAGCTAACGACTTGATTGATTTTGTCTGCGAGATGTTCTTTGTGTCATCTTTGCTCTTAGCATCATCAATTTATAGCATAAGAAGCATGAGCCTTGCGCCTCCGCAGGCGACCTTAGAAGGAGTTGCACGTCAAACGGTTCTAGAGCTGCAACGGCCGACGCCCATTGCAGGGGAGGGAGGGTCCATACTGAGTCGGTCGTGCCTATGCGGATAAATAAAAGTGGCACTTGGTTGGCGTGGAGGAGTCTGGGCGGGGCACTGCTCGATTGCGCGGCTGCGCGCGATAGCAGACGGTGCAAGCGTCGCTGTCTCTAAGCGGTAGACGTCCTGCCGTGGCCTTGGTACGGTCGCCCCAGATCTGTCCATACATACGAGGTACTACCTCCACTGTCAATCAGAGGGGACCTTGTCCCACAAAGGGCCTTGTGCAGCACCTGACGCGGAGCCGTAGCGAACAAAAGCCTTCCGCGCGTGCCCAGAGAATCGCACGCAGGCACACTGGTATTCGATTACCCGGCGGGGCCTTCACGCCGTGTGCTGTGCCCCTGGTGCGTTGCCCACGTCCCTTGTAAGCGAGATCTGTCACAGAGGTAGTTCGAGGGGAACATACGCAGCACAGAGAGCTCGTAGGTGGCAGAGAAGTGCTAAATGCGTCATTAACTGTCCTTCTAGAGCATTTTCGCACCGGCTGAGCAGCCGGGGACCCATCCAAATGCAAGGCGACTTCCAAGAACCCTGCGCAATCGATGAGAAAACGAGCTCCTTCTGCAAAAAGAGCTCGTCTCAAACACCCACCAATGTTGCACTCCCACGATTGAGAGCTTCAACCACCACGCAGCTGCCGCTGCTGTCACCCTCTGCAGAACAGGACACTTTTTAGAGTCGCGGAGTCGACATACTTGAAAACTTACGCATCGTCGATGGCCTCAAAGCATCCGCTGTGAGCGCCCACCACGAACGGTCCATGGGCATAGCACGGGTCGGCCACCAGAAGGTTGAACTGCGACGACGTCAAACGCTATATGTGGCCTGTCTCACTGCCAATGGAAGCGATTCATGTGCCAGCGCCGTCCAGCACCAGACATCTTAGCCGAACTCCGCGCTTGTGCGTCCGAAGATATTGCGATCTTGCACGCAGAACGGGAGCAGCAGAGAGACGCCAGACACCATGAGCACCACAGGCAACTTTGGACGATCTCAACCGCGTTGGGTATCGCTGATGTCTCCGACAGCCGCAGTCAGTGGCACTGAAAGCGCAAAATAACCTCCGAACGAAACAGTGGCCCCTCCTTGAAGCCAACTGAACAAGTAGAGCCAGTCCATAGCCTGGGTACTTGAGTGATTCCGCAGTTGTCGGCTCAGCTCGCACGTGCTGACCGCGCCGGTCGGCAGTAGCTGAGAATCTGTCTCTGCAACTGAGCCACGAACGCCGTCTTGGAAAGGCTACTATTGTGATCCTATCTCCTGGACAGACCGTCAGAGCTTTTGCTGCTCCAAAAAGAAGAGAGAGGGGGCACGATCTCCATGAAGACCTCGAAGACATTAGTGCTCTTCTCTTTTCTCTCTCTCTGGATTGGAAGGTACGAGAGGCATGGCAGCGCCATGCATCGTGCCGGTTTGATCTACAGTGGACGCGCCAGACGAGGCGATGCACAACAAGAAAAAAAAGTAGACTCAAGACAACAACGCCTATCAGGTCCTGCGCGGCTTCTCGATCACACGAGTGGCAGGGAGATGAGACGGCCGCTCACAGTATCCTGCAGTTGACACGTCAAGAGCGGTCGTGGTGACTTTCGGCTCCCTGGAAGAGCTGGCACCGGCAGCGCACGCCGGCGAAAAAGCTGTTGAGGGAAATAGTGGCCCCGTCGAAGCGCACACGAGCCCCTCGCCCCTCGACGCCGTCGCGTGCCCCTTTTCGCCGTTTCTCCCTTCTCGTGCACAGCTGTGGGCGATTGTCGCCGTGGCGGCGTCCGCCTTGACCCCTTGCGTGAGGGCCTCACCAGCCTTCGCCGCCGCCTGTGGCAACGTACCGCTCTTCTTGGCCGCCACGGACGTGTTGCAGGCCACCTCAGCCGGAACGCCAGCCCCAGCGCTGACAGCCGCATCCGTCGCCGTCGCGTCGGAAGATCCAGGTGCCGGACGAGTGCGGGGACCGGCGGGCCCCGGCGCAACTGCTGGCGTCGTCCGTTGGGCAGGCGCTACTGAGGCAACAGAGGCACAGAAAAGCGCTGCTGCCGCCTTGGCGGCCCCACCAGACAGTGTCACGTCAACAACCTTAACCTCGTCGTTGATGGGAGCTTGGCTGGTGTGGCCGTCAAAGGCCGTACTGAGCACTTTGTCGTCGTTGGGTACGCACGTAGGATTGGCATCGGCGAGGTGCGCGGAATGAGCCAAGGAGCCACCACCGATGGACTGCTCGCCGCCCGTCGCACGTGTAGAGCGCTCATCGGAAGCACCAGGTTGTTGCACGGAGCTTTCGCCCGGCTCAGAACGGCCCCCACCACAGCCCACTGCTGGCAAATAGTGCGCGAGGGAGGCAGCAGCGGCCGCGGCAGAGAGCATCGCAGGACTGACCCAATTGGTAGGCTGCTCTGACCCACCGGAAGCCCCATGGGTGGCATCCCAACCACGCCGGGATGGCACGGCGGGCCCCTTTCCGTTGTTCGGCACCCGCACAGCAGAGGGAGAAGGTGGTTGCGAGGGCGGAACGACTTTGGTCTTGTCGTTGGACAGCGGCAACGCGGGAAGGGAGGGCCGCAGCTTTCCGAGATCGAAGACGGGCGCATCACGCAGGTTTCGGAGCAGTGCAACAGGTGGCCGGCGCGCCTCGACCTGGACAGGAGATGGACGCTGACCGGCCGAATGAACAAGCGGGGGCGCACGCACAGTCGCCGAGAGGCGCGCCAAAACACCCCCCAACGAGGCCGCCGGCACCCTCACCGGTCGGTCACCCAGAATCTACCGTTCACCAGGCCCCAGAACTTGGTGTGTACGCATGGCGACTGTGAGCATTTGGCCGTCAGGCGGGGACCGAAATTGGACAACCGGGATTCTTGTCTCGGGTTGCAACAAGGTCGCTATCTCCTTGGCTATGACGCCACCACGGGTGAAGAAGCCAGCCTCCGACGCTCGCCCGCACCTGGAAGCTGCTCTTCCGGACCATCCATCCATCTGTGCGGCTGTAGCGGCGGTAGCTGCAGAAGCCGACGTGTCAGAAGCTGCGCTTCTGAAGGCGTGGCAACGCGCAGGGAGTGGCGCGGGGCCTCGCCACAGCAACCACCTGCTGACGTCTGACCAGGACGAGGCGCTCCTCGCCGTTGTACAAGCCTTCTCCATCAACAACTTTGCACTCTCAAGCATGCAAGTAGCGGAGGTCGTCCACAGGAGGTGGGGGGTGGCCATGTCTTTCCGGTGGGTGCGGAAGTGGGTCGACTCTCACCGACAATGGCTCGGCTGGCGGGCTTGCAAAGCCCTAGCAGACAAGCGGGCGGAGGCGCAGGTGATAGAGGATGTCCAAGGCTTCTGTGAGCAGCTGTATATTTTGCTGGACGACCAGTCCTTCCGGTCCAATGCGGTGGTTAACTACGACGAGACCAGGATCGTTTTGCGGGGCGGACGGCTGATGACCCAGCGGGTCGAGGCCCGGGGCAACGACCGTCCCAACGCCACGTTCCCTCGCAATAACACGGTCTCTTCCCTCCTGACGTTCATCGCGGCCAACGGGATGGTTTTCTTCAGCGTGGACGTCCTCAAGGGCTAGTTCAAAGAGAGGGAGTCGGCTGCCGTCTCCTTCACGCTCTAGAAGGCCCCCCCGGCCAGCCGGCGCGAGTGGACGCGCTTCTTCTGCTGGACCGAGACGGGGTACCTCAACGCCGAAACGTTTGGCAAGGTGATGGAGCTGTTTGCGGAGGAGTGGGGTTTCCACAACCCCGGGCGCGAAGCGCCCCTGATTGAGGACCAGTTGGGGTCGCACAAGAACGTCAAAACTATTCAGGCGGCGCTACTTAAAGGCGTCTTCCTCTTCTCTCTCGCCGCCGACTCGTCACACATCAACCAGCCGCTCGACGAGGTGCCATTTGCATCTTACAAGAAGTGGGCGGTGGGGCGCGGGGAGCAGGCGACATTTGACTCTATGGTCATCGGAACCCTCACGCGGGACTCGCTTCTTGGAGCAGCGTTCACCACCGAGCGGCGGGCGTTCACCCCCGCCAACATTCGGGGCAGCTTTCGACGGTGCGCGCTGTGGCCGTTCGATCCTGTGACGATGACCTGTCGCTGCCGCGAAGCAAAGGGTATGCTCGCCCACCGATGCGGCCTGCGCGAGGAGGCGACCGCCGCAGCAAGTGAGGTGATCATAGCGTCCACGGAGCGCACCGCCGCCGCGGCAGGGCGCCTATCCACAGGCAAGACGACGGTGTGCCGCAATTTTTTTCACTCCTCCGTCGACCTGCTGGCACAACACGCCAAAATATTGGCCTCGGAGGCCGCCCGCGTGGCGGACAGGGCCACTAAGGAAGCCTAAATGGAAACTGAGCGTGTGAAGAAGGCGGCTGAGGTGGTATGCAAGGCCGCCGCATACGAGAACAACACCTGCCGGGCCTGCGCAAAGACGACGCGGCGTACGGGTGCGGGCTGGGCAGGGTTCCCTTGTGGGGCCTACTAGGGGTGCCCTGCGTGCCAAAAGGCGGATGTGGCTGGTGCAAACCCTGGGGAGCACCTTAGTTTGTGCACTGTCAAGAGCACAGGGGCCCAGCCAAAGCCTGTAGGCGGTGGCCGCGCCCCGCGTGAGAAAGAGTAAATGTCGTTGAGTCTCTTTTCCTGTCCTCAGTTGTCCGTTCACAGTCGAGTTTGTCTTTTCAGGGCCGCGACTCCTTCCGCCAGACACTGAGGTCGTCCATTGCTGCACGCCGGGTTGCTTGCTCATGCGCGAGACGGGCTGCCGCTTTTGCAGAAGCTGCGGCCGCATGCACTCTCTTTGACTCAACCCTCCCCAACCTCCGTCCGCCCCTGTCCCCTCCCGCACTGTTGCCTTCATCTCCGCCACGATTATCTCCACTACGTACCAGTGGCCCTCTTTGTTGTTTTGCTTCCCCACATTTTGGTCTGTCTCACGCTCGGCGCGACTCAAGTGCGTCTTGCCCAAGCACCGTGGCGGTGCCGCGTGGCCGCCCGCTGCCG
>Ga0115029_1002081_pt1 | contig 12421 bp, 14 predicted proteins | sample SidtaG_3_FD_87297 | JGI IMG/M metagenome (GOLD analysis project Ga0115029, IMG submission 87297) | Marine algal microbial communities from Sidmouth, United Kingdom - Sidmouth_Asex1 metaG | ecosystem: Host-associated > Algae > Red algae > Unclassified | place: Sidmouth, United Kingdom | collected...
AGTCAATCCTTTAAAAGAAGAGTGTTAGCAAGAAGTTGCTTTCAAGTGCAGGATGAAATATGAGCTTGCTCAATTTTTCATACAAACGCAGGCGTTGACGAGCGATAGCGAGAACGTCATTTTATTTGCAACTCGGACAAGACAGGATCGACGCAGTCAATCCTTTTGAGAAGAGTGTGAGTGCGGATCGGAGTTTGATAGAATTTAAAAGAATAGTATTATGTCTAGAATATGTGAATTAACAGGTAAGAGACCGATTACAGGTAACAATGTATCGCACTCGAACCGTCGAACAAAAAGACGTTTTTTGCCTAACTTGCATAAAAAACGTTTTTTCATTCCAGAAACGGATGAATGGGTAACGCTTAAAGTCTGTTCAACAGCTTTGCGTTCTATTGACAAGCATGGAATTTACGAATATTTGAAATTACAAAAACGTCGGGGTTTTGATACAGGTATCAACCTAGACCCAAAATAATGCATCATGGCAAAGAAGTCAAAAGGAAATAGAATGCAAATTATTCTTGAATGCACGGAGCATAAAGAGTCTGGCCTGTCTGGAACATCACGTTATGTGACACAAAAGAATAAGAAGAATACACCCGATCGATTGGAGTTGAAAAAATTCAATCCAAGGATGAAAAAATATACAATTCACCGAGAAATTAAATAATCATGGGAAAAGTATCTAAGAATGCCCGGGTAGCCCAACGTGCTGCAAATGCGGGTTCAGGTAAAGATTTTGTAAAAGTGGTTCAGAGTATCAAAAATCCAGAAACGGGTGGATATTCATACAAGGAATTGATGATCCATAAGGATAAGGTCAAAGAATTCTTTGCCGCTAACAAATAAAAAATACTCCGACAATACTTTCGGATAGTTATATGAAAGGCTTGCTGTGTCTCACGGCAGGCCTTTTTCTATATCACTACTATTAAAAATTAACCGTATGAGCTTTTTTAAAAAATTCTTTACAAAAGAAAAAAAACAAGACCTTGATCAAGGGTTGGAGAAAACGAAGACGAGTTTCTTTGGAAAAATATCTAAAGCCGTAGCCGGTAAATCAAAAGTAGATGAAGAAGTCTTAGACGAACTCGAACAGGTTTTAATCGCATCTGATGTCGGCTTGGACACTACGATCAAAATTATCGAGCGCCTTGAAGCACGCGTGGCGAAAGATAAGTTTCTCAATACATCAGAATTAAATAATATTCTGCAGCGTGAAATCACCGAACTACTTTCCGAAAATAATACGGAAACGATTGAAGATTTTACATTTCCTGATGAACCGACACCGCATATCATTTTAGTTGTAGGTGTCAATGGTGTGGGAAAAACAACAACCATTGGTAAACTCGCGCATCAATATAAAAAACGAGGTAAAAAAGTCGTACTTGGAGCAGGAGATACTTTCCGTGCTGCAGCAGTCGATCAATTAAAAATTTGGGCTGAAGAACGCGTTGGGTGTGATTTTTATTCGAAAGGCATGAATACTGATCCTGCCGCGGTTGCATACGAAACAGTTCAGTATGCGATGAATAATAATTGTGATGTTGCCATCATCGATACTGCGGGCCGATTGCACACGAAAATAAACCTGATGAAAGAATTGACTAAAATCAGAAACTCAGTTGATAAGAAAATGAATGGTGCACCACATGAGGTTTTACTCGTTCTTGATGCCACAACTGGACAGAACGCAATAGAACAATGTTCAAAATTCACCGAAGCGACGGCGGTTTCCGCACTCGCATTAACTAAATTAGACGGTACAGCAAAGGGTGGAGTAGCGATAGGAATTTCAGATCAATTTAAAGTCCCAATCAAATATATTGGTGTTGGTGAGGAAATTGACAAATTACAAGTGTTTAATAAAGAGGCTTTTGTAAAATCACTATTCGATGAAAGTCGATTTGATCAATAAATTTGACGCATATTTTAAACTCTAATTAAAATTTATCACATGAGAAATTTATTGCTGGTTTCAATAATCTATTTGTTTGCCACAGCCGCCGGTGCTCAACAGACAAAAGCGGAAAAGGCTGTCGTGCAATTATTAGAGCAACAGGCGGCAGATTGGAATCGAGGTGATATTGAGGCTTTTATGGAAGGGTATTTAAAGTCTGAGGAGCTAGTGTTTATCGGATCGCGCGGACCTACTTATGGTTGGGATCAGACACTTGAAAATTATAAAAAAGGATATCCCGATAAAAAGGCCATGGGGTCATTGCGATTTGAGTTGCATCGCGTGACACAACAAAGTAATAAAGTCGTTTCGGTTGTTGGAAAATTTATATTAGATCGAGAAGATGAAACGCTCGATGGACATTTTCTTTTGTTAGTAAAAAAAGTAAAAGGTCGATGGTATGTGGCGGCGGATCATACGTCGTAGATAATAAAATTTATCGAAGGGTTTCGACTCAATCATTCAATTTCACAAACCGATCCATCACGCGCTCACCGTTTTGTTCAACGACAATGACGTAAGTACCGGAAGCGAGGTTTCTTACAGGTATTGGATATTCGTTAGTACCTATGCGTAGGTTGCTCGATTCGGTATAGGATGTAACGATCCGTCCCATGTGCATGTCGAATATGGAAATTTCTACAGGATCGGATTCTACTACATCAATATTGAGCACTAATTCATCGTCAGATACGGGATTGGGCGAGATAACTTGAATGGCGAGGCCCCCAGGCAATTCACTATTACCAAAATTCGCCGCTGCGATGACAGCTGCTCCGACATCTAATCGTCCTCCGGAAGATACCAATGTGCTAAGTTCTTCTGTCTGAAAAACATTTTCGAGTAATATTTCACGCATAGTTCGTGCCGCAGCTCTTGGATCGGAATTGACTAAGTCAATCAGTTCGTCACTTGCCGCCATATACATCAAGCCTATTGCTCCAGTAACCAACGGTGAAGCGAGCGAAGTGCCAGAACGGGTTGCATAATCAGCATCCAAAGTAGTCGTAAACAAATCATCACCGGGAGCCGCTAGGTCGATATGCACCCGACCTGTAGCAACATTATTCATTAATTCATCAGCTTCATTACTGCCGGTGACAGCAATTTGATAGAGACTTGTGCAAGTCGCTGGCATATCACCTTCGACATCGACATCATAGTCATCATTGTCTGTGGCACTTATACCGAGTATTCCATGTCTTCCCATTTCTTCATAAACCGCGCACCATTCAGGATAGTCCGCGGCCCGCTCTCGACCCAACCCAAGGGATAGGTTCATGGCAACAATGAACGCACCTTCGCGCCCGTCTGTCTCATTATATTTTTTACGCAGTTCAATTATATAATTATACGATTCAATAAAATCTGATTCGAATATTCCACCGACAGATTTACTCATAGGGAGTAATTTGGCGTTCCAAGTCATACCAGAAATTCCTTCGCCATTATTACCGCTTGCTCCGATAGTACCAATCACTTCGGTACCGTGCAAGCGACGTGCATGATCGTCTGCGCCCGTAGTGAAATTCACGCCGACAACATCATCGATATAGCCATTATTATCATTATCGATGCCATCACCTGGAATTTCGTCAGGGTTGGTCCAAAAATTATCAGCTAAATCGGGGTGATCCAATTCATAGCCAGAGTCAAATATCGCCAAGACGACTTCATCACCAGAGGATGTCGTGCCTGAAGTTGCAAAATCCCAGGCTCTTGGACTTCCTATTAATCGGTGATGATACATCTCTGAAAATAGTGGATCGTTTGGTTCCGTCGTGCGAAAGGTCGCCTCTTTATCTTCTTTAAAAGCAATAATACCTGGAATTGATAAAATTGCTTTTGCATTTATGCTTTTGCTATGTCGAATGACATTAATATATTTTAGTCGATATAAAATAGGATTATTAAATATTTTACGATCTATCTCTAATCCGTTTAAATTAAGTTCGTGCTCGGCTGAGACAGTCAATTCTTTTGAGCAAGTTAAAATAAATTGCTGAGTGTACTGAGCGCTCAAATGGAGTGTCAGGCAAATGAATAAAATCGAACTAAGAATATATTTTATACTCATTTTATTTTTTCTTTCGTACGCAGTTCTCTAAAATAATTAAAACTGTCACGTAGACGCGAACCATACCAGCTAAAAACTTCGCCATCCACCAGATGAATTCGATCTCGCGATAATATTTCTTCGAACTGTGCGATGTGCTTTTCGGAAAAAGGAAATGGCTCAGATGATAGAAATATGAGGTCTGGTTTCATGGCTTTTAAACCCTTTAAAGTAACGGCTGGATAGCGTGGATGTTGCTCAAAAACGTTAGTCCAACCACCTTCTTTAAGCATAGTATCGATGAATGTACCTTGCCCTGCAACCATCATCGGTTCTTTCCAGATGACATAGGCCACGCGCTGCGTATCAGTTTCAAATGATTCGGAATACTGACTACGACTAGTCTGAATTTCGTCACGTAAAGCATTTGCTTGCTCTCGACAATCTACAATCTCTCCAATCATTTCAATAGCTGAAAGCGCATCATCAAATGTCGTAATGTCGCTGATCCATACCGGAAATTCAGCTTGCAGCACTTCAATATCAGCTTGATTATTCTCCTCTTTATTGGCAATAATCAAATCAGGTTTTAGTTCTTGAATCTTTTCCATGTGCAACAATTTGGTCCCACCGATGACTGTTTTTTCAGTTCGAAGCGTTTCTGGATGTACACAAAATTTTGTGATGCCCACCAAACGTTCGCCGACACCAATGTCACTCAACAACATAGAAAGGCTAGGGACTAACGATATGATGCGTTGTGGTCGCTCAGCGATTTCAACTGGAAAATCCATCATATCTATGTAAATCGGCATGACTAGTGGTGATCTTTATGAAAATTCTGTTCTCCCGCGTATATCGCAACCGTGAGATCATTTTCCTTGGGTGGAATCGGGCAGTTATATCCGTCGGCATAAGCGCACCATGGATTATATGCTTGATTAAAATCCAAGACAAGTTTTTTATTGGCGAATAGCGATTTATTGATATCCATATAACGTCCGCCGCCATAGGTCTCGTTGCCACTGGTGACATCTTTAAATGGAATAAAATACGTTTGCCCATATAGCGGATGATTGGCAAATTGCGCTAGTTGATAGACATAAATTGTATGCTTTTTTCCATCGAGTGAAAAAAGCAATTTCCCTTTTTGCGAAAATACTTTTTCATTTCCACTATAGGTTGCCATCGTCACAGGTTCGGCAGAAGGCGTTTCTTCAAATGTGGCTCGCACACGATAGGAGTCGTTATAAGGATAATGCTGAATATGAGACAAGTCATGAGATTTTAAAGGCGCTCGATCTCCAGCAACCAACCCAACCATATGAGCCTGTCGCTCAGAATAAAATTGATGCAAGTAATCAGATTTGGTAGTGCTGCCACATGCGATAAACAGCATGACGCCGGAATATAAAAGCAATCGTTTAATCATATTGAATAATGCATGAATTCGGTGAAATAAATTCTACATGAGCGATTTTGTTAATGCCGTAGCTCTTTAATTTAATATATGGGTCCCATTTAACACTTCGATCCCGAGTAAAATACTGTATATTATCTTCAACTCCAATATAAAATCTATCGTTTTCTGCGTAGGTAAATGCCGAAACGGATTGAGGGATTTTCGTAATTATCTTTGAGTTTTCATATTGCAGATTGTAAATTTTTATATATCGATATTCATCAGAAAAAATATCAATAAATGCCACTTCATCGTCCGAAATTCGTTTAACCGTTTTTCCAGGATGAATGGAAATAGCGATTTGGTTATTTGAATATATATCTAAAAGAAAACTCGATTCTTTCATCGTTTCAGATTGAACGACGACGGCAACAGTTTTGGAATTGATCCAATCATAGTCTATTATCCGATGTGTTTTGAGAAGTGTAGTATAGTCATCATTGTTTTTTTGAATCAAATAATCTTGACCATCTCGATGTGTGATGAACGAAGATGATTGACTTGCGGGAAGCATTTTTAATGCTCGGATATCTGTCATCGACGTTTGGACGTACGTCCATTTTGCGTCATCGTTCATTGCGACGATTTTTGATCCGCTCCCATCTTGTTCCGTTGCGAGAATAGCCGATATCGGCTCATTCCATTGAAAATCCTGAAGAAAATTATCTGGCTGACCATAGGCCAAAACTCTTGCTTCAGTCACTTCTATCTCAGCAGTTACTTGGTCGTCGTCAAATGTGATCTGCATCCAATTCGATCGCTGCTGCGCATGTGCACCAACGGCCAAGAAAATGAGACAAATAATGATCGACTTCATTATTTAAACATACAAAAAAAAGTATCCTTTGGCGAAGTCATTTTGAGCTCGGATGTTTGAACGGCTAATCGGCTAATACTCAATAGGCAGGGCTAAAAATGCTGAACCTTGTATCTTACTTAATAATTTCCTCTAAATTTCAATAGAGAGTCAATGAGAATTTAGCTGTAATTGGTCGGACATGAAGAGAAATCTCGATTTTTTCCATGTCGGAAACGCTCGATATCTAAATGCCAGCATTTTATCCATGAGTTATTAGCTTGACAATCAGCCAATGGTCAAAAGCTAACGTCCAAAAGCTGGAAATTCCTGATGGTAGCTTAATTATTAAATTTCAATACGGTTCTATTAAAATAGTCAAAAATAGCGGGGTGAAATAGGAATTACCCCTTAATCCATTTTTCGTGCGCCGGAAAATATTCGATCCCAACGAATACCATTTCCGAAACTGCCATACTTGGTAGACATCCAAATAAAAAGCGGCTTTCCGACTATATGTGTTTCCGGAACATATCCCCAAAAACGCGAATCCTCAGAGTTATGACGGTTGTCTCCCATCATGAAATAATAGTCCAGCGCGAACGTATAAGTTTTCGCTTCACGACCATCAATGAAAAATTGCTTTCCTTTTATCTCAAAGTCATGCCCTTCGTAAACATCAATTATCCGCTTGAATTGATTGATATTATCCATCGTCAATTTCACTGTAGCACCTTTCTTTGGTATCCAAATTGGTCCGTAATTGTCAATCGTTTGTATAGGCGAATTACTTTTGGTGATTGGAAACAAAGGTTGACCACTCATGGCCTTTGATGGTGAGACATCGGCACCCATTTCTTTAAGCCTATTTGCCTGTTTGACGTTCATATGCATTTTATAGAATTGATTTGGGCCTGACCTGATATCTAGTGGATAGACATCCAATTCCTCAATTTTAGACTTGTCAAATCCTTGTGGCAATCTCACGTCATATTCGTACTGCATCTTCTCCGGATTTTCGGTCGGCTTATCATCAATATAGATTTGCTTATTAATGATTTCCAGCGTATCACCCGGTATGGCAACACAGCGTTTTATGTAGAAGTCTGTTTTGTCCATCGGACGGTCGATATACTCCCAGCCTTGTTGCTTGGCTTCTGCTTCTGTTTTTTGATCCACCGACCACGTCCTGTCTGGAGCAACATAAATTTTATCACCAATAGGCCAATTAAATACAACTGGATCATTTCGCTTTACTTTGGTCAGTCCAGGAAATCGAAAATAGGGTAGACTCGGCGACGACAAGTATGACTCTTTGTCAATCTTGGGAATTCGGTTGTGTAAAAGTGGTATTTGGAGCACAGTTTGAGGTGTGCGGATTCCATAGTGCGCTTTACTGACGAATAGAAAATCACCCACTTTCAATGAACCTTCCATGGATGAAGTTGGAATTGTATATGCCTCGATGAGAAACATGCGTATAAAAGCAGCTGCAAAGACGGCAAAGAAAATCGCTTCAGTCCATTCTCTACCGATTGATTTTTTATAAGGGTTTTTAGCCATTAATTTTTCGAGTTGGCGCTTGTTATCGAGCTTGGCAGCTTCTTGTATTTTTTGTTTGTATTCGCGTTCTAGAATGACGGTTTGACCGACATATGCGGCATCTTTATTAAATGCAATGGCAAAGAATTTTGCAGGTGCATAAATGACTGCCGCTGCGCTGTCCCAAAGTGACAACTTTCCAAACGACCGCACCATATCTACCGCCATGCCGCAGTAGATAAAAATGTTAACTATAGGAAAAAGCAACCATAGAGCATACAATGGCTTACGACCGATGATCTTGCACCAAGTACCAAAATTTAATCCAGGTACGAGTCCTTTCCACGCTTCTTCTCCTGCTTTTGGAAATAGAAAGTATAGGCTCACGCTTAGGAGCACATATGAGATGATTAAGAATAATAATATAGTCACGTCAGCTTATTTTTTTAAGTGTGAGCAAATATAACGCTTAAAGACAGGCGTGCATATGCGTCACGATGCGTCTTTCGATGGAATGTATGAATGTATCTGTCAGGTTCGGAATATGATCGATTGGCTTCGTCGATTTTTTCGATATATCGATAAAATGAACCATGCATCCGATGAATGGTATCAGACATTGAATCGAAAATGCATGACATCACCATCATGCACTACATATTCTTTTCCTTCGACCATCAATTTACCGGCATCACGTGCACCCGCTTCAGATCCATACTCGACATAGTCGGGATAATGAATGACTTCCGCTCGAATGAATCCTTTTTCGAAATCTGTATGAATGACCCCAGCGGCCTTAGGCGCTTTGGTTCCTTTTACGATCGTCCAAGCGCGTACTTCTTTTTCCCCTGCTGTGAAGTAGGTAATAAGATTTAGCAATTTGTAGGCCGAATTCGTTAGATGAAATACGCCCGGTTGGTCAAGTCCCATGTCTGATAAAAACTCTGTCCGCTCATCAGCCTCTAAATCGATTAAGTCTGCTTCAATGCCGGCTGAGATTAGCATGACTTCAGCCTTCTCATCTGCTACCAATTTTTTTAAATTCTCCGTGTGCGCGTTGCCGCTAATGACTGATTCTTCATCGACATTACATACATATAAAACCGGTTTTGAGGTCAAAAGCATCATATCTTCGATCAGCTCAGTCGATTCGTCATCTGTCATGAGCGCTCGAGCCGGCTTACCGTTTTCCATTTCCGTTTTGATCTCTTCAGCACGGTTAGCGAGCTTTAGCATATCCTTGTCTCCACCTTTAGACTGCTTTTTGAGTTTTTCTATTTTTTTCTCGACAGTATCTAAATCCTTCAATAACAATTCCGTGTCGATAATTTCTTTATCACGTACGGCATCGATGCTTCCATCCACATGCACGACATTTTCATCTTCGAAACAACGTACTACGTGTATTATGGCATCCACTTCTCGAATATTCGCCAAAAACTGATTACCTAGCCCCTCACCTTGAGACGCTCCTTTGATCAAACCCGCAATGTCGACTATTTCGACAGTCGTTGGCATGACACGCTGGGGATTGACCAGTTCGGCGAGCTTATCCAACCGTTCATCATGTACTGTAATGATGCCGATATTTGGATCTTTCGTCGCAAACGGATAATTAGCCGCCAATGCTTTCGCAGAGGTCAGCGCATTGAAAAGGGTCGATTTTCCAACATTTGGAAGCCCGACGATACCACATTGTAATGCCATAGTAGGTGAATTTTGAGCCGCGAATTTAGCGAAAGATATGGTGGCAAAGAGGTTGAGCATGATTCGTTCACGAAATCGCTAGGCCGACATCTATTCATGAAGTGGTGTTCAGGGCCTTACTGAATACATCTTCATTTTAAACCACTACATTGAGCAGGTGAATTTTATCGCACATATTCATTTATCTGGAACTGATGCACCGCTATTGGTTGGAAATTACATTGCTGATTTAATTCGACATAAAGATGTTGCGACATTAACTGATGATATAAAAGCTGGTGTCTTATTGCATCGTCATATCGATACCTACACGGACAATCATGTCATAAATAAAAAGATGCGATCCGCATTATATCCGCGTCATCGTAAATATGCGGCTGTGTTACTAGATATTTATTATGATTATTTTTTGATTCGGCATTGGGAGTCATTTGGGAATCGAACATTTGATGAAACGTGCGAATTTGCATATCACTCTTTAGCGGATTATTCGTCGTTGCTTCCTGAAACTCTTCAGGCTCGCATTCAGAATTTATTGACGAAACGGTGGTTAGGAGACGCCTACGGTTCCATTGAGGGTCTTGAGAAAACTTTTTATTTTTTGAAAAAGCGCATGAGTAAACCTGAACTGATCGAGTCAGCCATTATAACGTTAACAAAGATGGATAATGAATTAGAATCTGCGTTCTTAGCATTTTATCCTCAACTCATCAAAGAGGTAGGTGCATTTAAAATAAGTCAATAATACTTATCCTTCAAAGTTGAGCGAGAACGTAATTGAACGACTCAAAATACGATCCAAGATTCTACTTTGACTAAGGTCTTGATCGTAAATCAAAATATTACCTAATCCCTGAGAGAATTTGATTTCAGGAGATAGAATAAAAAATGGAAGGAAGAATTGCATACCCGCTCCAATTTCATATTGAAAGTCGTGGGGCGAAATATTTAATTTGAATGTTTCGGTTTGTACATTCGAGTTGTTAGATGCATCATAAAGATATTTGAATCCCGTCACTATAAATGCACGCTTGTCTTTATATGGTGCGGACTTAAATCGAAACAAAAATGGAACTTCCACAAATGTCGATGATAGGCGTTCTGTCCGAATGATGTCGGAATTAGCCTCTTGATAGGACATGATACGCGATGAAAAGGAAAAGTTGATCAGCGATCGTAGATCAAAGTATCGACCTATTTTGAGATTACCGATGACGCCGATATTAAATCCACCACCGTTAAAACTTTCAACCACTGAAAACTGACCATTGTCGATAAAATTCTTCGATTGATTGACTTGGAAGAAGGCAGAATTATAGCCTAATGCGATACCGTAATAAAATGGCTTCTGCTGAAACCTATTGAAATTTGGATTAGAGCTACGACTATATTTAGCCTGTGCCATGACTTGACCGAGCGACATAAAAAAGAAGAGTAGAACAGCGATAGTTATTTGTCCGCGACGTAAAGACAGCATACACCAAAGGTTAGTTGTTTGTAATAACGTGTTTTGAATCCGGCGGATTGCAATTCACGCATGAAATCTTCGTAGGCAGGAAAAGTTTGTACGGATTCAAACAAATATTCATACGCCTTAGGATCCTTCGAAATGAACTTTCCATACAGCGGTAGGATATTCTTGAAATAGAATAGAAATAATGGGCGAAATATTGCCCCACGTGGTTGCGAAAATTCGAGAACGACGATTCGTCCACCCGGCCGCAATACGCGATGAAGCTCTTTCAACCCTTTTTGCAAATCTTCGAAATTTCTGACGCCAAACCCGACAGTGATGGCATCATAAGCATCGTTTCTGGACACCAATTGCTCAGCGTCACCGACTTGCAGGTCGACCTGCTCGTAACCGCGCTTTTCCATCTTCGCACGACCGTACTTGATCATCCCGGGAGACAAATCAATCCCATCAATTTCTGCATCTGGAAACTTCTTGTGTAAGGCTACCGCCAAATCACCCGTTCCCGTCGCCATATCCAATATGCGCTTGGGCTTTAATTCGACCAGTTGAGCTACGGCTTGCTTTCGCCAGGTATGATCGATACCAACAGAGAGAAAATGATTCAAAAAATCGTACCGATGCGCGATATTGTCAAACATATGTTTGATCTGCGTTTTTTTCGATCGATCATCCTTATATGGTTCTACAGTTTCAGCCATTTCGAGGCACAAAAGTACGGTTTTAATCATGTCGAAGAGCGAATCAGAATCAAATCAGACCAATAATATTTTGAGCTTCACGGATTGAGTTCTTTAAGTTGACTTTTGATTTCTTTTCGTGATTTGTAAGGGTTCTTGGACCGCTATTTTATGAAATATTTAGAAAAATCGATTGGCGAATAAACGGCTCTAGCGGCTAATTTAACGGCTATTTTAGCCGTTAAATTAGCCGCTAAACTTGGATTTTCGTTACGTTCACTACATCTCAACGACTCAAGATCATAGCAGTAATGCTGTACGTGAAATTGAATTGACGCATTAAGTGACCTTACCGAAAGTTAGTTCATAGGGTATCGCTTAAAGGAAAATATAACACGCAGTATTTTTTTGTTTGATCGAGGCGCAGGTTCACCCCGCACAAGTTGTGCCCCTTGCACTATTCTTCAACGTGCGCTAGCAATTGTTCATAAGGCTTCCAATGACTTTGGTCAGGCAAGCAACGCACAGTTATTTCTTCTTTAGTAGTAGGGTGATGAAACGTGAGTTCATGACTATGTAAGCAGATGCCACGCCGATCCGCATGCTTTTGCCCGCGATATTTGACGTCTCCCACGATGGGATAACCGACCGCAGACAGTTGCACACGGATTTGATGTGACCGTCCGGTAATCGGTGATACACGTAGTAAGGTATATTCATCCGACTTGGAAACAGACT
>Ga0115029_1002087_pt1 | contig 12386 bp, 8 predicted proteins | sample SidtaG_3_FD_87297 | JGI IMG/M metagenome (GOLD analysis project Ga0115029, IMG submission 87297) | Marine algal microbial communities from Sidmouth, United Kingdom - Sidmouth_Asex1 metaG | ecosystem: Host-associated > Algae > Red algae > Unclassified | place: Sidmouth, United Kingdom | collected...
AACCTTGTCCATTGGCTTTTATTTAGGAGCTGCCTTGGGGTCCTATGGTACAGCGTTCCTGATCTTGACAGGTGTATACTTATTTGTGGCTTTGGTGATTTATTTTTTCAAAAAACAAATTATCACTAACCCACTTTTGTCTATGTTGATAAAAAATATGCTAGACTAATCGATACTATAATCAATAGATAAAATTATGAAACTCAAAAATATAACCACACTGGCTGAACTAGAAGCCGAGCAGGAAAAGCTGAAAATGTTGATGGAAGTAACGGAACAGGAGTTCAGTAGAAGCATCGGTTCCAATCGACACCAGCTCAAAGATTTTATGATTCAAAATGTGGCCATTCCTGCTGGAGCAGTAGGGGTTGGTGTTGCTGCACTTAACAAATTAGTTGGAGACGATGATGATAAACAAAAGGACAAGCAACAAAAGGTCAATCACTTTCAAATTAACGGTAGCATTGTTTCTGTCTTACTAAATCTAGTTCAAACCTATTTACTCGGCAAAAAAATGAATGACAAAGCCGATGAAATCAAAACGGTAAGAACATCTGATGATATTCCTGTATTGGTGAAGAATTGATGGTCAGAAGTTTATCTCCATTCTTAATAAAGTTTATTTTTCTCAATATCCGGGAACTTCTACACCAGAATCCCGGTTTTGTATTTATTGAAAAGGAGTCATAAACTCTTTTATATAATACTTTTGTAAAAAAGCGCAAATATTTAAAAAAAAGGGTCGTTTCCGTTAGGAAATTTTAGAAAATTGATAGTATATTTGCGCTGCCTTTCAAAAAGGCGATCATTTAATGTAATGATCCGGTAGCTCAGCTGGTAGAGCATTTGACTTTTAATCAAAGGGTCCCGGGTTCGAACCCCGGCCGGATCACCAATATAATGCGTAACCTGTCACTATAGTACAGGTTACGCATTTTTGTTTTTAATAATCTGCTATTAAAACTTATCCTACCTATTTTTAGACCTGACTAGATGGACTATTTTCAATATTATTAAACACTACCTAATACCTATTTAATCTAACTACTCGTACATAATTCATCGATAATTCCAATCCTTTTGTCCAGCTAAATGTCGTTATAAAAGACACATTCAGCCGATTTCGACCCTTCTACTCAGCTAAATGTCTTAAAAAAAGACACATTTAGCTGAGTAAGGATTGATTTTTAGTCTTTACAGCTTGAAATTACTAATATTCACAGCGTATGAAGCCACTACAAGAAATAGTCAGTAGGGAGGATGAGGGAATAATAAAAATCAGCAAAAATTAAAAAGAATTTTTCTACGGCAATTCCTTCAAAAACCGAAACGTTTCTCCCTCATAATCCATCTCCGAACAATACGTTTCCCGACCATTTGTCACCAATAAATACGGAACCCTTAAAGTCAGGTTATAAGCAGAAATCTGCTCAAAAACAGTCTGCGTAACTGGAACTTCCGGTGCCTTGCACTCTACCAACATCCAAGGTGTCATATCCGGAGCATAGATCATTAAGTCCCACCGTCGGGTCATCTTGTTGACCTTTAGAGCGCGTTCCAGTGCCATACGATTTTTGCTAATATTTTTTTCCTGAATTAGAAACTGTACTAGTAATTGACGGACCAATTCTTCTGGAGTGAGCACTAAAAAACGTTTGCGGATCGGATCGAAAATCATTCGTTTATCCTCCTTTTTTTTAATCTTTAAATACGATTGATAATCGAGTAGAGGGAGTTGTAAATTCATACAGCAGAGGCGTCTAAAAATAAGGATTGGTGATGGGATGGGATAATTTGTCGCTCACGCGCTAAGGTAAATAATTTTTCCACTGCTTTTCGACCTTCGGTTCCCAAATCTTCCGTGAAATCATTGACATATAAATTGATGTGTTTCAGCATTACCTGGTCGTCCATTTCCTGAGCATGTGGGCGTACATAGTTCATGGTTTGTTGTGGATACTGACGAGCATAACGTACGCTACGTGCGAGTACGCGATTGACTTTTTGCTGAATGGCAGCTGGGAGACTTCTCCGAATTACGATCCCTCCTAATGGAATTGGTAGTCCGGTTGTTGATTCCCAATATTCGCCTAAATCCTGAATTTTCACTAGCCCCTTTTCGAGATACGTAAACCTACTTTCATGGATGATCAAACCCGTCTGAACCCGTTTTTCCAACACGGCATTTTCAATATCCGAAAATAAGAGTTCTGTCTTTTGAGTAGCATTCGGATAAGCAAGTCCGAGTAGAAAATTGGCGGTTGTATATTTGCCTGGAATGGCGATTTTGCCGACTGATACTTCCTTGTCTGTCAGTGTTTTACGTCCTATGAGTAAAGGCCCGCAATTGCGTCCTAGTGCACTTCCTGCATCCAGCAATACATACTTGTCGAGTACGTATGCATAGGCGTGATAACTCAATTTAGTTATATCTAAATCACCAGCGAATGCTTTTTGGTTTAGTTCTTCTACATCGCCCAATGAGATCGAAAACTCTAGTCCTTCGGTATCTATTTTGCGATGCACCAGCGCATCAAATAAAAAGGTATCATTTGGACATGGAGAAAAACCAAGCGTCAGTTTCATGAACAATTATTTGTTGGCTTTTAAAATTCATCTCCTCCTTCATAGTCTCCACGATCTCCTCTTGCTCTTTTCTTCTTTTGATTCAGTCTGTAATTCAATGAAAGACTAAGTTGTCGCGACCGCCATTGAAATTCTGATTCCTGGAAAAAATCGGGTTCATCAATAATAGAGCGGCGACGACGAGAATTGAATACGTCTCTTACACTTAAAGCGAGTGTACCATTTCCTTTGAGTATATCTTTTGCCAGTCCGAGGTTGACCGAGTGAACTGCTTTTCGCGATCCCTGCGTCGTTATTCGAGGTCCTCGAAAGTTATAAGTGAGTTGAACATCAACAGATTTAAAAATGGTCATCCTTGAAGAAGTTCGAGCGTTCCATGAATAAGTATCAGCGGAAAAATCCTGACCCATGCTTTCTCCTTCGGTGATAGAACGGAAAAAATTCAAGTTGGTATTAAAACGAATCTTTTTAGTTGGTTCGTAGGAACCATTAAATTCGAATCCAAAATTATCTTCTGTAGCCAAATTTTCTGGTCGTCTTATCGTACCTCCCATATCATCAGCAGTTATCAATCGAGTAATTACGTCCGTGGTATGTCGATAATAGATAGAGGAACCTAAAGAACCTTTACCGAAATATTTCATATATCCTAGTTCGTAGGAGTCGGTGAATTCTGGATTCAAATTAGGATTTCCACTAAAGAAGTTACGGGAATCACTAAAAGTGAAAAATGGATTTAAGTCCCGAAACCGAGGCCGACGTACACGGCGACTGTAGCTGATTTGTAATGCATCTGTTTTAGATAATTCATATCCAAGATGTCCGCTAGGAAAGATATTGTTATAATTACGAGGATTTTCTTGCCCCGTATTGATTAACCTGGTCTTTATATCGGAGTATTCGTTTCGTACTCCTATTTGGTAGGAAAATCTGCCAACCTTATTTCCGTAGATGGCATAAACAGCAAAGACACCTTCATCATAAATAAAATTATTTGACAATCCATTCACAACCTCCAACCCATTATCTCCTTCTTGTTCTACCAAAAAGTCATTATCGATTCTTCGTTGTGAACCACGTAATCCTACTTCAAATTTTCCTTCTGGGCCAATAGGATGAATATAATCAGTGGACAGAATAAATCGTTGTTCTCCTTCCGCATTCTGACTTTTTTGAATAATATCAGGTATGCCTTTGGGAGAGCCATCAGGATTTAATAGTTTTTCCACAAAATCTGAATTTTCAGTTTCTTTATTATCCTGATAGTTTAAATTGATTATTAGTTGTTGCCCTTTTTTATTGAAATCCTTTCGAAAGGTCATTTCATATTCTAGCCGACTGTCCTCTTCATCTTCTACCTCGGAGCGATCATTAATACCGATTGGATTATCGAGGCTACCTATAAAATCACGGTAAATTACTCCATTATTATTATTATCATTACTGATCCGATAATTAAAAGCCAGCGTTAAAATACTTTTCTCATTGAAAAAATAATCTGATCCAAAACGAAAATTATGGGATAGTCCGCTACGGTTGAACTCCCGAGTCTGGTCGGTAATAAACGTTTCACCATTGCGTGTAGCGGACTGGAATAAATCACCACCACCCGGATTACTGGAATATCGTAACCCATAGCTGGTAAAGAAATTTAGTTTGTCTTTTCGATAATTTAAATTAACAGCGGCACCGTACAAATGCGGATAACCCACAGTCAAGTCAAAGCTACCATTCAATCCTCCTGCTCTTTCGGTTTTTAAAATAATATTGATAATACCGGACATTCCCTCTGCATCGTATCGCGCCGATGGATTAGTGATCACCTCAATACGTTCAATCATATTTCCAGCTAAATTTCGCAGACCATCTGTATCTCCTACACCTACCATTCCCGAAGGTTTACCATTGATGAGTACCCTAACATTTCCACTTCCGCGTAATTCTACATTACCTTCAATGTCAACCGTCACGGAAGGAACATTATCCAATATTTCTGCTGCATTGGCACCATTACTAGTCAGATCTTTCCCAACATTAAATACTTTTTTGTCCAAAGACATAGAGAAAGTACTTTTCTCTGCCACGACCTCTACCTCGTCGAGCATTTCTGCATCCCCAGACAATTCGATAATTCCCAGATCGGGATTACGATTGGTGCGACTCATTTCGATGTTTTCTATTACAAAAGGCTTATAGCCAATAAATTCGACTTGAGCAAAGTATCGTCCTGGGCGCACTTCCACTAAAAATTTACCTTCGGTATCGGTCACAATCCCTCCAGCAATAGAACTATCTCGTTTACTAAGAATGGTGATGGTCGCAAATTCTAGAGGTGACTGAGAGGATTTCTCTATTACCTGACCGGTAATGGTCGCTTTTGGCTGACCTTCTGACCTGCCGCCGCCGGGCCTGTCAGGACGCTGTGCATTCACCGTAATAGTTAATAACAAAAGGAGGAGAAGTAGGAAAAAGTAAGATTGTCGCATAAGAATTAGAGTATAATAGATAATTATAATTTAAGTAGAGCAGGACAAAGAAATGCATGCTAAGAAGGGTATATAACGTATTTATGCCTCAATTGTTCATCCTAAATCGGTACGAATAAGGGCTTATAATTAATAGCTAGCATGGTTTTTGGCATAGCTAACTTGCTATTTTCAATTTGCCCCTTCTTTCTTTTAAAGTTCTGATACATAGAGCTTTTGCAAACTCATTAGTCGCCCTTAACTAATTTCATCTATGAAGACTATCAATCTAATGGCCCATTCTGTTGCCGAAATTCAGGAAAAAATCAATAACGCTATAACTACAGCCTTCAAGCCTACTTTGGCTATCTCATTTGGTTCAGTCAAATGTGATCTGCCCGCGTATGTAAAGATTTTCGATGATCATCAAATTCAATTGTTTGGTGCCTCTTCTGCGGGAGAATTTATCAATGAAGAAAGAACAGAAGCTGCTATTGTAGTGATGTTAATGGATATGAATCCTGACTATTTCGAAATTTTTCATGAAGAATCCAATTTTGCTAAATCCTTTCAAACAGGTAATAATCTGGCAGATCGGGGATTAGCAGTGTATGATGATCCTGCTTTTTTGGTCACGTTGTCTATGAGTGTCAACGGAGAAGGACTGATTTCAGGCGTTCATGATCGGATTCCGAGAGAAAAGATTTTTGGTGGTATGGCTGGAGATGATTTCGAGATGAATGCAACTTATACTTTTATCAATAATAAAATCTCTGCCAATTCTGTTACGGGGTTAATTTTGGATGCTTCCAAAATAGATGTTAGCGGTGTCGCTTTTTCAGGATGGCAACCTATTGGTGCAAAAAATAGAATTACCAAGTCAGAAAATAATGTGGTCTATGAAATAAACAATGAACCTGCACTCGAAGTAGTAAAACGTATTTTTGGCGAATTTTATAATACGCTTGAAAACGATAACCTGTTGATGAGTGCTTCACAGTATCCATTACAAATGATCAAGGATGGCAAATACATTCTACGCGCAACTTTACAGACAAGCGAAGAGGATCAGTCGCTTACTTTAGCTGGACCAGTAAAGCAAGGACAGGAATTTCGTTTCTCGGTAGCACCTGGTTTTGAAGTGATAGATGAGACGATCAATAATTTTCAAAAATATGCTGTCGAAAAAGGTCAGCCAGATGCAGTTATTTTATTCTCTTGTAAAGCTCGACACATGTCGCTAGGGCCTTTAGTTGAAGAAGAACTAGAAGGGATTCATGACATTTGGGGAAAGGATATGATAGGATTTTTCACTTATGGAGAGATCGGTATGGATCTCGATGGTACAACTAATTTCTATAATGAAACCTGTTCGTTAGTAACATTAACTGAAAAATAAATTTTTTGAAAAATATTCAGGAAATAGCCGAGCAACTCGGTAAGGAATTTAGAGAAAGGTTAGGTGATGATAAGGAGAAGGCAGCTTTTGATCAACAGATCAAAGCACTGGTAAAGGCTGCGATCAAATCTGATTTTAGATTGAAACGAACCATCCGGGATCGAGGACTTTCGCAAGCGGTGTTGAATAATACCATTGCTGAATTAGAAAAGCAGAAAGATATTATTGAGGAACAAAGTCGTTTTAAAGAAGAGTTATTTGCCAGTATCAGCCATGAGCTAAGAACTCCGCTGCATGGGATTTTAGGGATGAGCCATTTGATGGAAAAAACAGAAATGTGCGGTAAGCAAAAAGAGTACACCAGCGTTATCAAAGGGTCTGCAGATAATTTATTAGTCATTATTAATGATATTTTAAGTTTCTCACAAATGAATGCTGGGAAAGTTGAATTGGTAGAACTGCCCCTTTTTCCTGCTACTATTAAAAAAGAAATATTGGGTACACTAGTAGTCAAGGCAGAAGCCAAAAATCTTGATCTGACAATTGATCTCGCCTCAGATGTACCAGTTGCCTTGATGGGGGATCACACTCGACTTTATCAGGTACTAATTAATCTATTAAACAATAGTATAAAATTTACAGAGCGTGGTTGTGTTTCATTGAAAGTAAAACGAGTAGTGAAGTATGAAAATCCAGTGCGACTCGAATTTGAAGTAAAGGACACGGGAAGAGGAATCCCTGAGGAAAAATTAAATACAATTTTTAAACCGTTTAGCAGAGTCCAGAATCAGGCAGGTGAAGTAATCGAAGGCGCAGGTCTGGGATTGAATATTGTAAAAAAACTGGTTAGTCTTATGAACGGAGAAATATCTGTTCAAAGTGAGGTAGGAAAAGGCACCTGTTTTAAAATCCTACTGGATTTTCCATTGGCTTCTGCCTCAGATCTAACTGAAGTCGATGGCTCTAAAGATAGCATTGTTATCTCTGATTCATGGCAGCAGAAAAAGGTATTAATGATTGAGGACAATCCAGCTAACAATTTATATGCTTTGCACTTATTTGAAGACTGGAACATACCATTAGACATTGCGGAAACCTATGCAGAAGGATTGCGTATGCTTAATGGATCTAAATATGATTGTATCCTTTCTGATGTGAAATTACCCGATGGCGACGGAATTGAATTGATTCGTACGATTCGATCTAATTTAAACGCACCAAACTACCAAACGCCCGTTGTTATTCTCACGGCTAGTGCCAATGAAAATGAAAAGATAATTACAAAAGGAATAAGCATTCAAAACTACCTCAGTAAACCTTTTCGCCCAATCGTTCTAATTAAAGAAATGAAAAAGGCATTCGAGTCAAACTCCGATCATGCAAATGAAGAGGTTGCATCTTTTACTGTGAAAAAGCAAAACAAATCCGTTGAATATTTTGCTTCTTTAAATAAAAGTTTTGGTGCCAATGAAAAAATAAAGCAGGAGATGATCAATATCTTCCTCCAACAAATTCCTGTTACCATATCTAAGCTAGATCAAAGCCTGGAAGACCAAGACTACGACGCATTCTACTTTGAAGTACACCGTATCAAATCTACGATCAACATTATAGGGCTTCCTCATTTATTAGATATTACCATGATTCTGGAAAAATATATCTACGAAAAATCTGATCTGGAAAAAGTTGCACCGTTATTTATCCAATTCAAAGAGCAACTTATTATAGATCAGGAAATTATTGAAAAGGAATGGGATGTAACCCCAGTGAGTATCAACTAATCTCTTCGCTACATCATCCTTCATTTTGTAACTCATCCAATATTCCACTAATTGCTTTAAGCTGACCAACCTCTGTTGCAGTTACTTCTGTTATCGAAGTACCGATGACTCTAAATTCTTCTTTCAATCGCTTAATCGTATTATATGTTCGCTCGATTGGTAACCCGCCGGTAGTAGGAAGCAGCGCATGCGGATAAGCAGTTGGCTCAAGCACATCTACATCAAAATGAATATAGAGTGTCGTAATATTTTGTTGATGCAATGCCTTAATTAGTAAACTTTCCGATCCTTCTTTTGATGAAAAAATCGACTGTTCTTCGATCCATTTTTTTTCTTGACGATCCACATCTCGTACACCCATATAAAAAATCTGCTGAGGCTGAAGTGTTTTGAAACAGTAGCTTATCAACGTTAGATCACCATCGCCACATAAATGACGGAGTGGCATACCATGAAAATTTTTGCTGGGAGAACTCGCAGGTGTATTGGCATCTGCGTGCGCATCAAACCAGACAACACCTAAGTTTTCATATCGCTGATTAAGATAAGAAACGGGAATAAGCTCCACGCCACAATCTCCTCCAATCGTGAATAGGGTAGCGGGTTGGGTTGCTTTTAATAACTCCCGACAGCGAAGTGTGTGATTGTGGATAGCAGAATAATGATGGATTATATTAGACGTCTGCATGGTATGTGACTCTGTTGTCAGTCGATGGGTTATCGCCTCTCCATAATACTTCTCAAGTGTGCGAACACCTGTCCGGAGAGGAGATTCCTGATTGGCACCTTGCCATTGTGGAAACCATAGGGTCATTTAATTGATGGTTTTAATTTATTGAATAAATTCACCGGAAAAATTACTCAATGACTAATCGCTGACTGAATACTTTATCATTCACTTCCATTCGAATTATATAAATTCCACTCGTCCAGTTATGACTTTTTTCTATTTCTTGAATGCCACTTGTTTGTAGACCTCGGAAAATTGTCTCCTGCTTTCTACCCAACATATCGTACGCTTCTATATCGACAGTTGCAGATTCACTCAACTCATAGCGTAAAGTAAATGCATCTCTTGCAGGGTTGGGAAAAATTTTAATACCTGATTCATTATTAATCAAATCTGTGGTCGAAGTAGGAACTAGTTGTTCCAGTTGCTGACTAGTAAAAAGCCGATATTCACCAGCCGCTAATTCAATGGGTAAATTGGTGTTGGTTACCACGATGCTATCACCGGAAAAATATTCATACCAGGTAGCAGCATTGGGAAAATTTGGATCAATTGCACCAGATTGTACGCCAAAGTTTCCTAAAACAACCACGTCCATTTCCATTCCATTGAGATGAATAGATTTTAGCTCATTTGTTAAAGACAATTGATAATCGGTGGTGTTAAAAACCGGATAATCGGTCTTTAAGTGAATCAGTGATCTGGTAACTTCAAAGAGATCACGTCGATCGTCTTCTTCAAAATAATCCCAGCGGATAGGTTTCGGATCGACACGGCAACCTTCGTTGATCGTTCCATTTGGACAATAATTGATAGAAAAGTCATATCCTACTTCTCCAAATTGCCAAAGCATCTTTGGTCCTGGTATGGTATAAAAAAAGCAACTGGCCATTTCTACACGATCCAGTCCTGTCGATAAATTTTTAACATCATAATTACTATCAGGATCTGAATTTCCAAATTGTAAATTTTTATACATCAGCCGTTCTTCATCATGACTTTCCATATAGGTAACCAGATGAGGATTGATCCAGCCTCGGTCCTGATAATCTGTTCCATTCAGGTTGCTCTCATAACCCATGGTGGCCTCATTGTATTCGTGGGTCATATTGTTCCAAACCATCATACCATAATCGGCCAGTTCTTGTTCCTCTGTATTAACTGCAAAATGTTCCATGATGGAGTAGGCATTTGGATTAATACTCCAAATCAAATCAGAATAGTCTTTTAGAATTGCAATTCGCGAAGCATCGTATTGACCCCATAGGTTGACGTTATTACCAGAATTAACTTGTGTAAAACCTTTTGATAAATCAAACCTAAAACCATCAAACCGGAATTCTTCCAAAAAGTAGGTAAGGGTGCGTTCTACATAATATTGGGTGGCCTCACTTTCGTGATTAAAATCGTATCCCACATTGAAGGGATGACGGGCATCGGGGTTTAGCCAGGGATTTTCCGGTGTAGGCTTAAAGGCAATCGGATCCCAGTAGAGTTGTGCCAGTGGACTTTGACTAAAGGCATGATTAAACACTACATCCAAAATAACAGCGATATCTCGATTATGTGCTTCATCAATAAATCGTTTAAGTTCATTGATTGGCCCGTAATATTTATCTATTGAAAAGTGAAAGCTAGGATTATATCCCCAGCTGATATTCCCTTCAAATTCATTGACCGGCATTAATTCTATGGCATTGATCCCCAGCTGATCCAAATAGTTTAACGTATCTATCAAGGTTTGATAATCATGTCGATCTAAAAAGTCGCGGATCAGTAATTCATAAATGACCAACTCTTCTGCTGCTGGTGCTGTAAAATTATTGTTTCCCCATTCGTATTCATCTGGAGTGATTTGAAAAACAGAAAGGATACCCGATCCATCAGCCGGATATTCAGGTAAATCAGGATAGGTGACTGCTGGAATAAATTGATCATTACCGGGATCCAGAACGATAGGTGTGTATGGATCAGCAATTCGTAACGTACCATCTACCAAATACTGATAGGAATATAAAGTTGTATTATCCAGTCCAGTGATATCTAGCCAGTAGAGTGTCCCATCCGTACTCCTTTTCATTTGCCATTCGGCTGCTGCCGAAAAATCATTAAAACTACCGAGTACGTATGCTGAATTTTTGTTAGGAGCATATAACGCAAGCCGAACACTATTATTATCAATGATAGTAACACCTGGTTCTGTTCCTTGAGGAGGATTTTCTACAATTGTTGGTTCGGAGACAAGATATTGGAAACCAGTGGATTCGGATTCTCCGCCCAGGCTGGCCGTAAATATAACTTCGTGATTACCGGAAGTATTAGCGGTGATGACGTGAGATAAAGAAGTGCCAGTGGTAGAGGCGATCTGACTGCCATTGTCTGTCAAGGTTAAATTAGCGGAAACAGAGGAGGCGCCTTGCACTGTAATTTGTGCGCCATTTTCTACAATAAAATTTGTTTCAGTTGGTGTTACAAAATTTACGGTCAGTCCGGTACCTTCCGGATATACAGGAGTGAAGATATCTGATCCACTTGCGGCTCTTCCGACGATGGAGCCGTCCTGATTTCGAAATACAAAGGCCATCTCTTCTACCACTTCTCCAGAACCAATACCGTAATAGCTTTGAATATTATAGCTTATGGAATAGCGGTCATTACCCAGGGATGTCATCTGAACAGAAGCATCCGCCGTACCCCATTCACCCTGTACGTATTGCCAGTCTGTACCAGAGGTGCTTTGATCGGTAATAAGACCTGTATGAGCATAAACAGTTCCGTTAAACCCCGCTAAGGCACCATTGCCCTGAGTAGCATCAAAGACGATAGTTACATTATCGGTTTGAGTAGGAAAAACTGGGGTAACCGAAACTACTTGAGCGGTTAAGGAAATATGAATCAGTAAAAAGATAAGTAGAAATAGGAATGAAGGGGTACGTCTCATAAGTCTCATTAATTTGTCAGTTTTTTAAGGTTTATTATTAAATGTACCCAAAAATAGTGATTTTATCACCAAAAACTTGAAATTATGGTTGTAAATGTGTATCTTCGAAGAGTTTGGTACATATATTTTTTATAATAATTTATTTAAAAAATTATACTACTAAATAGGAGCTATATGACTCCGTAAAAGATATAAGAACGCTTATATTTTTTTCACATTTTTTAATCAAAAGGCGGAATGAATTTTTCATAACTGCTGATAAAAATTTTGTACGATTATGGCAAGACCATCATTGAAGCCACCAAAATTGAAAGACGGATTTTATATCGAATTAAGTGGCGGAAGTCACGGACGAGGAATAAAAATCCATCGAGAAACGAAGAAAGAAATTGACCATCTCATGGAGCAATACAATCGAATGAGAGATGTGACTTATCTGGGTCAGATGAAGGACGGGAAATTTCTCGACGATAAAGGAAAACCG
>Ga0115029_1002089_pt1 | contig 12382 bp, 12 predicted proteins | sample SidtaG_3_FD_87297 | JGI IMG/M metagenome (GOLD analysis project Ga0115029, IMG submission 87297) | Marine algal microbial communities from Sidmouth, United Kingdom - Sidmouth_Asex1 metaG | ecosystem: Host-associated > Algae > Red algae > Unclassified | place: Sidmouth, United Kingdom | collected...
AAGAGCTCCAAAATAGAATTAAAAGGCAAAAGCCTAAGAAAATAAACTAGGGGGGTCAGCTTGTAGGAATACCTCTATTCCTCAAGTTTGCCTACCTTCATATAACACTCTTTGGCTAGGGGGTCAGCTTGTAAGAACAGGGGGGTCAATGCCGCAGGATTATACAACTGAAGCAGGTCCATGTATTTGTCTTGGGGTAAATCTGTAGACTCGGTGTCTTGTCTTCATGCCATGGACACCTCAATCGATTGTTTCTGTCTGCCACTAAGCTATAGTGCTGTAGGACTTGAATTAGCGGAAGGCGGGATTTGATGTCTGGGATGGTCATGTCAAATGTTAAAGTCAAATATTCACTGAATAGTACTAATCAGTGTCAAATATATCACAATAGTGACTACATAGAAAACGAACAGAGGCTTATTAACACTAAAATGTATCGTAAATTTGACTAATACACTAATGATCAGTGCTTTAAAGAACGACTATGATGTTTGGATCAAGACTTTTAGAATTAAGAAAACAAAGAGGCTTCTCGCAAGCTGAGCTAGCAGAACTACTACATACGAAAGCTCCCGTGATCGGTAGGTATGAACGCAGCGAGGCCGTGCCATCCATTGAGGTGGCCTTCAGGCTAGCTAAAATTCTTGGCTCATCGCTCGATTATCTCTGTGGCTTATCCGATATCCAATTTGACAGACCAATCATTAAAAGGCTCGAAGAGGTGACGTCTATGGAAAGTGATCAAAAGGATTTTATTCTAAAGGCTCTTGATGCACTCGTAAGAGATTCCAGAACCCAGAAAGCCTACGCTTCTTAATGGCTCCTTCGGAACAGCAAAACTCTGAGGAGTTACCTAATAGACTTTTACTCGTGCTCGGAATTGCAGTCTTAGTTATCTGGGGACTAAGTCTACTACTACTTCTAATCGCCCCTGAGGCCAGAGGTGCGTTTGGTGATATGTTTGGGGCAGCCAATGCCCTTTTCTCAGGATTGGCGTTTGCAGGTCTTATCTATACTCTCATCCTTCAACGCACAGAACTTAAGTATCAACGCCAACAGCTTAAGCTCCAATATGAGGAAATGCAGAACAATACAGCCGAGCTCCAAAGAGCCGCAAGAGCACAAGAACTATCCGAGCAAGCCTTAAGAAAACAACTCGCCACCATGAACATTGCTGCACAACTCAACGCCCTCACCACTATGCATGACAATTATTCTAAGCAACTTGAGCAAAACTCGCACTTTATCAGAAGAGACAAAAGACAAATTCTCAAAATGCAGAAAGAATCAGCTTTTGAGAAAATAGAACATATATTTAAAGAACTCAATAAAGAGTAGTTCCAAACCTCGTAAGACAATCCCTCAACCTAATCCATCAAATAAAATGTCCGACCAGGCTCGTGCCATCTTAATTTAGATTGGTTTTCATTTAGCCAGAGTGACCATGCTATAACATCTTCTTCACTTGCATTTAAGATTCCAGTAAATCCAGCGGAATTTATAGCCGTATCTGACATGTAGCCAGTAAGTTCAGATAATTCAGCTATCGCCTCTATAGGCTGCACAGGAGTATTTTTATTACAATCACCTGTATCTATCCATGTTTCAACAACTTGGAGGTAGACTTTATACTTTTCTACAGGTGACATCGAGTCGAATCGAATCTCATTATGACAAGAGAGTGATAGGAATATCGCCACTACTAAAATGTGTTTCATTGCTGCTGAATATTATTATTAACTACCTTGTTTAAAATAGTTTTTATCATGCCCCCCCTTGAGTATTGCTGTTTCAGAGTACCTGAATACAGCGGCTTTCCATTAATACTACCGCCACTTCGCTTCAATCCTGATGATCGATTAATTCTTGAACTACCATTGACAGCATTTTCTGCAATGATTCCAGCGGTATGACAACACTCAAAACCATTTTTAGAAGTAATCCCATTTCGCTGTTTCTCAGTTTGCTCTGCAATTTCGTGCGCCACTGTCCCAGCAGGAGTGGCAAAGTCACCATCACCATATCTTTTGATATCATCAATATCCAATATTTGAGTTTGAAAATCGCCTGCCAATGATTGATGACTTGCCTCAGAATCGTGATCCGTCAGAAAAACCACAACATCTGATTGACTTGGATCAATTGCATCGTTTAGTACATCTATCATAGCTTGTTGTTCTGAAGAAACTTCACCATCATAATTTTCATTGATAGTCAATTCGCCTTACCCCCTTCTCCAATTGAAAAAGTGGCGGCACCTCCAAGATGATCATTGATTATATCTGAGAGGGCAGACTTTTGCTCACTCGTACCGCGTACGATGAAATCATCCGGCCCTAGTCCCATAAAATCAATAAACTTTATTGGGTTATTAGCCGCATAGGCATAAGGTGATTGGAAGGAGTAATCTTCAGCCAGAGGATCTGTTGTAGTGAATCTCGCTATTGCTGGATCGTACCATCTAAAGCCATAGTCCAACATCTCAATCCCCAATTCGCTCACATTCTCCTTACCGTTGTACTGATAACGATTCTCGGGATCGGCTGTTGATGCATACTCAGGATTATTCACATTGAGCCCAAAAGGATAATAGTGATTCTCCTGTAGTAATTCGCCTCCTGAGGCCTTGGCATCTATGACACCATCTCCATTGAGATCCGTGAAAGTTATACGCGTATTGCCGAGATGATCTCGTATCACATATTCTAGTCGAGCTGTACCATCAGTATAGCTCAATCGTCCTTCGCTGAGGTGGACAGCATCGATCTTGCCATTTTTGTACTCTGCTCCACTGGAGTAGTATCGCAGCTCCTCGGATGAGTTCTGACGTATCTTCTGTCCATTGGCGGCATATTCTATGTCCATGACTCCTTCATCTGTAGTGATGCTCTTGGGTAAATTTAGATAATTGTACTGTAAGGAGTGTGTGCCAGAGGTCAGTGTATTGCCATTAGTGCCATAAGAGTATGCTTTTGCTCCACTTATGTGTCCTATATCTACGGATGTGGCATCAGTCGTTCCTGTAAGCCTACCATTGCTTACGTAGCTATACGTAAGATCGTCGATCAGTCCAGCTCCAGAAGTGGGCAAGGTGGGCTCCGCGAGACCTGAGGTGATCATGGCGCAAATCTTTTTGTCACTTTCAGATTTCAGCAGTCTCCATCAAGATGCGCATCACAGTTACATTTGCTCAAGGCATGTAGACATAATAGTCCTGAGCTTGGAAGCTCGGGACAACGGGGAGACCGAGTTCGAACTGGATCAGTATATTATCAAGAGAGTTGTTGAGATACAAAGCCTAACAGATGAAGATAGGTCTCACATCCTGTACACCCTTGACGTTTTACTGCAGAATGTAAGAACTAAGATGACTTTTGTGAAGTGAAGAGTTACTCATTACTTATTGAATCAATTTTAGCCTGTATTACAGAATCTATGGTTTCCTGATTCTCGGTTGGGAATCGTGTGACATCTCCTCCAAGCATTTCACTACTAAACTTTAGGTGAAGTGCATAAAGCACGGTAACACCACCAACTAGGATAAATGACAAAGCGTTTCTATATTTTGACCTCTCTATCATTTACCTCGTGGGTTTTTAATAATAACTCTTGTATTATCCCTCTTGATTTGACCTGGATTAGGGCGAGGAGCACTTGCCCTAAATGCCTTCGTGTTTTCTGATTTTCTTAATTTATTAAAGTAAGAATTAGGTCTAGGATTACCATCTCTAGGTAAATTGATCCCAGTATTTGTTTGTATAATGTCTTGACACGCATCAGTGCAGTTATTTGTGTACACATTATACTCTTTAGATCCGTCAGCATGAGCATCTCGAATATCCAATGCGTTTTGTGCTATCTGTTCATCTTGCTCACGTGTCGTTTCTATCAATTGCGTGTCGTCGTATTCATATCCCAAGCCACCACTTTTAGCAAGCTCAACGGCGACCCTCAGATTTCCGCATGTCGAGTTCCAACTTAAATTTAGCCATTGGCTAGCCATTTTAATGCCTTATCGGTTAGCCTTCAGTACATCTGACAATGATAAAGAAGGCTGTAGAGATATAAAGTCATCAATAAAGCACATAGCCTTTCAAATGAATAACGATGAACACAGATTCGCCTTCGATAAGTTCGACACTGTCAATCCAACGAGTATTGAAACCTCCAACATTTTTGAACGTAATCTTATGAATATCTGGTTCAACTTGTATGCTGAAATAACCTAGCGAATCTGTTAAAACAGGCTCTAGATCTGAAATAAATACGGCTGATTCAGGCATAGCCATATTATCATTTTCCCGTATCACGATTCCAGAAATCGAAGACTCACCAGGCGTGACGTACCTAGTCTCACTATAAGCAAAATCTCTCTTTATACCACAAGACTGCAGCGCACTTAGAGCAAATAGCGCACAGACCAGTTTCAAACTACTTTTCATATGCTTTGACTTTTCTAAAATCACTGGGCGATAAGGGACTTCCATCCTTTAGAGAGCCTATCCCAGCAGATGTCTCCTCTTTATTCTTGGAGATGTTTCTCACAATTTGTTTGATGTGTTTTGAATAAATTTTATCATTACCCATACGGATTGCGGACATTAAGCCATTACTGTGAGTTTCGATACCAAGTACATGCCCTACTTCGTGGGCGGCCGTTCCAGTAGAGGCTCCCCCAGGTAATTTTATATGATTACCTTTTTGAGTTATGCCCCCTTGTGTCTGATTAGCTTGAAGTCCTTCATTGAAATTAGTTTCCATTTCTGAGTCAGGAACAATTTCAAGAAAATTTCCTTTTTCCTCGTCTTTGGTTGCTGCTCCTCTAGGGTTTTCTGATTCTATAACATCTATTTCAAAGTTGACCCTAAATTCGCGTTTGTTTTTCTTGCTACCTAATGAAATCGCAAAGTTTCCACTTTCAGAATTCCAGTAGTTCGCCGCGCCTTGAGCAGCTTCTTTTGACTTATTATCACCCTTTTTTATATATAGCGTTGCTTGAATTGTAACTGTTTCGGCCTCGAGGTCAATTATCAAAAGATAATCTCGTCCATCAGGATCTATTGCTGAGATCGGATTATTTGCAACATAGTGATAAGGGGACATTGAAATACTATGTGCTGTTTCACTCAACGGATCCACCTGCCCCCATCTGGCTATACTAGGATCGTACCACCTAGCTCCATAGTCCAACAGCCCAATCCCTAATTCGCTCACATTCTCCTTACCATTATACTGATACCGATTTTCAGGATCAGCGCTGGTGGCATAATCAGGGTTGTTCATACCGAGCCCGAAAGGATAATAGTGGTTCTCTTGTAGGATCTCACCAGCACTCACTCTGGGATCAATGCTGCCGTCCTTATTGATATCGCTAAAGGTGATTCTTGTATTTCCTAAATGGTCAGTTACAACATACTCAAATTTGCTGACTTCGTCTATAAATGATATTCTACCTTCAGGATGTACTATCGAAGTAATCTTTCCATCCACGAGCTCAATACCATCAATGTACTGACGAGTCCCACTCGGCGAAATCTGGCTGTGTTTTCGTCCAGATGCGTCATACTCTATATCCAATACACCTTCTGGCGTCGAGATCTGATTAGGTAAATTAAGGTGATTGTATTTGATGACCTGATTGGAGCCTTTCTCTGTCATGTTTCCGTTATCATCATACGAGTATTCTAGAAGACCTTGTCGATGACCATAGTCAATATCGCTGATATCTTCTGAAGTCAATAATCGATTGCCACTTTCATAAACCAGCGTTATATCATCGATCATTTCAAAAGACCGTGGAGTTACGTGTGGGTCGCTTGCACCCATGCGACGAATTTCGGTTATATTTCCTAATGGATCATAATCGTAACTCGAACTATACCTTCCACCGTAGGTAGTCTCGCGCACAAAGTTCATCTCGTGATGAACTGCATCAGTCAATCGATCAGCATAATCATAAGTGTAGGTGTAACTGTCAATGTGCTGCCTATCCGCACTGTGCCAAGCTGCTCTCGAAATGTTTCCATTATGCTGATTAGTGCCACCAGGAAGATTAGGACCATCACTATTTAAGTCGTCATAGTATAACCGTAAAGAAAAAACATCGCCTTGAGGATTAATACATCCTCCTGTGCTGCTTGGACCTAACCTAGACTGAATATTGTCCCGCACATTTTCCATATCCGTGAGAGATGGCTTAGTTCCATTTGGTAAACTAGTTGCTTGGTATATTTGATTAGACAAATCTTGTGATAAGATTTCTGGGCTGCGGCTCCCTTTATATGCAGAATGTGCTTTTGAATCTAAATCGGATGCATGACTATCTCCCAGTATAAATCCATCCTGAATATAGTCTTCAGAAATTAACTCACCAGAATAATGTATCTGCTCAGTACCTTGAATAACGAACTTACCACCGCTACCATTTACAAATCCATGCTCATCGAAGAATACTGATATTTCTCCATCTATTGTAGTCCCCTTATCACCCTCAGTTATTGGTGGGGACTGATAGCCAGAGCAGTGAGGTGGCAGTTCATTTATGTGCGTTAACCATCCCCTCACGTTATATCGATAATCTACAATTTGTAACCAATTAGGACCGTTGCCCAATTTCTTTTGCACGAGCCAACCAGTATCGCTATCATAAATATTATCCGAAAGAGTGGTTATAGATGCTCCTCCACCTTCTAACAAATGATGTGAAACTTTTTTTTGTCGCATACCTCTATCATATGTATATCGATATCGATATGAAATTGATGCACTTGAACTATTCAAAGTGTGTGTCAGAGACTCTAATAAATCGGCCATATCGTAGACATAATCTAAAGTACTTACACCTTCATTAATAGTATTTGTAGTACTGTTAAGTAATCTTCCAAAGCTATCATATATATAGTCCGTGCGAATCCATTCATCCGATCCATCTATCCTATGGCGCTCCCATATCAACTTTCCCGTTTCGATAATTTTAAGAGAAATCGGGTCTGCAGGAACGCTAGATGTACCGCCAGCTTCGTAGAAATATTCTTGCACTAGCTTCTCAGCGGTAGTTGGTGAAAGATGGTAAACTTCAATCAAGTTTTGCTGCTCATCGTATACATATCTGACGATGTTGCCATTAGGGTCGGTGTGTGTATCTATCTTGTCGTTATCAGTGTACGTGTACACATTCCAACCTGACTGTCCGGGTAACTTTTTCTCTTCCAATCTTCCCAGCCCGTCATACTTGTATTGAAAGGACGCTAGACCGGTCCATGAAGTTTCGCTTGGGGGTCGGATATGACTAACATTACCTCGATCATCATACTTAAAATAGGTCTCAAGATCCTCCGCACCATTGACGCTAGTCAGCACAATCTGGCCTAAAACGTTCTTATACTCTTGGGTCACATTACCATTTTCATCAGTTTTTCGTGTAACATGTAACGAATTGACGCCATAATCTCCTTTTGGTGTAGTATTTGTTGTGTAGTGAAAATTTGTACTGCCACTCCAGCCTTTATGGTTCTGACTCGCTAGCCTTGATAACGGAGATTCCTCATAGACCATATTCATTTTACTGCCTTTCGTCGGATCTGTAACACTAGTTCTTCGGCCTTGTACGTCAAATGCATTGACTACTTCTAAATTAGTGTTATCTGGCAGGAAATCAAGCTGTTTGCGCATTACCTGTCTGCCTAATCCATCTACTGTTGTCTCGCTACTTAAAGCATAATTAGTGCTGGCTATTGAAGACGTATTAATTATCTTATTGCCTGATGATCCATATACGTAGTTGTAGGTACTTGTCACCTGCTCATCTCGACTTGAAGTCTCCTCCAATCTGGATAGTTGATCGTATTCAAAATCAATCTGCTGGCCGTCGATGTCATTAATGAACTCTAATTTGCCGTTAGGATGGTAGGCATAATCGGTCCTATAAGTTCCCTGACTCATGTATCCCACTGAAGGTCCAGACCAACCTAGATGCACAGGCTCTTCTTCGAGAAATTGAATTTGTGTCGGAAGGTTATGGTCATTCACTTCTACAATACTACTCACTTTACGCCACTCGAGCTCGTCCGTATCATAGGTGAAATATTGTCCCTTAATAATGCCTTTACCCAAATTTCCGTAAGTAACTCGCTGTTTGCCTCCACTTCCATCATTCACAGCTATCTCAAGTGGTAATCCAATAAAATTGTTTAACCGCAGTTGACAATAAATATTTGCGTTAGCACAAGTTTCATCCACGACATATCGATAGGCGATTTTTCTGAGTACAGTATTGTTTTGCCAAATTTTAACCTCAGTTGGCTTGGTTATACTCTCATGTAGTGTATATTCTGTCACGGCGCTCACACTACCAGACGGACTGGAATATACATCGTCATAGTAGTGATCAATTTTTTCACTTGTAGTCAAGTAAACGTGAGGGCTTGCAATATTGTTATACGCCCGACGCAGTTTGGTATTGACAACATGATAGTGGTCATAATCGTCGGCTATATGGATATTCTGATGCCAGTCTACCCTTCCAGGATCGTCATTCCAACACATATATATCTTATTGTCCTGCTGTCGATACGCCACGACAGAATATGACGACCACGATGCACTAGCATCAGGGTATCGCAGTTCGTAAATATTGATTTCTTCCTTTAACAGAACACCGTTTCGATGATAGATCTTTCGAGACAGGAGATTACCTAAACCAACTGACATAAGTTGATTTTCCACTCCTAAAGGTACAGTCTGAAAGATTGACTCGATCCTTCCATTTTGCGGAATTTTCTCGGTCACCGAGTGATATACAACATGCGAGCCTGGAAAGGCAGCGCTAGCAGATGTATTTGATGCGGTTACCACTATACTCGAGCATGTATATTCACTATTACACTTGTCCTGATGCCATTTAAGACGAGGATAATTTCGATAAGTTCTAGACGAGATGTACGAAACTATTTGTCTGACAACGGCACTTGATTTGCCTTGAGAATCTAGGTAATTATAATCTCTCTTATAGAGTACTTTCTCATCTTGATCATATGTAACGATCTGATGTACTCTTAAACCACCGATTATTTCATCGTCTTGGGCATAGTGAGGTTCGAGACCAAAGTGCGTCGTAGCACCAGTTGGGTATTTAATAGATTTTATGGATCGCGCTTTCATATAACGCTCAGAAGGCTCACGATTAGCATTTTCTCCATATCCGTCAATGGTCGGAATCATTGAACTTGTCGCATCAGAGGCTGCATTTGCGTAGCCCCAGTGGTCTTGTGATGAGCTGGCTGGACTTGGAAGTTGAACATTATTGTAACTTATCTCAAATGGCGGAATATTCTCCTCACCATTGCAGGATTTTTCTTGAATCTTCCTCAGAAACAGTCTACGATAACTTTCAGATTCGTAATACGTGAGGTCAAACCGCTTTACACACGCCTCCTCTTCACCGCCAAAGTTATGAGCCTTGACGATAATGGCGTCTAGCTGTCTCGCGTGCCACCCTGAAAACTTCTTGTTGCTACTTGAATGTTCAAAATCTATTGAATAATATGAGTACTTCGGCCCTTCAGAGCTTGAGATTCTTCCGACATTTACTTTACTCAAATAGAGCCGGTTAATATCTTCTTCATCATTTCCACCAACAGATCTAAACGAACCGCTTGGACAACATGTGTTCGTCCCAGTATTACTAATCTTATATGTTTTCGATGCCAGAACTTCACCATTGGTTCGTGAGTAATACCCGTCTGAATCAAGACCAAGGTAGTCATCATACTCATAAGACACTACCGTGCCGTCGTACGTGAATATCTTCGTCAGGTGCCACGCATTATTGAATGTCTGATCAAATGGCCGATGCATACCTGAGTCATCTGTGGTCCTATGCGATTCAACGGCCGCAAACGTATATGACGTACCATTAATCGTCTTGATTTGAAATCCAATCAGCCTACCTAAACTATTGAAGTCAGGTATAATTAGGTTATCCGTAAACTCTAATTGAATAACCTCCTTGTGGGGTGTAATAATGAATTTCCCAGAAATACCTGGAGCATGGTAGTGATAGAGGTCTGACTGGGGGTCGATTTCGAATTCTAGCACTTGGCTCATAAAAGAATACTCCTTTGACATGTTGTAACCTGACGTGGAATTTTTTTCAATCGCCTCGGCATGATCATAATAGTTAGCTTTTACGTCAGGCTTACCTCGTACGGAGCGGCTAACTGCCCCTGAAATACTCAGATTCCATCCCATACCGACCCATGTCGCTCTGCTTGCCACCTTATGTGCATCTGTACTTGCGGATAGAAGAAGAGGTAAAGAAAATTGACCTACCTGGAACGAGTGCAGCGGAATGGTGACATTGGCAGAACCTACAAATTGATTTACTTTTATATCTGCCATGCGGCTTATTGCATCGGCTTGAGGAGAGCTAGGGGTAATTATTTCTCGATTTAAATAAGATTGAGCTACAAGTTGCTCGTCATAAGTGGGCTGAGCTTGTAAGTTATAACTACATAAACTCGTGATTACAAAAGCTTGCGTCAAAATAATAAATATGCCTTTCATATCTTCACAATTTTTGAAGTCACAACATGACCATCAGAATAAACCAGTTTAACTCTATAATTGCCGCTCGGCAAGTTTGAAATGTCAACGTGTCGCGTGCCTACACTAGAAATAGCTAGGGATCCGCCCAGATGATATATGAGGATTTGCCTTAACTCTGACCCATTATATTTATCTCTGACTACAAATGTACCTTGTGTTGGATTTGGGTACAAATTGACAATCCCAGTAGCACAGTCTTGTGCTAATTCTATACTTTTTTTTATATAGTCAAGTGAGGTGCACCCACGGTTCAGCAAGACGTCATATGACGACCCTAATGTTTCAAATAGCACAGCACTACCTTTACTCCTCATTGCATTTAGATGCATCCATAAATCTTTGTGAGATTTTGCCAATGATTCTTTAGACCCTTGATAAACGTTTGGTAATCCGTCTGTAAAGATTATGGTCAAATCATCTTGTCGATCATGATGTAAAAACCATTGTGTTTGAAGATCCCGTTCTTCATACAACTCATCCCTACTCAGCTCAAGTCCAGTTGCAAGATCACTATATTTTATAGAAATGTTGATACCAGCACTATCGAACATAGCTAATAATTGTTCTATTCGCATTTTCACTTCAAGAAAATCCTTCGCTGACATGGATCCTGATTGATCTATAAGAAAATGAATGTTATACTCATCACAGCGATTGAATATTAATTGTCGCTGATCTGAAAGACCAAAACTCTTGGGACAAACATGCATGTCCGTGACGCGGAAACTCATTGTTTCGATCGACTGCTTAATTATGACTCTGCTAATAGGCTCGCTAAACATCACCAAAAGATCATTTGACCCACATGAAATAATGCTAAGTGTATTTGTCAGAACATTTGCAAGATCATCGTTGGCGTAGAGAATAGGACTAATCTCTTCATTATCATGATTGTAGCCTGAAATTGTTAAGGTCGGGGGCGTTAAAGACTTTATAAAGAATATATCCGACAAGCTGAACATAATTCCGTTATTCTCCGTCGTAACAGAATACTCCATGCTATTGTTGGTCGACACGGACTGTCCGTCATTATGCTCAAAGGACTGTGACTGTTGAAGCTTAACTCCTTCGAATGTGCTCTGTGACTCCCATTGACATATCCCTGGGAATGTCAAGCACATAAGAAGCGAGCACTTAATTAACACCAAATGTTTCATAAATCTATTTTGTTTGCTGTGTACACTATAACCAAATGTAACGTTATAAGAGCTAAGTTTCTCTGGTTATTCAAAATTTAACACTATTGATAAGAGTTGTTACAGTGCGAAGAGTAGATCCCTAGGTGTACTCAATATAATTTGCGTCAGTCGACTTAAGCCGGACACTTTAAACTTAGAGTTTATTCTCAGTTGCTAGGGCCTTTGGGCCTGCCTTACGTTACGCACTTTTGCGGCCCAAAGGCCATAGGTGGGACTGTTCAGCTAAGTGTGTCTACTAACTTTGAGAAATGAGAAAAGAAGAGAAAGAGCTCCGCGAGGAATTTGGAGACGACATGTATGAGCGGATGAAGGAGCATCTGTACAGTAAAAAGGCGATAACTGGAAAAGGGAGTCCATTCAGTGAGATACTGCAGAAGATGGTCAATACGATGTTATCGGGTGAGCTAGAAGCTCATATTGATGAGGAAAAAGCAAGCGGTCGGAGTAATAAACATAATGGCAAGATCAGCAAGAAGGTCATGAGCGATTACGGTGCACTACACATAGAGACACCACGGGATCGAAACAGCAGCTTCGAGCCTGAGGTGGTAGCAAAGCGGCAGCGGCAGATCAATAGT
>Ga0115029_1002093_pt1 | contig 12355 bp, 11 predicted proteins | sample SidtaG_3_FD_87297 | JGI IMG/M metagenome (GOLD analysis project Ga0115029, IMG submission 87297) | Marine algal microbial communities from Sidmouth, United Kingdom - Sidmouth_Asex1 metaG | ecosystem: Host-associated > Algae > Red algae > Unclassified | place: Sidmouth, United Kingdom | collected...
CACACCTCAACCCTTCTCGGAGTACTCCCGGTTCTGGACACCGACATGCTCAGCCGACCACCACGAACTGGTCGACCGCCATCGCCCCGAACAACAGGGTCACGTAGGTGATCGACCAAGAGAACAGCCGCATCGCACGCGCTGGGCTCGCATCGCGGAGCAGGCCCACGGCCATCCAGGTGAAGATGGCTCCGAGCAGCACCGCCGAGGCCGTGTAGACCCAGCCCATGCTCGCCACGGGCACGAAGAGGAGCGTCAGCGCCCACAGGATGATGGTGTACGCCAAGATCCTGATCGCCGTGGTCCTCAGATCGGTGACCGAGGGCAGCATGGGCACATCCGCGGCCGAGTAGTCGTCGCGATAGCGAACGGCGAGGGCCCAGAAGTGGGGTGGGGTCCAGACGAACATCACGGCGAACAACACGATCGGGGCCCAGTCGATCCGCCCCGTGACCGACGACCAACCGATCAGGACCGGAGCGGCGCCCGCAGCACCGCCGATCACGATGTTGGACGACGAGGTCCGCTTGAGCCAGAGGGTGTAGACGAACACATAGAACAGGCAGGCGGAGACCGCGAGCACGGCGCTCAGCAGGTTCACCTGCCACCAGAGGAAGAAGAACGCCACCACTTCGAGCGAGATGGCGAACACCAGCGCAGCTCGGGGGCTCATCACGCCGGTCACCAGTGGACGGTTCTTGGTCCGTTCCATCACGGCGTCGATGTCGCGGTCCACCACCATGTTGATCGCGTTGGCGCCACCGGCCGACAGGGTCCCGCCGAGCACGGTTGCGACCATCAGCCAGACCGGGGGGAATCCGCCTTCGGCCACGATCATGGTGGGCACCGTGGTGATCAAGAGCAGCTCGATGATCCGCGGTTTGGTGAGCGCCACGTAACCCTTGACCGTGGCGAGCATCGACGCGTCGCTGCCTGCCCTTGCGCTCGGGTGTACAGCAGAAGGCGTCGCCATGGGGATCGAGCCTACGGTGGTGCCGTGATGGCGTTCAATGTGGCAGAGGCGACGTGACGGGCGTCATCGGAGAGCCCGACCCCAACGATGACCGCGACCGGGCCGACACAGCCCCGCTGATCGACACAGCCCCGCTGATCGACACAGCCCCGCTGATCGACACAGCCCCGCCGGTCGAGGATCGCCTGACGACCTCCGCTGCTGCCTCGGTGATCCTGCTCGGCCTGATCACCGTCACCGGGGCGGCGGTACGCCTGACAGGCTCGGGGCTCGGCTGCACCGACTGGCCCAACTGCACCGATGACAGCTTCGCTGCGCCGTGGGAGTTCCACGCCTGGATCGAGTTCGGCAACCGTCTCGTCACCGGCTTGGTGGCCATCCCGGTTCTGCTCACCTTCGGCCTCGCGCTCGCCCGTCGTGCGAGCCGGCCGGGGGTCCTGAAGTGGGCCACAGCTGTCGGCCTTCTGACCCTGCTCAACGCCTTGGTCGGAGCGGTGACGGTGCGGACCGAGCTCACTCCCGAGATCGTGATGCTGCACTTCCTGCTCTCGATCGCCACCATTGCTACAGCGGTGGTCTGCCATGACCGAGCCCGTCGCGGACCCGACCTCACCCCGATCGTGGCGCCGCCCTTGCAACGCATGGCCCAGATCCTGCCGATGCTCGCCCTCTTGGTGCTGACCACCGGAACCCTCGTCACCGGAACTGGCCCGCATGGTGGCGATCCGACAGCGACCCGATTCGACTTCAATCTCCGGACCGTGGCCCAGCTCCATTCGTTCACCATGTGGGCCTTCGGACTCTCCGCGTTGGGTCTGGCCCTCCGGCTGGTCCGACGTCGCGGCCCCCAAGACGGAACGGTCGACCCCCTCATCCGGGCCCTCGGGCGCCTGCTGCTGGCAGTCTGCGTCCAAGGAACGATCGGCTACGCCCAGTATCTGTGGGGGGTCCCACCCCTGCTCGTGGCCGCCCACGTCCTGGGCGCAGTCCTCGTGTGGTGGGCCGCCCTCCAGTTGCCCCTGGCCACCTCGGCGCCCTTCGCCGACCGACGCAGCGGCAACCGCTCGGGCTCGAAGTCGGCGATGATGGTGACGTGACCTCGCCGATGGCCACTCCGACCGAGACCCCGGAGTCAGACACCCTCGTCATCGAGGACAGGCCCTGGGTGGCGATCGTCTGGAACGACCCGATCAACCTGATGTCGTACGTGACCTTCGTGCTCCAGAAGCTGTTCGGCTACGACATCGCCAAGGCGACCAAACTCATGATGCAGGTGCATCAAGATGGCCGGGCCGTCGTGTCCAACGGGCCTCGCGAGAAGGTGGAGATGGACGTCTACCGCCTCCACGAACACGGCCTCTGGGCCACCCTGGCCCACGACGAATGACTGCGATTGGACGCTGGTTCGCCATGATGAGAGAACCCACCCGTCGCGTCGAACCGATCGAGCCCGGCCGCCATCGCATCCAGCTCCCCGACAACGAACGGGCCGTCCTGGGCGACCTGGGCGGTCAGCTGAGGTCCCTGTTGACCCAGGGCACCGACGGCCCCGAGGTGCGTCGCCTGTTCCCGACGGCGTACGCCGACGATCCCGAGCGCGACGCCGAATACCGAGATCTGATGTCGGACGACCTGCTCGCCCGCCGGCTCGCGACCGCCGACGTGCTGGAGTCCACCGCAACCGCCACCGAGCTCGACGACGAACAACTCATGGCCTGGATCGGGGCGGTCAACGACCTGCGCCTCGTCCTCGGCACTCGTCTCGACGTGAGTGAGGAAGACGACCTCGAGGCGACCGACGGCGACCCCGTCCGGGGCATCTACCTCTATCTCGGATGGCTGCTCGAACACCTCATGGACTGCGCCCAGGCAACGCTTCCTGAACAGCACTAGGCGGCACTGGCCGGGTCGATTCCCCCCGGCCGGCTCGAGTCGCCGGTGACCGAGTGTCGAACAACCCCGGCTGCCGCCGGCCGGACTGCCGCTGGACGCTCTCGGTGCGATCTGGCGTCAGGACGGGTTGCCGAAAAGGCTCGACAGCCTCCCCGGGAGCGCCCGCCAGACCGCCTCGGCTCCTTCAGGGGTCAGATGGAGCCCGTCGTAGGTGAACGACTCGAGCATCTCGAACTCGCCGTCGCCGATCGCCTCGCACAGCAGACCCGACAGATCCAGAGCCTCGATGCCATCGTGGCGGGAAACCACCCGGTCGAGCACGCGTCGAAGGGTTTCCAAGCGGGCGCGGTCACCACGAACCGCTTCCTGGGCCGCATCTCGTGCGGTTGGAGGCGCAGACGAGGGGGTCGGGCAGGGCGGTAGGGCGATGGCCACCTCGACGCCGGTCCCGCCCATCCGTTCGGCGAAGGTCTCCAGCGAGGACTCGATCAGCTCCTCGTACTCCTCCGAGCCGAACTCGATCAGGGTCCCGTCCTCGAGGATCTGATCGAACAGCTCCCATGCTCCGGTCAGCAGCAGGACTCGATCGGGTTCGAACAGCTCAGCTGACTGCTCCCACACCTCCCAGCGACGATCGCACTGCTGGTCGGATCGGATCGACTCCCCTCCCACTGCGGGGGTGGTGTCGCTCAGGCCACAGCCGAACAGACCCCGCTCGTGGATGGCCATCCCAGGGGTGAACTCGGGTGCCCACTCCAGACCCATGTTGAGGGCCACCGAGTCGCCGACGAGCAGCAACCTGCTGGCTCGCTCACCCGGGGCGTCGAGCAACTGGACCCGCGCCATGGTGTTGGCGGTCCATGACCACAAGGGTTCGGCCGCCCTGATCCCGAGCAGCTCTCCGTCGGGTCGCATGAGCTCATCGAACTCACGGGCCGAGCCATCCACCAGGCACAACGCCTCGTCGAGCGAGAGCAACTCGATCTCGACCGGCGCCAGTTCGAGAAGGGCTCGATTGGCGGCCTGCCGTCCCCGCTCATCGGGTCGTTGGCCGTCGGTGGCCCGCTCCGCCGCGCAAGGGATCTGGAATCCGATCACCCGGACGCCGGCGTCGTTGAAGCGCTGCACGCGGGCAGCCAACCCCTCGGACCACGCCTCGGTGTCCCGGGCAGCCCGCCGAGCGTCCTCGGCTCCCGGCACCAACAGTGCGAAGGTCGGGGGGGTCGACAGATCGTCACGACAGACCTCGGTCTCGTCACCCAAGCTGCACCCGGTGAACTGGGGCGCTCGGTCCCTGACCTCGAAGGGCAACCAGTCGGGCCGCTTGCCGTCGACCAAGGCGTCGGCCGCCTCGCCCCCCGACACGACGAGGTCGACCACGCCGGTCTCGACCAGGATCGGCGCTGCGGGTGACTCAGCAGCGAACTCACTCGGCAGCTCGGGATCCTTGGCGGCTCCCACTCCGAGCACGCCACCGATGAGGCCGATCTGGGCCACCACCAACAAGGGGGTGACCGATCGCTGCACGAACCTCAACCGATGCTCGCCCTCTCGAGCGGAAGGAACCCCATCGGAGCCCACACCGTGGGCGGACGGAGTGCTGGCGAGACGGGCCGGCCACTCGACCAGCCACCAGGAGAGCTCCGCCAGGGCGAGGGTCACCGCTACTGCAAGCACGACCGCCAGGGGCCTGAACCAGCTCTCGGTCCACTGATCGAGCGCCAGCAGCACCGGCCAGTGCCAGAGGTAGATCGCGTAGGAGCGACGACCGAGCCAGACCATCAGGGGGGTCGAGGCAAGCGAACTGAGTCGTCTGGACACGGCCGCATCGCCGGGGGCGACGAGCACTGCCATGAGGACTGCGCTGAGGATCCCCACCAGCACGAAGCCTCCTTGGAACAGGAAGCGGTCGAGCTCGTTCGCCGCAACCATCCCGATGCCGAGCAGGAGCACGGCAAGGGGCACCATCCATGCGCTCACCCGACGGGCCACCGACTCCGCCCCGACCAGGGCGACGAAGGCTCCGGCGAGCAGACCGCCGGCCCTGATCGGGGTCGCGTCGAAAAGGCGCGCGGGAGCCACACCCATCGCGAGCGCGCTCACCGAGCCCACGATCACCAGACCCATGAGGGCAGCGGTCAAGGGGGCGAGGACCTCGGCGCGACGACGGACGGCAAGAACCACCAAGGGCCAGAGGAGGTACCACTGGAACTCGACCCCGAGCGACCAGGTGTGGCGGAGGGGCGACACGCTGCCGAAGTTCTCGGCGTAGGTCTGCTGATCGAAGATGAACCACCAGTTGGAGAACTGAAGGGCGGCGGCGACCGAGTCGGGCCCGATCTGATCGGCCTGGTCGGGCCAGATCGCTGCGGTGCTCAACCAGACCACCAGGATCGTGGCCAACAGGGCCGGCCACAGACGCCGGATGCGTCGATCCCAGAACGAAGCGAGGACAGAGCGGGCGGACCGCTCGGGATCGAGTCCCACCAGGCCCCGGGTGATCAGGTAACCACTGAGCACGAAGAAGATGTCGACCCCGAGGAACCCTCCGCCCACCCCGGGGATCCCCAGGTGGTACGCGACCACGATGGCAACAGCGAGGCCTCGGAAGCCATCGAGCGGGGCCGAGCGCCCACCCGGGGCAGGAGCCTCGGCCTCGAGTGGTGGGTTGGTCGGCTCGACCGCAGCAACTCCAGGCTTCTCGGCGAGTTCATCACTCGATGGAACCGATCCAGCCGAAGGTGCTTCTGCGGGGTTCCGGGTGAGGTCGAGGGTTCGCTCCATGGCACTGGGGGCATCGTCGAGCTCCATGATCCGAACGATGGGAGCGGGCCCGGCGTCGAGCCGGGGGTATGGCCCCGTCGGGGTTTCGATGTCGATGTCCACGTCGGGCTCGACATCGACGAACTCGACCGCCGGGATCGGCTCGGTCGGCGACTCCGGGTCTCGCTCCTCCCGCCGGGTCCCCTGGCGACCGTGGCTGAGTACCTGCCGGAGTGCGGCAACTTCACCGCCTCCATCACCGGGTGCCTCGCTGTTGGAGCGTGCGGGTCGAAGAGGTGGGGGCCACGGACGCTCAGCCTGATCGGCCACAGCCGGGTCGGTCCCGGTCGGTTCGAGGCGGTCGGAGTCGGGTTTGGCGACAGAGCCGGCACCGCGCTGATCGTCCGGGACCGGCCCGGGGGGTGGCACTTCGGTGGAGGTCATGCGGGAACGAAGTGGAAGCCGCCGAGCGTTCCCGGCCCGGTGTGGGCCCCAACGCTCGGCCCGACCCGGTAGCGAATCACCTGCTCGACACGACGATCTCGCTCGAGTGCCGAGGCGAACTCGTTTGTCAGCGGCCTGCTCGGGAGGTCGGCCAGGCCAACCGCTGCGATCAGGCCGGGTCCGTCCGAGAGCACGGCGTCGGTCATGACCTCCACCGCTTCGTCACCCGAACCCACCTCGGCGAGGACATCCATCTCGGGTCCGCGCGTTCGTATGACAGGCATCGATGCGCCCTCGACCAGGGAGCCATAGCGACCACCCGCGTCCGCCAGCTCGGTACCCATCAGGACGAACACGCTGGCCAGTCGAGCTGCCGTCGTCTCCGCCACCGCGACCGTGTCGTCGACCGAGGCTCCCGCCTCCCGTGCCCGAGCCGCCTCCCACAGGCAACAGGTCACACCGAACGAGGCGACGCCGGTGTCCACCAGCCGGACCGGCACCTCGATCCGACGGGCTGCGAGCCGAGCCGCCTCGAGCGTGGCCGAGTGCTGGGAGCCGACGTGGACCGAGATGATCTCCTCACATCCCCTCGCCACCAGGCGCTCATAGGCCGACAGCAGCTCACCAGGGGTCGGCGCAGAGGTCGACACCGTCGGCGTCACACCCCTGCCGAAGGCTGCGTAGAAGTCGTCTGTGTCGAGATCCACGCCCTCCAGGTGGTCTTCACCGTCGATGGTGATGCCGGTCGGCACGACCTCGACCCGGTAGCGGTCGGCCAGCTCTGAGGTGATCTGGGAGCTCGAGTCGGTGACGTAGCCGATCACGAATCCACCTTCGCTCGCCGCGCCCTCATCATCGCTGGTCTGCTCTCGGTGTCGGTGTCGTGTGCGTTTCGCGGGCGGCTCCCGGTCCCACCCGAAGCGGGGCTCCATGCGAAGCGTCGTCCGGGGCGCGCTCGGGTGGGTCGGCTCGATGACGGCGTTCGGCGCTGAGAAACCTCGACCCGATGACCAGGGCAGAAAGTGTTGCAGCTGTGACCGTGGTACCGGTCACCGGCCGGCCCCAACGGTTCGGGTAGCCATGTCGGCGCCAACCCTGGCTTCCCCCGATCCAACCCACAGCCCCGACCCCCGCGCCCACCAGCGACCGCCGCGGCCAAGGGGGCGAGATCGCTGCGAGCGCGAGTGCCGCCACCCACGGCAAGGGACCCGGCACCGTCACCGCTGCCTGGCCCAATGCGGTGGCCACCCCCTTGCCGCCGTCGAACCCCTTCCATGCGGGATGACAGTGACCGAATACGGCACCAGCTCCTGCGATCGCCGCCCCGTCGCCTCCGGCCAGTCGCTCCCCGACCGAAGCTGCCGCGATCCCCTTGCCCACATCGGCGACCAGGACGGCTGCACCCCACCGCTTGCCCAACACGAGGGCGGCGTTGCTCGCTCCCGGATTACCCGAACCGACATCCCTCAGGTCGCTCGCCTCGTGTGCCGATCCACGAGCGGCGATGTCGGCAGAGGGCAAGGTCCCGATGAGGTAGCCGAGTACGCCCGACGCCACGGTCCGCGAACCGAGGCGAAAAGATTCGGGGCGCGACGCGAACCTCCCACGGAGGCCGCCTGGAGGGGTGAAACGCACGCCCCCACGGTAGAACCGGGGCTGACCCAGGGCGGACACCACCCTCACGATCGAGGGGGCGGGCCATATCGGCTTGCCAATCGGTGTCGGCCAACTGCTATCGTCCAGCGGACCTTCAACAGGTTCGGGCCCCCATCGTCCAGCGGCCTAGGACGCCTGCCTTTCACGCAGGTAACACGGGTTCGAATCCCGTTGGGGGTGCTGTTTCGGAGCTTTGCTCCGATTCTGGTCCCGTGGTGCAGTTTGGAGTGCACGCCGCCCTGTCAAGGCGGAGGTCGCGAGTTCAAATCTCGTCGGGACCGCTCACCGCCCGCCCTCATCGAGGGCGGGCGTGTTCGCGCCCGGGGAGCCTCGACCGCCCGAGGCAAACGCTTCGGTGGCTGCGGTGAGATCGGCTATCATGCGACACCCTGGTCGGGTAGCTCAGTTGGCAGAGCGACCGCCTGAAAAGCGGTAGGTCACCGGATCGACGCCGGTCCCGACCACAGCCAGACCCACAGGTCAGTGCCCCAGGGCGCTGGCCTGTGGTCGTTGCAGGCCACGACGATGAGGTGACCTCCAGCACATCTGGTCTCCACCGGCCAGACTGGCCTCATGAGCACCACACCCCAGTCCTCCGTGATCGCCTTCGATCGAGGTGAGTTCGTGCACCTCGGCCTCGGGGCCTCGATCTCGAGGCTTCCGACCCACACCGGGGACATGGACTGGTATCAGGCGTACGGCCAAGCCCACGGGGACGACGGTGTCGAGGGACGACTCGTCTCGCTCCACACCTTCACCGAATCGTGGGACACCTGGGAGATGCATCCCTCCGGTCACGAACTCGTGCTGTGCACCGGCGGGAGGGTCACCCTCACCCAGGAATCACCCGACGGGAACACCTCCCAAACCACGCTCGAAGCAGGCGCAGCGGTCGTCAACGACCCGGGGGTCTGGCACACCGCCGACGTGGCCGAGGGCGACAGTGCCACCGTCGTCTTCATCACCGCAGGCCTCGGCACCGAGATGCGTCCTCGCTGAAGGTCTTCGCTGCGGTCCGGCGAGCACGGTCGAGGTAGGAAGAGCGGTCCAGGTGAGCAGAGCGGTCCGCACGCACAGTCGCTCGCTTGCGTCTCAGCCCAAGACGTACTGGACCACTTCGGAGTGGGAGTCGACCACGATGTCGGCCTCGTCGAGATCTGAGTCGTCGTCGTTGAAGCCCGTGTAGCGAGCCGTGTGCCAACCGACGGCTCGAGCCCCGGCCACGTCGGTACGGAGCAGGTCGCCCACGTGCAACATGCGCACCGGATCGGGCGAACCCAGACCCATACGGGCGTGGTCGAAGATCCTCGCGGCCGGCTTGAAGGCGCCGACCTCGTCGGAGAACGACCAGTGATCGAAGAAGCTGAGCAGGTCGAGGCGATCGAGTTGGGTTCTCAGGACGAGACCGCCGGTCAAGCCCGTGTCGGAGATGATCCCGAGTCGGAGATCTGCGCTCCGGAGTGCTTCGAGCACTTCGCCGATCCCCACCGCCACGCTCGGGACGGTGTCGCCGCCCGCCCACTCGATCTGGCCGGACAGGTGGGCGATGAGGCGTTCGGGCAGCTCGGCCTTCAGGAAGGACAGCACCGCCCGGGTACCGATCTCGACGTCGAAGAGCTCGCCCTGATACCAGCAGTGTTCAAAGACCTCGAAGGCGTGGTCGAACGCTGAGTGGATCAGGTCGGGAGGGCGGTACTGGCCCACATCGCCCAACAGCTCGCCCACGAGGTCGACCCGCCGGTCCCGTCCGTGACGACCCGTCGACCCCTCCAACAGGGTGTTCCACAGGTCGAAGGTGACGACCGAATACCGAGCACTGGGTCCTGTCATCAGGAAGCGGTCACCTGATCACGCCGTCGGCCACGGCTGCTTCGGCAACCCGACGTGCGACTTCGACCGTCACGTCCTTCTCGAACACGCTCGGCACGATGAAGTCGGCCGTGAGGCGATGGCCCACCGAGTCGGCGATCGCGTCGGCCGCCGCCTGCTTCATCCCTTCCGAGATGGTGATCGCGCCCGCATCGAGCGCTCCGCGGAAAATCCCCGGGAAGGCGAGCACGTTGTTGATCTGGTTGGGGAAATCACTGCGTCCTGTGGCCATGACCGCAGCGATGCCCTCGGCCTCTTCGGGGCGGATCTCAGGATCGGGATTGGCCATGGCGAAGACGATCGGATCGTTCGCCATCGTCTCCAGGTCGCTGCGCTCGAGCAGGCCGGGGCCGCTGACGCCGATGAAGACGTCGGCGCCGACGAGCACCTCACGGAGGCTGCCGCTTCGGCCCGAGTGGTTGGTGTTGTCGGCGAACCACTGCTTGGAGGAGTTGAGACCCGTCCGACCCTGGTGGACCGCACCCTGGCGATCGGCACCGATCACATCTGCGACCCCTCGGCCGAGCAGCATCTTGGTGATGGCCACGCCGGCGGCGCCGACGCCGGCGATCACCACGGTCACGTCCGACATCTGCTTGCCGACCACCTGGAGAGCGTTCTGGAGCGCAGCGGTCGTGACGATCGCGGTGCCGTGCTGATCATCGTGGAAGACGGGAATGTCGAGCGCTTCGATGAGACGTTCCTCCACCTCGAACGCTCCGGGAGCGGCGATGTCTTCGAGGTTGATGCCGCCGAAGGTGGGGGCAATCCGCTTGACCGTCTCGACGATCTCGTCGACCGAGTCCACATCGATGCACACCGGAAAAGCGTCGACCCCGGCGAACTCCTTGAACAGCAGGGCCTTGCCCTCCATGACCGGCATGGCGGCCTCGGGCCCGATGTCACCGAGTCCGAGCACAGCCGAACCGTCGCTCACGATGGCAACAGTGTTGCGTCGGATGGTGTGGGAATGGCTCTGGGCGGGGTCCTTGGCGATCTCCATGCACACCCGGGCCACGCCTGGTGTATAGGCCATCGAGAGGTCGTCGCGGTCGCCCACCGAACACAGGGTGACCGTTTCGATCTTGCCGCCCTCGTGCATGCGGAAGGTGCGGTCGTACCAGTCGAGCATGGTCACGCCCTCGCACTCACCGATCGCTGTGAGCACTTCCTGCTGGTGGGCCTCGTTGCGACAGTTGACGATGATGTCTTCGTCGAGGTACGCGGCCTTCGCCTCGAAACCGGTGAGGCCGGCGATGTTGCCGCCCACCTCGCCGATCGCCGTGGCAAGGCGGCCGAGCGTGCCGGGCTGGTTCCCCAGCTTGGCTCTGACGTGGATCGAGAACGCCGCAGTGGGTGAATCAGCCATGGCCGGTGACGCTAGTGCCGGAGGCGAGATCCGACCGAGTAGGAACGCCCCCTCGGTCGACCGGCACCGAACTCACGAACACCACTTCGGGCCTGAACCCTGTCCGAGGCCGGAGCGCTCGGCACCTCAGGCCCACGGTTCAGTCAGCGCACGCCAGCGCTGCCTGCCCGAACTCACGGTCGAGCTCGACCCCCATCTCGTCACCGGGTTCGGCCGCATTGAGCTCGCTCAGCGCCTCAGGGCTGAGGTGGCTGCTCACACACGGGAGGTCTTCACCGAGAACGAGGTGGTACTTGGCGTCGAGGGCCACCGGATCACCACATCCGGCCATGAGCGCCCCCGCCAACAAGGCCGAGAACCACGCTCCGGCCACCGACCGTCTGGTGGAGCACCACCTGCCGGGCATCGAGCCCACTTCGTCGCTGTCGGCCGCCTGCCGTCGCATTTCGTCCGCCCGCTGGCTCGGTGCCATCTGGGTTCTCCGTCACGCTCGTCATCGAGACACACCGACCGGCCCAACTGCGACGGCGTGGCCTCCGAAGATCCCCGTTGCCCGTGCAATACTCCGGGTTCCGGTTCTCGACGTTCGGCGGAGTCATCGAGCTGCTGCAGTCGGACGGTGTGAAGTCCGGGACCTTCCCGGTCACCACGCGTGAGCCGTTCACATGTGGTGGCAAGATCATATGACAGATCCCGCTCTGGGCGGCAAGCCTTCTCCGGTACCAGCAGCCGTCGCACCGTTGGAATGACGGCCCGCCTTGCTGCGCTCCTCACGTCGGATGATGCCTGCATCTCCTGTGCAGTGGGGCTTCCCCCTACGCTGGGTGCGATGGCCTCGATCTACGCAATGGCAAACCAGAAGGGTGGCGTGGCCAAGACCACCTCGGTGCAGGCCCTCGGCGTGGCGATGTCCCAACAGGGCAGCCGCGTCCTCATGGTCGATCTCGACCCCCAAGCCTGTCTCACCTGGTCGGCCGGCTACGACCCCGACGGACTCACCGCCTCGCTCCACGAGGTGATGATGGGCCGAGTCGATCTCGGCGACGCCGTGGTCGGCGTGGAGGACGATCTCGATCTCGCGCCCGCCAACATCGATCTCGCCGGCGCCGAGATCCACCTGCTCACCAAGACGGGTCGGGAGTTCGTCCTCAAACGCGCCTTGGCCAGCGTCGGAGATCGCTACGACGTGGTGCTCATCGATTGCCCACCCTCCCTGGGGATCCTGACCATCAATGGCCTCACCGCCGCTGAGTCGGTCATCATCCCTGTCCAGTGCGAGACCCTGAGCCACCGCGGCGTGGGCCAGCTGCTCGAGACCATCGAGGACGTGAAGGCCTTCACCAATCCCGACCTCTCTGTCCGAGGTGCGCTGGCCACGATGTACGACG
>Ga0115029_1002100_pt1 | contig 12311 bp, 10 predicted proteins | sample SidtaG_3_FD_87297 | JGI IMG/M metagenome (GOLD analysis project Ga0115029, IMG submission 87297) | Marine algal microbial communities from Sidmouth, United Kingdom - Sidmouth_Asex1 metaG | ecosystem: Host-associated > Algae > Red algae > Unclassified | place: Sidmouth, United Kingdom | collected...
GCGAGATGCTCCAAGTTCTGGACAGGCTGCGTCGTAGTCGGAAATTTTCTGGTTACGCGCAATTGATCAATGGCAAGTCCAAGAGACGCACACCAATCCGCATTCGGCGAATGCCTATGGACAACTTGCCCGATCCCTACACTTACACTCTTCAACTGTTTTGGCCGAGCCGAGTGTTTGTCAAACCGCAAACTGACGATGAGTTGCGGGGGCCACGGCGACGGATACCTGAACCGCACCACGCAGCCCTCTTAGCTTGGCTCCACCAACGGAAAGTTTCGGATCTGACGTTGTTGATGGGGCTCCGTGCTTCTTCAAAAGGCCTGACCCGCATTTGATAATCTCATCGAATCTCGTGACGGAGCCCTGCATCTCTGCATCCGTAACGCTGTCAGAGCCACCAGAACGCCCAATCTAAGTATCTCACTGAACAACACAGCGTGCGCATTCTTCGCGAATGCTGCGCATCAATGAGGTGATAAATTTGGTGGGGATCTTGGGGACAACGGGGCCCACGCAAAGCGATAGTGTTCCCAAATATCACTCCCAGAAGCGGGGATATTGGGGACCAAATAGAAAGAAATTAGGACAATGAAAAATCGGAAAATCACTGGCTTCACTTCTCAGCAGGGACTGAAACTGGTCCGGATAGAACATCAAGGTATGTCGAAAATCGTACCATTATCGCGGTTGGTCAGCTCACCGGCAGAGGTGAAGGCATATCTAACGGGATTGGGTCTGACCGTCGCTGCCAATTCGACCGTCGCAGCAATCCAAAAGCAGATCGAGAATATCCGCACTTGGGAATCGTGCCGCATAGCGTCGGAAGTCGGGTGGAACGGCGACACCTTCTTCGTGCTTCCGACCATGGAGGTTGTAAAAGCGGAAGACGATGAGGTTGTAGTGCACAATCTTCAGTCTGAGCTTTCACCTAACAGGGCAGGAAAAGGTGCAAGTTGGAAGAAGTTGGTTGCTAGCCCACTTGTAGGCCACAAGGTGCCGACCTTCGTACTCTCCTTTAGCTTTATGCCCCCGCTGTTGGACCTGTCGTCTCGTAGCACTAACGTTTTGTTTGAAATTGTGAGTGCGCCCGCAAAAGGAAAAACGACGATCCAGCAGCTTGCAGCGTCAGTTTGGGGGTGCCCTTCGCGTAATGCGGGAGTCCCATTTTTGATACCCATGGATACGACGGTGAACGGGCTCGAAGAGACTATGATGTCTCGTGCTGATCTACCGCTGATTTTAGACGAAGCTAATTTGTTTGAGTCGCATTTAACTCCGGCGGCGCGTGGCGATGCGTTCAGAGCTATCGCGTTCAAGCTAGCAAGCGGCAACGAAAAGCAGCGCTACGGCGCGTCAGTCGATCCCAAAGGCTATAGGCTTGGCGCGCTAATTTCCACTAACGATCCACTTTCAGAGTTGTTGCAACAAGACAGCTCTGCGAGCCGAGCCGCGCAAGAAAGGCTCCTTACAATACCTATTGACCGTGAGTCTGAGTTTGGAGTGTTCGACTTTGTCGCTCGCGAGTACTCCAATGCTGGTCATTTTGCATCGAGCGTGAGCAATGCAGCTGACGCAAACTTCGGGCACGCTGGACGCAGATTCATCAAGCGCCTTGTTGCTGATCGCGCAAAAGATGAGATCGCATTGCAAAGCAAGATTGAGGGATTTGTCGCAGAGTTCCGCAGCCATGTCCGTATCGATCAAGACGATGGCTCTGCGATCCGGATTTCCGAGGCCTTTGGCTTGGTCTACGCTGCTGGCAAGCTCGCAAAGAAATATGGGTGTTTGCCTTCAAAGATGGATTGTCTTGAAGCAGTCGCATATTGCTACCATCTGAATCGCGCACACGAAAACAAGCATCGCCCGTTTGTCGAGCGCTTAAGCGACCTGATTGCGTCACAAGGCACCGTCATATGGAAAGATTTCCATCCGGTAAAAGTGAGCAAGGCTGACGTCATTCTAAGGAAGAAGAAGGGGCGTAACGAGCTCTGGGTTCGATCGACTGCTATCAAGATTGTCTTTCCCGATTGGGATCAAATCAAGAATAGCAATCAAGTTCTTGATTATCTGCATCGAGACAAATCAAATCGAAAAAGTGTGAGGCGGAAGGCCGGAGAGAATTTGAAAAAAGTCAAAATGTACGTGTTCATTGTTAACGGCGAGGAATTTGATCTCACGTCAAAATGAGGAGCTGGGCCGAGCTCAATTTGTCACATTCTTGAACTCGGCCCATTCCGTACCGCTGCCTGCATGCTTCAGATCCTCTGGCTCTTAGAGCAATACTAATGCATTCTCGGCATCTTTGAATGTTCTAAGATACTATTTTATAGGACTAAAATCCTTATATATGATAAATTCTGGGGGCCTCTTTGGGGGCTACCACTAAATCGCAAAACTTTAACTTTCAATTACATGGGCTTGGAACGCATCTTCGGGTCCTCTTCTGGGCACCAAATATCTAAAATCATTGGATAAAGTGCCAAAATCACGGTCTCTGGAGCGTGTTTGCTACGGTTCAGTGTTACGGTTTGGTGCCCATAGTCGCGACCTAAGCAGTAGAAATACAGTCAATAATGGTCCGCGCGGCTGTTACGGTTTCAATTACGGTTTCTTGCCCAAAGGTATGACGCTTCGCGGTGGTCGCTATTACCTTCGTCGCCACATCCCGATCGATATTCAAACGATCGTCAGGCGATTAGAAGTTTGGCGCTCTCTCAAAACCGACAGCCTGCAATCCGCGCTGCGCCGCTATCCGATCGTAGCTTCGGCGCTCGAATCTCAATTCGAGCGAATACGTGCCTATGCGGGTCTATCGGTTGACCAGACGCTCCTGAGACCGTGCGAAGACAATCTGATCAGTACGGTCTGTAACGAAGCGCTCACGGCAGTGGCAAGCGTGGCTCCCAGCCTTGCGCACGCCTATGCCCCCTACATGGATGATCCAACACACCGATGGTCGGTGAGCACGCGCCAAGCCTATGAGGCCACGCGAAGGTTTGCGCTTGGCATAATCGGAAATGATATCGCTTTTGATACGCTGGCGCGGTCGCATTGCCGTGAATATTGGGAGGTGCTGCGACACATGCCTCGGAACGCAGCCAAGCGCTTTCCAAAGCTAAGTCTGCGGGAAGCGTCTGACCTCGCGCGAGAGCATGACGATATTGAGTTGGTCAGCGCGGCAAATGCGAATGCCCACCTCGCCAACTTTTCGAGCTTTTTGAATTGGGCGGTAACGAGGAACTCTTGGTCCGAAATCCGATGCGCGGTCTCCGCCTGCCCGATGAGGTTTCGAAGCGAGATAAACGCCATCCATTTAGCACGAAGCAATTACAGGCAATATTCAATGCGCCTTTGTATTCCGGCTGTCTGGACGGTGAGCGCGGCTATACAAAGCCCGGTTCTGAGCGGCCCCGGAACGCGCGCTTCTGGGTGCCGATCATCGCCCTGCACACTGGCATGAGGCTGGATTAGCTTTGCCAATTAGACGTGGCGGACATCAGCGAGGTTGAGGGGGTTACATGCATCGTTGTAAGCGAGAAATCTTTTGATGGTGTGCATGGCAAGGCGCTCAAAGCATTAGCAAGTGAGCGTTTGATCCCTCTCCATCCGACGCTGATCAGATGTGGCTTTCTGTCCTTCGTTTGGGAGCGTAAACACTCGGTCCGAACAAAGCTTTTTCAGGAGATCGATCCGGGTCCTCGTGGGAAACGCGCGGTAGCATTTTCGAATTGGTTTACGCAGTTCTCCCGATCATGCGGGTCTTATCAACCGCGGACCAGCTTCCATTCGTTCCGCCACAATTTTTGCGATGAGATGCATGCGGCTCGCATCGACTACGACTTCGCGATGGAGCTAGGAGGCTGGACCATGGGGGGAGGATCGCGAGGCGTGTCGGAAAACTATGTCAACGGGCACCGTGTCACAGCGCTCGCTGAAGCAGTCCAAGGCCTTCGGTTCGGTAAAATCGATCTCTCACATCTAATGCTCAAAGGTGTAAGAAACTCAACTTGATCATCTCAAACTTTTTTGGTTTAGAAGCTCAATGAACTTACTTCCACCTGCCAAGCCTACGAGTTTGTGGCCTTCGATCAGCCCGTAGGGCCGCCTAAAAATCTAGAATGCCCGCGATGAGACGGTTTGGCAGAAAAGCATTGTCCCAAGGAAACTCGGGTGAAGGATATGACCCTGTTCTCATGACGATCAAATTCTGTGACGGCACGATATATATCGTTTGATGGCCGTTGCCGTCGAACAGATACAGGTCGTTGGCAGAGTAGGGTTCACTGTGAAAAGTGCGGCCCATGTCGACATCAGGATTGAGTGATCCACGCCTTTCGGCAAAAGGCTCGCCCAACCACACGCCAAGTCCGGCATGCGGGTTTTCTGGTGTGCCCGTGCGCATCTGGTCGACATAACCTTCCGGAAGTAATCGCCGTCCTTCCCAGTTACCTTCGTGCAGCAACAAAATCGCCAGTTTCATCCAGCTTTGCGCGGGCAATCTAATGCAGCATCCGGAGTGCGCCACGCCGCCGGGACGGTTGAGCCATATGTCGCCGCCAGCAGCCCCGATAGGAGAAAGCACGTGTTCTCCGATGAACTGTTCATACCGCATCCCAGTTGCCCGCTCGATCAGCGGGGCCACCAATTCCGAATTGGCATTGGCATAATCATAGCGTGATCCCGGCGAATTTGAGATCGGATATTCGTTGATGATCACTTCGTCATGACGGGGATGGAGATAAGCGCGCGCGAGCGGATCCTGCGGGCCCGAAGGAATTCCCTGTGCCAAGAGTCCGCTGCGCATGTCGAGCAAATGCCGGACCAAAATTCTGGAACGCAGCGGATCGTCAGCCCATTCGGTGATGAATTCAGCCACCGGCTGGTCAAGAGATTGAATGTGCCCAAGCTCGATCGCGCGACCAACAGCAATAGCGGTGAGTGGTTTCGCCAGAGACTTGGAATTAATGAGACTACTTTGCGCTGTGGTCCCGAAGTAGCTCTCTTCAATCAATGCATTACGGTGCCAGACCAGCAGGCTCGAACTGTTTCGCGCCGAAGTGTATGCACGAGCGTCCGCGAGGGCCGCGCCGCTTATCGTCGCTGGACCACTAGGAAGACTTTCATTGTTCCGTGAGCTTCGCACCGGCTCCAGCGGATCATATTCCGGCAAACCGCCGCCGAGCAATGCTGCAGACTGCTGCGCTTCCCATCGTTCAAGATAGACTTGCTCGTCTGTCAACGCTGGATCAATTTCAAGGCTTGCACATCCGGTCAGCGCAAAAGCCAAGAGCAACGATGCAGGCGCCATCTGCATCATGAAAGCATGTCTGCCGCGTGGATCGACGCCTTGAAGCAAGCGACATTGATGTGCGACCAGACACCTTCCTTGAAAAACGGATCACCTTCGATGAAAGCCCGCGCATCGGCAAGGCGGTCGGCTTCGAAGACGACCAAAGATCCGACTGGACTGCCTGCTTCGTCGCTTAGCGGCCCGGACAGCGCGATGCTGCCTTTGTGAGCTTTGAAGTGACTTAAATGGCCGTCGCGAAATCTGGCACGTTCGTCTTCACTGCCTGGATTGTCCGTGGTGGTAATGGCGTAAAGCATTGGTCGAGGCTCCTCTGACTATCGCCGACTTAGCGATTGGATATAGGATCGGTATCGATTGGCTGGCCGGCCGAGGAGATATTCCAAAACATTAGAGTTACCGAGGAATCCATGGCTATCATAATGCCGGTTCATAATGACCATTTGTTCAATTCGGTCATCATTGGCTCCGGCGGCGCGGGCTTTCTCTTCGACTACATCCAGCGGAACTGCTTGAGCCTGAACGGGGCGCTTGATCTCATTTTCAATGATCTGCGCCATATCGCTTTGAGAAAGTGCTTCCGGACCAGCCAACTCGTACGTTGCAAAAAGGTGGCTTTCCGATCCCGCCACCACCGCACAGGCATCTGCAAGATCAGCAAGATCGACAACGCTGAAAGGCTTCCCGATATCGAATGGCATGGCATGGATGCCGTCTTCGACGATACGTGGCCAGAGCGGATCAACATGCTGCATATACCGCGATGGCTGCAGGATTGTATAAGGCACGCCGCTTTCAATCAGCTGTTCCTCTGCATCAAGCTTGAGACGATGGTGCCTCACTTCTCGCCGAAGTGGATGCATAACCGAGTAATAGATAAACTGGTTGATATCTTCGGCCTTGCTAGCGGCGACCAAACGCTCCGTTATCGCCAACTCGTCAGGGTGCATCGGGGGGCCGATATGCAGTATTTTGGTGACGCCAGCAGCAGCAGAGTTGATTGATGCCGCATCATTCAGATCCCCGACGACGCATTCGCTTGCGCCCAAGTCTAGAAGAGCTTTCTCCTGCGCGGCATCGCGGATAAATGCGCGGACGGGTATCCGTGCCTTTACCATTGATTTCAGCACGGCACGGCCGGTCCGGCCATTTGCACCTGTAAGGAGCAACAATTCCGTCATGAGAATTTCCTTTCGTGATCACACAGGTCAATTTCCAAGGAATCTCTGAGGCAAGAGATCATGGAGGACTCTAGTAGATATTGGTGCTGCTTTTCGGTCGAGCTGGCGAGCTGCATGAAGCGTTGTTGCCGGGCGGCCTGCGCGCTTTCATCCGATGTCTCCATCATCGCCTTGTTTTCGCGCGTGCGGGCCTGAATGAAGTCCACGCAGATGCCTCGCCGCTGTGCGTCGTAAAGATCGAGCAATGCATGCCGATCCTCACCCTCGACCAAAATCTTGACCAGCTTTTCGCTCAAGTTGAAGGCGTCGTGGATGCCGCCGTTCATGCCCATACCGCCGAGCGGATTGTTTACGTGCGCGGCATCGCCGACGAGCAGGACATGATCATCGACCCGGTACCGTTCCGCGACCCGTTGATGCACGCGGTAAAGTGTGCGGTGTCCGATCTCATATCGCCCGGATTTAGGCATCAGTCGTTGCAGCCGGTCTTCGATAAAATCGTCGGAAAGCAGCAAGTCGGGGTTGGCGCTAGGATCAGTGGGGAATTGCACTCGCCAGAGATCAAGGGTCTTCAGCATGACGCACCATTCTTCAGGGTCGGACACATAGTTTACCCAGCGCAGTCCGTTGAAATATTGTTCGAACGGAAAGGGTGTGGACACAACCAGAAAGCGTTCCGGATAGGTCAATCCTTCGAACAAGGTACCCGACGCCTGACGAATGCGGCTGCCAGCCCCGTCTGCACCGATCAGATAGCTGCCCGCTATGCGCGTCTCGTCCTCGCCGTCGAATACCAGCGCACTTACGCCATCGTCTGTATCCTCATAACCAACCACGTGCGAGCCGAAGTGGACCTCGGCGTGCGGGTATTCGGCCAGCATTTCAATCACTGTCTGGGTCAGTTTGTACTGCTCGCATTGCAGCCGGTAGGGGTGGCGGGTTTCTCCGCGGAGCATTCCCAAGTTGAAGTTTGCCTCCTCCCCGGTCTGACGTTCACGAAACTGGAATTCCCGCACAATTAGTCCCTGCGGGATCAGTTTTTCTGTCAGGTCCAGCTCGTCGAGCATGTCGAGCGTTGGCGGATGGAATGTGGAAGCACGCAAATCCTGTGGCAAGGCTTCTTGCGCTTCGAAGATGATTACCGGAATTCCGTTGCGCGCAAGATAGAGCGCGATGGTGCAACCGACTGGACCGGCGCCTGCTATAAGCACTGGCTTGCATTCATTTGAACCGTCGCTGCTATTGTTCATCAAAATACCCAGACCACCTGTTGAAGATGATCGCAGACTATCGCTGTCTGCAAGCATGTCACAAAGCAGCTTTGCGCGCGTTCACCTGTTGGATTTTTGGCTTGTCTCTCCTCTTGCCATCACATCAATCTGGCTTCTCCAACGCTGCATCCGACAGCTTCTTTCCTTCCGAGAAGCCGTGAAAACCATCCTGTGAATTTTCGCCGGAAGCGCATCGCATAGGCTGAATCAAAGTGGCAGCCCTTTAGTTATTGGGAAATAATTGGACTATTGGGGAGTGAATTTCATGCGCAACAACAACCGGGTTTTCGTATCCATGGCGGCACTGACCGCGGCGCTTGCCGCGCCGTCTTCAGTCTTCGCGCAAGACGCAGACGCTGATGACTCGGTTCAGACGCCGCGTGGGAACACGATCATCGTTACCGCGCGGAAAAGGGAAGAGAGTCTGCAAGATGTGCCTCTTTCGGTGTCCGCGCTGGATGACGACGCTTTGCGTGACGCAAACATCGTCAGTCTTGAAGATCTTGCTGCTGCCACGCCAGGCTTCACCTTCACGAATACCCGCGCCTTAGGCGCTCCAACCATCCGCGGCCTTGCCCAAACCGATGGCGGTGCCATCCAGACAAACGTCGGAATCTTTCTGGACGGCGTTTATATCAATAACAGGTCGGGTTTTGAATTCGGCAACATGGACCTTCAACGGATCGAAGTCGCAAAAGGCCCGCAAAGCGCCTTGTTTGGACGCGATTCTTTCGCAGGCGCCATCAACTATGTTTCTCGTGAACCGATCCTGGGCGAGGTAGAGGGTCTCGTACAACTGGAGGCTGGAACAGATGAACGCGCAGGCGTTAGGGCTTCTGTCAATCTTCCCCTCGGCGACAATGCCGCCATCCGTGTTTTCGGAGGCTACAGCACATTCGACGGCACAATCCAGAACCTACAAGGTGGTGAGAACCTCGGCGGCTGGGACAAACGAATGTCGGTTGGCGGATCAATCCTGTGGGAACCTTCACCTGATTTCCGTCTGAAAGTATTCGGCGTCTATAATGATGTCGAGGAAGATCAGCCGGCGTTGCTTGCGCCCAGCTTCCGCGGGAATACTGCCGGCGCACAATACACAAACGCTAATGGCACATTCTTTACTCTGTTCGGTGGCGAGATACCGGAAATCGCCACAGTATCGCTGGATAACCGCGGGTTCGGCAATACTGGAGACCTTTTTCTCGGGTACGTGCGGGCAGAGTATGATTTTGCGGGCATGACCTTGAGCGCTTTGGCCTCACATACCGAATCAGGGTTCGATGGCTTCTTCGATAACGTGGCTGACACGACGGCTGTCGACCGCGTCCTTGCAGGCCCAGTGTCTTCGTTCTTCCTGACCGATACCGCAGGCGATTCCGCCGAGCAGCAATCGTTCGAACTGCAGCTCTCGTCTGACAATCCCGGACCGTTTGAGTGGCTCTTGGGTGCGTCATATTACGACTCGTCTTCAAGCTTGCAGACCGCAAGTCAGGGCGCACTAATCGGTCAGATCGACAATCTCGTCCAGATCAGTGACTTCAGTGAGACGCTCGATCAGGAAATCAGCTCTGTGTTCGCTGCAGCATCCTTTGATATTTCTGAGAGGTTCACGATTGGCGGCGAAATTCGATATACTGACGAGCAGCAGACATTGGATGTGTTCCAGAATTTCATCCTCTTCAATCTAATCCTTGCCGATACTGAAGAGTCGGTCGACTTCAATTATGTTGCCGGGCGCGGCACGGTAGAATTTCGCCCCAACGATGATCATCTGATTTACGCTTACGCTGCGCGCGGCGTTAAGACGGGGGGCATAAATCCTGGGCGTGAGGGACTGGACTTCTTCATCTTCGAACCTGAAACGAACTGGACTTATGAGTTCGGGACGAAATCAAGTTTCTTGGACGGTCGTTTGATCTTAAACACCGCGCTGTTCTATATCGACTGGGAAGACATCCAAGCGACAGCTCCTGGCGATCTGACCTCTGCCTCCGTCGTCTTCAACGGGATTGGCGCTTCGTCGACAGGCATCGAGATTGATGCCTCGTTCTATGCGACCGACAATTTGCTCTTTAATTTCGCCGGAACCCTGCTTGATCCGAGTTATGATGACGGGTTTATCGACGGCGCATTTGAACGCGCATGCCTGCCCCAGACCACTGACTTCGTGAACAGTACGTGTGATGGGAATGTTGGCGGAAATAGGATCGCGAAGACATCCGATACACAGGCGTACGCAGCGGTTACTCACACTGTCCCTTCCATATTCGGGGATTTTGATATGAGAAACCGTTTGGATTTCTCTCACGAGGGTAGCCGTCCGACTACCAGTATTGGCGCCGCCGAAATACCGGCAGTGAATCTCGTCAACTACCGCCTCACATTCGAGCAGCCCGGTACTGAAATTTCCTTCTGGGTCGACAACCTGCTCGACGAAGTTTGGGTGGCCAATGTGCTACCGATCTCGAGTGTTGAAGCGAACACTGCCGGCAATTGCGGCCGACGCTGCTCGGTTCGACAGGAAAACATCTATCGCGGTAACGGGCGCCAGATTGGTGTCACCATTGTCCAGCGCTTTTAGAGCGCGGCTGAGCATTTCTCCTAGAAGAACTTTTTCCAGATCGGGGCCGGGCGAATATCCGGCCCCGAACCGTTTCACCCGAGTAGATATTGAAGAGGTTTGCGATATGCCGCGAAGACTAACGAAGATCATCATGCCAGCATTTGTCGTCTTGGCTACCACGCCTTTACCGATTGCCGCGCAGGAAGAAGTTCAAGCTGCCTCTCCCGATGCTAATGCGATGACGATTGCGCAAAACTGGGAAGTTTTGAGCGTAACCCCACCACCTATCGTCAATTCGGTAATTGTTGAAGCTGGTATCGAAGACGCTTGGGCATTGTGGACCGATCCAGAAAGAATGCCAGAATTCATGGGTTTCGATGCCAACATCGAGCCGCGAGCCGGAGGCGCTTATCAGGTTGTGTTCGTCACTGACGCCGACACGGCGATCGGCCGCGGCAATGATGGCCAGATCATCGCGATAGAACCGTACCGAATGCTGTCATTCACTTGGATGACACCGATGCACATGGGCGAGCTCACCGGCAATTCGACGTCGGTCACTTTGTATTTCACGCCACTCGATGGTGGCCAGCGGACCCAGGTCAATTTAATCAACGTCGGTTACGGCAATAGCGAGCCATGGCGAGAAGCTTATGCATATAATTTGCGAGGATGGGACCGGGTCCTAGCGCACTTCCAATATGCACTTGAAGTCGGGCCTATCGACTGGACAGCGCGCGCTGCAGAATTGCGCCAAAACGGCACTTTGCCGATGTGGCGGGAATACAAGCGACGGGAGTTGCGCGGCGAGAACTAAAGCGGGGGGGGGGGGCAAGCCGGAAGTGCTGACAGACTTCAGCTGGCCCCCCTTCATATTCAGATAACGTAGCGTCCCGGGAACCGATCAAAAATCAAAGGCTGGATGAAGTCAGGCAGGCGCGCTGGGTTTGGTGTTTTAATGCCAGTGAGGTGCTGCAGGATTTGGGCCTGATCCCCGAGTTCGGCGCCCATCCAAGGATATTCCGACAGTTTCATCATCGAGGAATAGTCGCGCCGACAATCAATCGAGCGTTTCGAGGGATCTTGAATATCGTCCAGCTTGGATGTCCATAAAGCGTAATCGACCCGCGGCTGTTGCGGGCCCGGTAGTTGAGCAGAGCCCAATACCCCATAGGAAATTTCGGACCCACTATCGATGTAATGCTGGGAGTATCCGCCATCGCGATCCCAGGGTTGATCGTAAAATGCTGGATCGACGCCAGGAACAATAATGGACTTTCCTAACCGGAATGCCAGCCGGTCTGCGTAGTCGACAGACTGGATGTCTATGGTCCGGTCCAAATACGGATTGTATATCCGCTCAATAGGTGTGAATGTGCGTGGATCGACATAGACTTGGTTGAAGGTCCCCCACAAAACGTAATCATGCTCGCCTGGATCAGGCACAAAGTCACTATCCGCTTGAGTCACAAAAACTTGTGCGAAGGTAACCTTTCCCAGCCACGGGTACGATGGCTCACCCGGAGGAGCGAGGATCACCACTCCATACTGGGTCATGAATGAGTATTCACCAGCGAGATTAGCCTGAACTTTTGCGAAGGCGTAATGATTGTCGAGCGGATCACGTAAATCATAGGGGCCGGTGTGTTCCGGAATCCAGCGGGGCAGATCAAAGGCCTCTCGTGGATGCTCAGTCGCGCGGGCATGTTCGCTTATCTGCTGAATCTGCGCCTCGTCTGACGATTGCTCTGCATGCTGCATCATCGCCATGACATCATAAGGCTTCACCAAAGCTGCCGTCCCACCCAACATGGCGGCACCGCGCAAAAAGTCGCGCCGACCGGTTTGGTTTTCAGGAATGGGCTTGCCCGGTTCATGCTGCTTGGCAAAATGCGAAGTGCCCTTCAGCCGTGTCACAAGATCTGTCATGCTATCTCCACTTTGGGCGGCCTAAAATCCGCGCGATTTCCTCGATATAGTTATGA